>ENA-OFCF01000165-OFCF01000165.1-metagenomes-genome-assembly--contig:-NODE-165-length-32711-cov-11.289595_pt1 | contig 32711 bp, 31 predicted proteins | sample MGYA00153387_OFCF01 | MGnify analysis MGYA00153387 | reverse complement strand
TTAAACCCATACGGCTCTAGGGAAATTCAAAAATCTAGCGAGGGAATATGCGTTTAAAATGCGGATCTCAGGTCAGAACAAGCGGGCCGCATTTTTTCGGGTTAGTTCTGCGAATTCCTCAGTGCTCATTCCGAGACGACTGGCGACGGAAGATCCGATAGATGATAGATTGGCTGGGTGATTCAGACCAGCGGGTAGTGAATGCGCGAGTTCGTGTTCCGGAGGTGCCATATCCGGGGCATCGGTTTCTAGCAAAATGAGTTCTCGCGGGAGTTGTTTGAAAACCTCTATCACTGCGGATTTTCGTGGATGAAGAAAATATCCGGAGCATGAAAAAAATCCGCCAAGCGGGATGAGTCGGCGAGCGGTTTCAATCGATCCGGCGAACGAGTGCATCAGAAAACGCGGCGGCGGCTCGGACTTGAATGCAGCGAAAAGCGGTGCCCATGCCTTGAGGCAATGGATGCTGAGCGTGCGCTCCAATTGTTTAGCGATACGGATTTGATCGAGAAACACTCGTGTCTGAATTTCGATAGAAGGAGACGTCACCCATTGGTCCAATCCACACTCGCCGATCGTCGCTTGCGGGTGTTTTTCTAATAGTTGAGCAAGCCGTTGCTGCCAACCATTCGCAGCAAGGTGAGCACGCCATGGATGAATGCCGAACGCAGGAATCACAAATCCCGGATGAGCACGCGCGAGCATTTCCACTGCAGCCCAGTCATCTTCACAAGTGGCATTGACCACACAGCGACTCACTCCTGCGGAACGCATCGCATCGATGATCGATGAAGAATCTCCGAGACGCGGGTCGTGAAGATGATTGTGGGCATCGATCCATTCCAACATGGGAAATGATCTGAAATTTGTTAGCGAATGCCGCGCGGGCCAGGTTTGTTAGGGGTGTCGAAAGTGACGTCGGTGATAGAAATGCGACGTCCAGTGGCAGGATCATGCGTGGCCACCTGCATTTTTCGCAGCGTCCACACGTCCTTGGCGATTTGCATGATGTCCTCCACTTGGAATTCTTTGACCAATCCACCATTTTTATCGTGGCCACGAATTTTCATGAAGGCTCCAAATTTTTTATGAATCCAGACGTAAACCACTTCGTAACGTCCGCTAGTGCTGCGGGGTTTGTCCACGCGGATTTTGTAGCACGGTTGGCCGCCGACTTCTTCTTCGCCTTCGAGTTTCGGGTTAGGCCAATAGAAAAAGCGCATTGCTAGATCCTCGTAGGTCAGGTCTGTGCCGGCGATGGGACTCACCAATTTTGCAGGCGGGAACTCAAGAGTCTTGCCATTGATAATTTCGAAAAGATTGAATTTTTCATCACCGATGCGCATGTGGAAAATCCGCCATGCGCCTTTGGTTTCGGAAAACTGGAACTGGATGTCTTTGCCCTTGAGGAAAAGTGTGACCGGAATTTTGGTGCTGCCTTTGCGCAGGTTGCCTTGGAGTCCGTCGTCGAGTTTGGTGAGAGTGGCGGCGATTCTCGCGCCTTCAAGGATGGTCTTCGGATCGGGTTGCTGAGCCGTGGCTGACTGCGTGGCAATCAAGGAGGCGGCGAGCAGAATTGATTTGAAATTCATAGGTCAAGTATGGGCGGGGCGACCTATTAAACAAGCTTTGCCATGGTTTTCTTCAAAAAATCACCGGCTGAGATAGGGATTTTTTTGAAGGATCCCTTTTTGGGGCTTGATGATCCGGGTGTGAAGGAATTGGATGCTCCTAACGAACCATCCGTTGCAATCCCCCATGAGCCTCCGCAAGCAACTATCCGACATCCTCCCCGCATTACTCCCGGGCAATCCTTCGGACTCCATCAAAGGAACCGAATTGATCCGACTGACCCGGTTGCAGTTGACGGGAAATTATTCCGACGCCTCGCTGAGGTATCACTTTTCTATCATGTCATGCGATCCTGCCTCGCCGATTGCCAAGGTGGAAAAAGGCCAAGGATATTATCGTCGCAGCGCGCCCTTGCCCGCACTTTCCGGCGCACAAGAATTGTTAGCGCTGACTCAAGGACGCCTTGAAGATCTCAATACGGTCGATCAAGACCTCATGGACAACACGATGTTGCGGATCCGCAAGTTCCGCGCGGTGGTGACACGGTATTTCGAAATCAACGGACGCTTCCCCTTTGCCTTTCGCCAAGCATTTGCCAAGGATTCTCCGGTTAGTAATCTGTGGAAATATCCGGAATTGGTGCTGGTGGATTGGGAAACTGGCGGCTCACCCGATGAAGAAATGACGCTCGATGAAACGATGCTCGCTTTCAAACAACGTCTCGGCATTTCGCCGTTCCGCCTGCACGCCGCGCGCTTGCGCATCCAGCCGTCGTTGCAGACTTACCGCGAAGATTTCTATCAGACGCTGGCAGTTTCTGGTTGGTCTCAAGGTGGCGAGTTGATCTACGCCGCGCCAATCCAGGACGAAGCTCTAGCAGATAGTCTGCGCCGACTTAGCGCAACTTTCGGCGTCGGCGTCACTTCATTCGGTCTCACGCCAGATGCTTTGGATGAACTTCCACGCCCGGCTAACATCCTCAACGCACACCCACGGGAAACCGAGGCAATTATGGGAAAACTCGATATCAATCGGATCGCCGCGCCAAGATCCAAGGCGCAACTTGATTGGGCGGAGCTCAGCTCGCTACGCAACGAGTCCGAAGAGGCCGAAAAACTCATTCAGTGGCTCACTCGCTGCATCAATGAGCGCCGGGCCGAAGGCTACAAGGAAGATTGATCTTGGCTGCCGTGATTTTAATTATATTTAGTAGTTAGAAATCGACGACAGCACAAGTTGCTATCTGAGTCGCATTATTCTGCGACCTCCTTGCGCCCGATACGGCAGCCGACGATGCCGTAAAATGCGACGTATGCGAAGGCGATGATCGGCACAATGAAGGAAAACTGAATGCCCATTTTATCAGCCACGGCACCTTGCAACGGTGGCAAAAGCGCACCGCCGAGAATGGCCATCACCAGCAGCGACGACGCCTGACTCTTGAATGGCCCGAGGCCTTCGATCGCTAGCGAGAAGATGTTTGACCACATCACCGAGCAGAACAATCCGACACCCAGCACCGACCATTTTGCCAGATCTCCGGCAGCCACCATACCAATAATTAACAGCCCAATGATCAGCGCACTGAACAATGCGAGCATTCGACGAGCACTGGATGCTCCCAAGTAAAACGCGACTAACAATACCGCCAACAATGCGCCGGAATGGAGCGCGTTTTCTCGTCCGGAAAAAAACCAAATCACCGCAAACGCAATGACGGGTGTCACCGCGACCAGTGTATTTTTTAACGTGCCGCGCATGTCACTGAGCGCGAAAGAACCCATGAAACGCCCGACCATCAGACCACCCCAATAAAATGCGAGGAACTTGCTAGCAGATTCATGCGCCAAGCCACCTAGCTCGGGCAAGCCAAGGTAGTTGATCACCACGCTGCCGACCGTCACCTCACCGCCGACATACATGAAGATTGCGACCATGCCGAGTACCGTGTGAGGCACTTTGAGAGCACCCGCACCGCGGCTGATGTGCTCGCTGTTAGCGAAATTTGGCAGATGGGCGAACTTGAATGCCACCGCTAACAGAACAAACACCCCAGCGAAACATAGATACGGGATTTTCACAGACTCTGCCCCGTGATCTGCTCCGCCGCGATTGAATACTTCAAATATCAACCAGCCACCGATGAGCGGTCCAATGGTGGTGCCAAACGAATTGAATGCCTGCGATAAATTTAGCCGACTTGATGCCGTGCGCTCCGGACCGAGGATGGTGACATATGGATTTGCCGCGATCTGAAGCATCGCAAACCCAAGCCCCACCACAAACAATGCGATCAGGAAAAACACGTAAGAAACCATCACCGCCGCAGGATAAAATAGAGCACTACCCACCGCCGCAATCAATAGACCGACAATGACACCATTTTTGTATCCGATTCGGTTGATTGGATCTCCAGAGAAAACCGAGACGATATAATAGATCAATGCGCCCACTGCATAGGCACCAAAAAACGCAAACTGCACCAACATCGCTTGGAAATATGTCAGATCAAACGCTTCCTTGAATCTTGGAATCAGAATGTCATTCCACACCGTCATGAAGCCCCACATAAAAAAGAGCACCGTCATGATTGAAAACGGAAGTCGATAGGTCTGACCGGAATTGGATGATGCGCTGGACGCGCTGACGGGTGATGGGATAGACGCCATAGGATTTGATTAATGTGAAGTTTGTGCGGGCAAGCTAGCCATCCCCGATCCACGTGGCGATATCAAATTCAAGCAAAGCGCGATTTGAAATCACCGAAATTATTCAGCCTGATCGTTTCCTTGAATGAGTCCCTTGCTCACAGAAAATGAACAGGTTTGCGACGATTTTTTCCAACTAAGGCACGAAGTAACCCGATTCCACTGAGCAAAACCAATGGGTTATCCTCTATGCAATCCTCTTCCCTCGGCGTCTCCGTGGTTTCAATTGCAGATTTCAGGATCAAGTATTTCTCGCCAGTGATGGGACGATTATCGCTGCTGATTGCCGGGCCAATGGCGTTTGGGAGCAAATGTTTCCGGCTTTGGTGGCGTTATCCGGCCATCAACCACCCCATCTCGCAAGTCGATCTCTTCAGTACGGACGGCCAATGCTTCGCGAGTGACCACTCCAGACTGCTCGAGCAACTCAAGCAATGCCTCAATCGCCAAACCTGCATGACTCAAATCTTGCTCTAATTGCGCGATCCGCTGTTCCTGAGTTCGGGTTCGGGACAGTTCCTCGCGCTGCAACTGAGCCTGCTGGTAACGCTGTCTGTGAAATGCGGTCACCTGCGACTGACCTTGCTCGGCAATGGCACGTAGATGGCTCGCCTGAGCCTGCTCGGGGAAAAAGAAATCAAAGAAGCTCATAGGGATGTGATGTTTGTATTTTTTATCGAAAAGCACATGCTCATCTAACCGCAGAGGCAAGTGTCACTCATGAGAATGGGGTTGTAGTTGTGGAAAATCTGCCAAAGAGACTGACTACTTGGGGTTTGATGGTGCAGTTTATTGTGCGTCTGGGTTCTCTGCTAGAGCCAACCGAGTTCTTCCTGCCGCTCGCGGTAAACAACACCTAGGATTCTGGCATTTGTCATCAGTATGTATGATCCAATCACCGCTATAATCAGATGCCCAACAATGATCTGCCCTGAGAATATGTCCTCAACCACCGATCCGACAAAATAGAGTAGCAAAAGCATAATAACTCCGACCCAGTAAATCCAGCCACCTCGGAAGATTGCAGGCAATACGATGTGAGGACTCAAAGCGCCAGTGTATCCCAGAATGACAATGGCAAGCATGGCCATCTGGAAATAGACCACCCCAAAACCAACAAGCCCGTAGCCAATCAGTGGATTAAATCGATCCTCTCCAGCCCAAATGGAATAGCCAATATAAGGCCCGAACGACACTAGGGCTACAACTAAGATCTGGAGCATCGGCAAAATAATATCCTCAAAGATGTTTGACGTATCGGGAAAGTCAGGAGCCTCCTTGCCTCCAATCGCAGAGGATTGGATCAACTGATAGTAGATGGCACAAAAATAACCGCTCAACAGCAGAGAAGCGATTCCTCCGAATACAGGGACAAATTCGATAAGATCGGCAATGACAGATAACACCACACAGGTGATTAGAACATATTTGCCACTACCTCTCCAAGCGAATGTTAGTATGTCTTTGAAGATGCTCATTTCGTGCACACGGTCTAGCTGCAGCACCGGGAAAATGGAAGCTAGAATTCCAACAGGACGCTTATCGCTGTTGAATAAATTAACTTGCTAGACTTCATACGGATACTTCGGGGCTACAGTAGCTCCACAAGTTGGACAGGACAGGGCTCCTACCGTCACTGCGCTTTGACACTTCGGACACCTTAGAGGAGAAGCAACTAGCTTTCCATCGGCTGTGCCATCCCGCAGGTCAATCTCTCTGATTCTTATGCGAAGATCCTCGTCGCTAATCCCAGTTCTTTCTTTAAGCAACTCATATAGCGCTTGGTTCACAAGAGCCATCTTGCGCACCTGACGGGCGACATCATTGAGGTCCAGATTGGTTTTCCTCAACGATGAATCTGAATTGGTTTGTCTCGCACTTTGGTCATTAAGGCGAATCTCTTGAAAAATGTCCCACATGATGATTTTCTTAAAATAACGTTAGATTAGGTGCATTGACGGTGGCGACTTGAATCCAAAGAAGGAAGCTAGCCCGGCTGCATCCAAAAGCTTGTTCGCATAGATTCATTCTCGTTCAAGTTCGGCTAGACGCTTCCGGAGCTCAGCCTTCTCGTCTTCGACAGAACGCCTCGGTCCGTCTTCTACTATTCGATCATTGGTCAAATAAACTCCACTCATCATGGATGTCTTAACATGCGCCCGAGGCACCCGTCCATCTGGATCACGATAGACAATCTCGTAAATCCTAGAATCCTTCTCTCCGAACCATCCTGGGCCAAATGGATCCCAACTTTTGTCAACAAGCTCGCAGCCAATATCACGAATGTATTGCTCAACCCGATCTCCATCGAAAGCACCTGCCATTAAACGGATTCCGACTGCGAGGAAAATAAATACTATGATTATTATGACTGACTCCATGGCTAGATTTTTCTGCGGACGTTAAATGTGCGTCCACCGGCGCGATTGATGGAATGGCAGACGTGATATCAGAGAGGCTTACGGGGATAATTCTGATACGGGAATGCTTCATCTGTCGAGATTTCCTTTAGAAAACGTGCATATAACCAATCCGGTTAGTCAGGTTTTTTTTAGTGACCTGACCTAGCGAATATCAAGGTGGTGCTAGCAAATTGAACGGCCAGACCGGTATGTTCCGCAGCACGCCGAAGAGCAACATCAAGGCCGCGATGGCCCATGCTCCGCGAACACTGGTGCGTAAACTGAAGGGCAGAGGTTTGCCGCGCAACCATGCGAACCATTCCAGCAAGACTCCTGATAGAATCACTGGCAGCAAGATCATGCCCACTGGATTGAATCGAAAAGCCGCGAAGAAATCCCCATGAAGCAAGGCGTGAAGTGCGCGCGTCATGCCACAACCGGGACAATGCAGACCTGTCAGCCGACGGAGCAAGCATTGCGGAAACCAGCTAACAGAAGGACCACCGGAGAATAAGATGAATGTGATCACCCCAGCGAACAAAACTGATAAGCCAGAGATGATCGCTCGTTTTTTCATCGCCGAAATGGAGATCAAATCATCTAACTATTATTTGTTTCTTCCAGCCCCGCCACGCGTGGAAGAAAAATCCTGCGGCGAATAACAGCATGAATAGCGAGAAGAATTGGCCTTTTGTCATCATCCCGACCATCGCCGCATCCGGCTCGCGGAATTGTTCGCCAAAAATCCGAAACACCGCATAAAACAGGAAAAACAAAGCCGTGAGCAATCCATCCGGTGCTTTAGGAAAACGAGTGCTGACCCACCACAAAATCGCAAACAACAACGCACCCTCTAACAGCGCTTCATAAATTTGCGATGGATGCCGAGGCGGCAAAAATTCGCCAAGCGTCTGCGAAAGCTCCGGGTTTTTCCTCGCAGCCGCGATCAATTCTTCTAGCGAACTCGCATCGGCGACTTTCGGCTCTACCTGAATGCAGGCATTCCACGCAGCGGCCTGGATTTCATCGGGTTCCTTGATGAGCGAGAGCGGAAATTTCACCGCCCAAGACACGCCGGAGCAGACGCGCCCGTAGAGTTCGCCATTGATAAAATTCGCCACCCTACCAAAAAACAATCCTAACGGAGCCACCACGCACAAGCCATCGCCGAGCCCGGTCCAAGTGACCTGATGTTTCCGCGAGTAAAACCATGTGAAAATCGCCAAGCCCAAAATACCGCCGTGGCTGGCCATCCCGCCATCCCAAACCCGCACCACCATCAATGGATCTCGCAGCAATGCGCCCCAGCCGACTTCCGGTAGTTGATAGAAAAAAATGTAGCCGATGCGACCTCCAAGAAACACGCCAAACAACGCTGCCGCAGCAATAAAATCACCGGTTTTTTCTGGCGGCAAGACCCAGAGTTTTCGCTGTGCCAAATTGCGCAACAGCAAAAAACCGCAAACAAAACCCATCAAATACGCCAAGCCATACCAGCGCAGGGCAAGTTTCTGATAGATCTCCAACACCACCGGATTCAAATCATGCACATACATCGCGAACACGCCGCAAGCTCACACCATCCCCACGCATCAAGCAAGCCGCGTGTTGTTGAGGGGACTTGCCCAAGGCAGGGACCCGACCTCCGGGCGGTCCGGTTGAAAAGGTGACACCTCTCCCTAACACACCGCAGCTCCTTGAACTCTCACCCGTCATCCACCGGACCGCTCGGAGAGCGGTCCCTGGTGCTGCTTCACGCTTGAACATGATGCCTTCTAATCGTTTAGTTTTCTTGACAATCCCCTGCTTTTATCGTTTCTGCGGTTCAGGAAATGTCTAGAAAACGCATGGATGTGGCTGGCTTGCTGCGCTTGGAAACCCGGATTCGGTTAGTCCAAGTATCGGGTCGCATCGTGTTCACCGCGTTTTGTGCATCGTTAGGATTTTTGGTCGTGGCGACGGCATTTCCGCAACGCAGAGAACTCGAAAAATTAGAAAGCAAGCTCGACGCTGCCCGCCAAAACGAACGCAAAGTCGTCGCGGAGAAAGAACAGCGACACATCGAATTGAGGGCATTGCGTGAAGATCCCGCATTTTTGGAAATCCAAGCCCGTGATCGATTGGACTACTGCCTCGAAGGTGAGCGGGTTCTTCGCTTCCGCCGAGATCCTTGATTTTTCAGGCTTGCGCGGCGATCAGATCATTCAGATGTCCGCCGCGTGCGGTGACCCATTTTCCCTTGCGGATCACTTGAGTGAAGCCGAGTCCGTTGCTCGCCGCAGCTTTGAAAACTTCCCATGCTTGCGAAGCCAAAATCCCGGAAACGATGAGGTCACCGCCCGGTGACAGGGACTTCGCGATCACCGGCCATGCCTCGATCAGCACGGTGGAAAACAAATTTGCCAGCACCACATCGTAGCCTTTGGCGCGGGGTTTCCACTTCAAAATATCTTGCTCGCGCATTTGGATCTCTGGCGTGCCATTGCGCACCGCATTGCGCGTGGCCGCGGCCACTGAGAACGGATCAAAATCACAAGCAAACGCCTCACTCGCGCCGAGTTTACACGCGGCGATGGCCAGCACCCCGGTGCCCATGCCCAAGTCCGCCACACTCCATTTCGCGTTTTTCCGACTGCGCGAAACATCCACTAACAACCGCAGACATGTGGATGTGGTGGCATGATCGCCAGTGCCAAACGCCATCTCCGGTGGAATGGTGATGATCTGACGTTTCGGGAATTCTTTTTGCAGAATGGCAATTTCCTTTGGCCGCGTCTCTGCACTCAGCAGGAAAACATCGCGCACTTTGAGCGGGCGCGGCGGAGCCACTGGCTTGTTCCATTCTGCGCCGGCCATCTTGCGCACGCTGCCGCCGAATTGCGCAAAAACCGCTTTGGCCGCCTTCTCGGTTTCACAAAACAAACGGACTCGGACGGATTTCGCACCTTTTAGATATTCGATCACCAAATTTGGATTTCCGGCGAAACGTTCTTCCCACGCGTCGATCCACTGCACCCCGGAAAGTTTCGACCAGACAAACATGGAATTTCTCGCGGGGTGGGACTTACGCGTCCCCGAACCATTGGGAAAATTGGAGCGGGCGATGAGATTCGAACTCACGACATCCACCTTGGCAAGGTGGCGCTCTACCACTGAGCTACGCCCGCGTCGCTAAACGCGTGGGCGCTTTCTACACGCCAGAAATCGGCGGGCAAGCCAAATTTTGTAAATTTTCGTGTTCCATTTTTTCGAGTCCCGGTTTTCTTCTGTCTAGCCATGTCCGACAAGCTCGCAGAAATCATCGCCACCAAACGCCTAGAAGTCGAAGCCCTGATGCCTCGCGCCGCATTGCTCCGCGCCGCCGCACTGCAACGCAACGAGTTCGGCGGATTTCGTGCCGCCATCAACCGCGGCCCCGGCCGCCTCGGCGTGATCGCTGAAGTCAAAAAAGCCTCACCCTCCGTCGGCCTCATCGATCCAGATTTCGATCCCGTGCGCCAAGCGCAGCGCTACCTGCAAGGCGGCGCGTCTTGTCTATCCATTCTGACAGATGAAAAGTATTTTCAAGGATCGCTGAGTTATCTGACGCAAATCTCGAAGTTTTCCGACGCCCCGCTGTTGCGCAAAGATTTCATGATTCACGAAGTCCAGATTCACGAAGCCGCCGTCTCCGGGGCAGATGCGATTCTGTTAATCGTGGCCGCGCTCGATGATGACACGCTGCGCAGGCTTTATGACGAAGCAAAAACATTCATGCTAGACGTGCTGGTGGAAGTCCACGACATCCGCGAAATGGAACGTGCGCTGGAACTCGGCGCAGATCTAATCGGCATCAACAACCGCAATCTCAAAACATTCCACGTGGATCTAGCAACCACCGAAGAACTCGCGGAAGAAGTACCAGATGACGTGCTGCTGGTTTCCGAAAGCGGCATCAAATCCCCCGAAGACGCGATGCGCGTGTTAGACGCTGGCGCAAATGCGGTCCTCATCGGCGAGGCCCTGATGCGCGCCAATGATCCCTCGCGGGAAATCGAAGCCTACCTCGCTCTAGAGATCGCCTGATCGCTCGTTTCGCCCGACACAGCCTACCGTTCTAAAATGGGTCATTTTCCGCATAAAATTGTAGGTGGACAGCGTTCAGGAAAATGCTAGTTTCCCAATCCAAATCTTCCACATTCCATGAAACGGATCATCAATATTTGTCTGGCTGCCGGTTGCCTCTCTCTGGTGGGGTGCGCAGGAATGCGTGAGGTCGGAAAAAAATCCGCTGACCTGGTGCGCAACACCTCGGCTGCCACGACCTCCAAAATTTCCTCATTTTCACTGGCTGGTCTGCTGCCCGGTCCGAAGATCAAAATTGTCGAAGTTCGTGAAAAGGACCTCAAAGAACTACCGACTGGTCACGAGCGCGCGCTTGCATTCCAGAATTCCCAGAATTCCCAAAATACCAAGCGCTCAAGATTTTGGATTTTTGGCGGGCCCGTCGATTTTAAAGAACCGACATTGCCCTCAGACGGATGCGAGACCGACGGCACTCTGCTGCCGCCCAAGGTGCAGTAATCTGTGATTTCCACACCAACGCAAAAAATTGATTCCCGACTTGATCCCGGCAGATGGATGGGAATCATCCCGAGCATGTTCAAACAGTTCAGCGCTCGCCTCACCTTCTTCGCTATCGCGGCGATGCTGGTCACCTCGTGCGGTGGCAACCCGCCGCCTCGCCCGAACCGCAGCGGAAACTCGATTCCCCAAGTGGCGATCCCTGCTCAGGAACCCGGTCGCGCCACAAACATCCCTCCCACTGCACCTCCGCCGATCGTCGCCCAGAGTGCTATCGTGGTCGATGTGGCAAGCGGCCGGGTGCTTTACGCAAAAAATGCTGATATCCCACGCGCCGTCGCAAGCACGCAGAAAATCATCACCGCGCTGTGTGTGATCGACGGCGGCAACATCGATCAAAATGTCACCATCACCGCCTCGGACAGCGCTTGCGAGCCGACCAAACTTGGCCTCAAGCCGGGCGAAGTTTACACCCGCCGCCAGTTGCTCAAAGTGCTGATGGTCAAGAGCGCCAACGATGTGGCCCGCTCACTGGCCCGCGATGTCGCGGGGGATGTGGATTCCTTTTCCGCAATGATGAACCGCAAATGCGCATCACTCGGCATGAGAAATTCCAATTTCAGAAACCCGCACGGTCTCACCGAGCCGGGCCAATATTCCACCGCACGGGACATGGCCATCGCCACCCGTTACGCCTACCGCAGCCCGCTACTGCGCTCGTATGCCGCGACCAAAAATTTCACTTTTGTTTTCAATAACGGCACCACACGTCTGCTAGAAAACACCAACAAAGTCCTCAAAACCCTGCCTTACTGCAATGGTTTCAAAACCGGAACCACCGATGCATCGGGACGCTGCCTCGTCGCCACCGGCTCGCTCGATGGACGCGCCGTGATTGTGGTGGTGCTGAAATCCAACACTCCTAACATTTGGAAAGACGCCACCAAGCTCTTGCAATGGGCACTGGTCCGGCCCTCGTGAGTTCCGCCGCGCCGCGGCACCATCGATCAAAATCATGCTCGATCCTTCACAAGAACTGTCGGAACTCCGAGCGGCTGGGCTGCTGCGGTGCTTGCAGCCACTCGATTCCCCAGCAGGTCCACAAGTGATCCGCGCCGGAAAACCGCTGTGGAATTTTGCCTCGAACGATTATCTCGGCCTCGCGCGTCACCCAGAAGTGGAAGCCGCATTGATCGATGGCGTCCAGCGATTCGGCGCGGGCGCGGCGGCCTCTCGTCTCGTCTGCGGCTCGCTGCCGCCGCACCAACTGCTAGAACAAACTCTCGCAAAAGCCAAACAAACCGAAGCCGCGCTGGTGTTTTCTTCTGGATTCGCCACCGCTCTCGGCACCATCCCAGCGATCCTCGGAAAATCGGATTTCGTCCTGCTAGATAAACTCTGTCATGCCTGTCTAGTGGATGCCGCACGCCTATCCGGAGCCACGCTGCGCGTTTTCCCGCACAATGATCTGGAAAAACTCAGGCGTCTGCTGGCAAGCACACGCGCCAAAGCGCCTCATGCCCGCATTCTCATCGCCACGGAATCAGTCTTCAGCATGGACGGCGATCTTTGTCCGTTAGGCGAAATCGTAAAGCTTGCCGAAGATCATGGCGCGATGTTGTTATTGGATGAAGCCCACGGTTTCGGTGTGTTAGGAGAAACCGGCATGGGACTGGCCGAACGCGAGGCACTGCAACACCGCGTGACCTTCCAAATGGGCACGCTGAGCAAAGCCGCAGGTCTATCAGGTGGATACCTCGCCGCATCGCGCGAATGGATCGACCTCCTAACAAACCGCGCGCGTTCATTCATCTACTCCACCGCTCAGCCACCCGCGCTGGCACATGCGGCTCTCACTTCGTTAGGCATTATTCGTTCCGGAGAAGGTGCCGCACTGCGGGCAAAACTCCGACAAAACACCGCAGCAATCTCAGACTCCCCCACCCCGATTGTTCCACTCATCCTAGGCTCTAACGAAGCCGCACTCGCCGCCTCGTCCTCGCTTGCCGATGCCGGTTTCCTCATTCCTGCGATTCGTTTCCCCACCGTGCCACGCGGCACTGCTAGACTCCGCCTCAGCCTGTCCGCCGCACATCCGCTAGAAGCTGTCACAGCACTCAAGTCCGCCTTGGCATCCGTGAAATTCACCGCATGAAATCCAGGCCAACCACCTCGCAGCCATATCACTCGTTAGAAGCCGAGCTGCACGATGCATTTTGGGATGTAGAGGACGCCTCTTCCGAGATTCCCTTGATGGCCAACTTCCTGAAAAAACACCCCGGCCCCGCCCTCGAAATCGGCAGCGGCTCTGGGCGCTTGATGTTTCCTCTCTTAAAAGCAGGCTTGGAAATCGAAGGACTCGAACTCTCGGCTGACATGTTAGCACTCGGAAAAGTCCGCGCACAAAAACTCGGCGTGAACCCAATCGTGCATTCCGGCGATATGACTGACTGGCAAGCACCGCATGCTTTCGCCGCATTGTTAGCGCCCGCATTCACCCTCCAGCTCGCCGCCGATCCGTTAGCCACACTACGTCATTGGCACGGATGGCTGCAAAATCATGGCGGCCTTTATCTCACGGTTTTCATGCCTTATGCCGAACTGCTAGGAGATCTACCCGAAAACGAATGGTATCCCGATCACCAAGCCACCCTAGCAGACGGGCGAGACGGCATGCTAGAAACTCGGCATCGACTGGATCGCGCCAACCAAATGATCCACCGCGAACACCGTTACTCCGTTTCTGGAAATCCTCCACTGCATTACCAATCTCAACAATCTATCCGATGGATCGAACACACGAAAATGCTCACCCTGCTCGAACAATCCAGCTTTCGGCTCGACCGATTTTATCTCGATTTCGATCCCAGCCACACCGCAGAAAATCCGGATGACGTGGATTTTGATGGAATCCTCACCTACGAGGCTACTCGTAGGTGATTTTAACTGATTCCACTGAGAAGAGTTGAAAAGGATTTTAGTGACTATTTATGCGAAAAAGTCGATCTCTGCACCCACTTCAAAATCAGTTCTATCAATGATTCCCCTTTGCTTTCTAACACTAAAAACCGGCCTGCGCTGGGGTGTGGATAATAGACAAACTTTGGTTTGAAGGCTCCAAGCGGGCAACGTGGCACGGGTGGCCCGCCCGCCGCATGAAACTTCCAAGTTAGTTGTGGGAAGAGTCATACGAATCAACGACCTTGTCAGACGAATTCTCGGGCACCACAGATTGATTCTCGGGTGCGTCAGATGAAATACCTAACGATAAAAATGCGTTTTCTAACGAGCCAAATAAGCGTATTGGATGCCATCGTCGTAGGACCAATGTAAAAAAATATTGCCGTAAGAGCGTAGGCGAGATCAGTAGAAAGACGTCAGTCCGTCCCGCGCGATCATCGCAATGATTGTCCTTGGCTTACCATTCCGTGCGGGTATGGTTTTTCTCATTCTATATGAAAAACATCCACCGAATCGCAGCCATCACACTTGCCCTTGCCGCAAGCCTCATCGCCGAACCGATCCCAGAAAACCTCCGACAAAACGGCTGGTTCATCGGCACTCAAGCATACACCTTCAAAGAATTCAGCGCTTTTGAAGCACTCGCCAAAACCAAGGAAGCAGGCGGCAACATGATCGAATTCTATCCCGGCCAAGTCTTAAAACCTGGCTCGACCGAAAAAGTTGGCCACACGATGTCCGCCGCCGCAATCGACGAGCTTCTAGCAGAATGCAAACGCGTCGGCGTCCACGCTGTCAACTACGGCGTCGTTGCTGCCACCAATGCCGAAGAAATCCGGGCCATCATGCAGTTTGCGAAAAAAATGGGCCTCTACGCGGTCTGCACCGAAACCGCCGAACTCGTTGCTGACTGGGAAGCTGCCGCCAAAGAGTTTGATATGCGTGTGGCATTTCACGAACACGGCGGCTCGATGGACAATCCTAAATACAAAGTTTGGAATCCGCTCTACATCCTCGGTGTGGTCGAAAGCCGCGATCACCGCGTGGGTGCCTGCGCCGACCTCGGCCATTGGTGCACATCAAATTTAAAACCCGTCGAATGCCTCAGAATTCTTGATGGCCGCATCATCAGCGTCCACCTCAAAGACAAAGCAACATTTGGTGAAGCCCCAGTCGTAGTGGCTGGCAAAGGCGTGGTGGATGTCACCGCCTGCCTTGAAGAACTCAAGAAACAGAAATTCGACGGCCACATTTCTATCGAACATGAAAACGACTGGAATGATAGCGTTCCACAAGTGAAAGCCAATGTGGATTTCGTTAAGGCACACGCCAAGTAATTCCAAATCCATCTTCTCTTGATCGCCCTCCATCCCGCACTTGCAGGCTGGAGGGCGTTTCATTATTGTCCGGCATGGCTATCGAAAACTTTGCAGAATACTCACCCGAAATCCATCCATCCGCATTCATCGCCGCGAGCGCAGATGTGATCGGACGTGTCACCTTACACGAAAACACCAGCATTTGGTACCAAGCCACCCTGCGCGGCGATATCAATGAAATCGTCGTCGGCCCAAACTCTAACATTCAGGACAATGCGGTGATTCATCTAGCAGACGACTACGGTTGTTACGTCGGCGAATTCGTCACGGTCGGCCACTCGGCCATCCTTCACGCCTGCACCGTAAAAAATGAAGTGTTAGTCGGCATGGGAGCCATCATTCTGGATGGTGCGGTCATCGGCGAGCGATCCATCATTGGTGCCGGAGCACTGGTCACCGGCGGCACGGTCATTCCACCGGGCTCATTAGTGTTAGGCTCACCAGCAAAAGTGGTGCGCACTCTTTCGTTAGAAGAACAAAGCAAAGTGAAATACTGGGCAGAAAAGTATGTGCGTGGTTCGAGAAAATTTCTCGAACGATGAGAGCGCAACGCCTCTGTTTATCCGCCGATGATGCCTTCGCTAGTTTCCTGCTTGAGTCGGAGCTGACCACAGGCAGCATCGATGTCGCCGCCTTTTTCGATCCGGAGATTGGCAGTGACGCCCGCGTTGCTCAGCACATCGCGAAAAGCGCGGCAGCGGGTGTCTGACGGTCGCCGCCACTCCAGTCCTTCCACGGTATTATAAGGGATCAAGTTCACCTTCGCCTGCACGCGACGCGCGAGACCTGATAGAATGTTAGCTTGTTCAAGTGCATCGTTCACACCATCGATCAGAATGTATTCGAGTGTGAGCTTCTGCTTCTTTTTGGAATTCCAGAAAGCGAGTGCTTCAAAGAGATCGGCGATTGGCCACTTGCGGTTGATTGGCATGATTTGCTGGCGGACCTCATCGGTCGCGCCGTGCAGGGAAATTGCTAACCGAATCTGCTGCGGATGATTGGCGAGTTCACGAATCTGCGGCACAAGACCCGAGGTGGAAATGGTGAGATGACGCGCGCCCAGATGCAGAGATTTTTCTCCAGTGATGAGCGAGATGGCCTGCATCAAATGATCCAAATTTGCAAGAGGTTCGCCCATCCCCATAAAAACCAGCGAATCGACCCGTTCACCTGAAAGCTGCTCAGCGGCTAACACTTGACCAGCAATTTCCGCAGCGTCCAGATTGCGCGTAAATCCAGCCAGTCCAGATGCGCAAAATTTGCATCCGTAAGCACAGCCAACCTGCGATGAAACACACAGTGTCCTACGATCTGATTTTTCGCCATACAACGCCGGATTCGCCGGAATCAAAACGCTCTCGATATAACGCCGATCATGCAGACGAAAAAGGAACTTGCGCGTCGTGTCAGCTGCTCCTTGGGTGTGCGTGTGCTCCAAAGCTGATAGACGAAACGACATCGAGAGCTTTTCCCGCAGTGCGGCGGGCAGATTGCTCATTCCATCAAACGCTGTGATCTTTTTTTTCCACACCCATTCAAGAATCTGCGTGGCACGAAATGAAGGTTCGCCGACATCTTTGAGCCATGCGGCCAGCGAGTCGGGTGTTAGGCCTGTGAGTGCAGGAAGCATGGCAAAAAATCGTGTGTAATCCAAATGGCGGATGATTCCGATCCGGGCGGAAGTAAAATCAGCTGCGCTCCCCAAGGCAATGAAATGATCCCGGATTAGCCAAGGGCGAAAAAAACATCGTTTCAGAAAAAAACCCAGTCACCCGCTCCGCTTGAAGGTTGCGCCAATCATTCTTCGTGGCAGACTACCGAAGCAAACCGAGCATTATGGAACACCTACAAGAACAAATCGCCCAATCCAGCGGATGGATCCAAGAAGTAAAAGATGAAATGGGCAAGGTCCTTGTGGGACAGGAACGCTTGGTGGACCGCCTACTGATCGGACTGCTCTGCAACGGCCACATTCTGCTAGAAGGTGTGCCGGGACTTGCCAAAACTCTAGCAGTCAAGGCGCTCTCAGGATCACTCCACGCATCGTTCGCGCGCTTCCAGTTCACTCCCGACCTGCTGCCGGCGGACTTGGTCGGAACCATGATCTATCACCCACAGGAAACCAAATTTGAACCCAAACTCGGCCCGATTTTTAACAATCTAATCCTCGCCGATGAAATCAACCGCGCACCTGCCAAGGTCCAGTCAGCTTTGTTAGAGGCGATGCAGGAACGCCAAGTCACTCTCGGCGACCGCTCCTATCCGCTGCCCCAGCCGTTTCTGGTTCTAGCCACTCAAAACCCGATCGACCAAGAAGGAACCTATCAACTTCCAGAAGCGCAGCTTGATCGATTCCTACTCAAGGTCTCCGTCGGCTATCCCACCAAGGAAGAGGAACTGGAAATTCTCGACCGCATGGCCACTTCCACTCCAACCTATCAGACACGCGCGGTGGCAACTCCCGAACAAGTCGCCGCTTCTCGCGCCTTGGTCAATGCGATCTACATCGATCCGGCCATCCGCAAATACATCGTGCAAATCATCCACACCACACGTTTTCCCAGTCTGGTAGATGCGCCGCTGAAAAATCTCGTTCGCGCTGGCGCATCACCCCGCGGCACGATCAATCTAGCACTCACTGCCCGCGCCCTCGCCTTCATGAACGGCCGCGCCTTTGTCACTCCACAAGATGTCAAGGATATGGCCCTCGATGTTCTGCGCCACCGCATTCTGCTCACCTACGAAGCAGAAGCCGAAGAAATGACTACGGATTCCGTGATCGAACGCATCATGAATAAAGTGCCCGTACCCTAGAATTTCAAATTTGAAATTTCAAATTAAAGTATGCTAACGGATAATCAAATCGAGGAAATGATGGCGCGTGTCCGCAAGCTGGAACTCAAGGCGCGACGCCTTGTGCGCGAATCATTCTCTGGTGAATATCTTTCTTCGTTCCGCGGACAAGGGTTGGATTTCGATGACTTCCGCGAATACCAACACGGTGATGAGGTGCGCTTCATCGACTGGAATGTCACCGCTAGGATGAACACTCCATACGTTAGGAAATTTCGCGAAGAACGCGAACTGTCAGTAATCCTAACGGTGGACGTCTCGGGTTCATCAGACTATGGCAGCGTGTCGCGGAGCAAGCGTGAGATTTCAGCAGAAACTGCCGCAGTTCTCGGATTCAGCGCACTTCACAATGGCGATAAAGTAGGACTGGTGATCTTCGCTAACGAACCATTGCTCTTTATTCCCCCAGAAAAAGGCAGCCGTCACCTGTTGCGCATGATCCGCGAAATTCTCGTCGCTAAACCCACCCGACCTGGCACATCCATCTCCGGCGCCTGCGATTTCCTCATCCGCACCTTGCGCCGAAAATCGCTAGTGTTTCTCATCTCAGATTTCCATGCAGATCCACTCGACAAGCCGCTAGGCAAGCTTGCACGTAAACACGAAACCGTCGCACTTCGCGTGATCGATCCACTCGAAATCAAACTGCCAAAGGCGGGCAAGGTCGTCATGATCGACTCAGAATCTAACATTGAAACGCTGGTCAACACCGATAACCCAAACCTGCGCATGGCCTATCAAAAGCTTCAAACCCGACAGCATGAGGGCGTCACCTCAATTTTTCGCAAACACGGAATCGATGCTGCCGATCTCACCACTCACAGCGATACTCTAGCAGAATTGCATCGCCTATTGAAAAAACGCGGACGCAAACGCACAAGATAAATTTCATGGAGGAAAAAAATCAAAGTCTTGATCTGATCGCACCCGTCCCGCCGGAGTCGTTGATCACGGATCCTGAATTTCCATGGGCGTGGATTCTTCTGGCCCTCCTTCTTCTAACTGGATTCATCATCCTAATCATCAAACGGAAATCTTCGGCAACTGATCCACTAAAACTTCGCAACGCAGCATTCAACGAAGCGTCTAACGAACTTTCTCAAATCCAGACCGACGACGTCCGCACCACCGCCGTGCAAGCGTCACTCATTCTACGCAAGTATCTATCAGTCGTAGCCGATGATCCGGCGTTGTTTGAAACTCATGAGGAGTTTATTTCACGGCAGGACTCATTAAAAAAACTCTCGACACAAGCCAGAGCCGCCGCAGAAGCCGGCTTCACCCGACTCGCCTCATTGAAATATTCACTCGACACACCGTCGATAAATGAAACGGAAATCATCGAGGATTCGCGAATGATTCTCGTGACCCTGCATCAAGGATTCATCGCATGACCCCAGCTTTCGAACAATTCCGCTTCGCACAACCCAGTTGGCTGCTTCTGCTAATTCCAGCCTTGCTTGTGATGTTTCTCCGCCGCAGACGCGGCGCTGAGGCCGCAGTGATTTTTCCAAATCTATCCATTTTAGTCAGCCTTGGCAAACGCACACGCGATCTTGCGGGTAGCATTTCATTTCCGCTAACACTCGCCGCGCTACTCATCGCCATTCTAGCCATGGCCCGTCCGGTGATCCGCAATGAATATCAAAACCGCACCGCCAGCGGCATCGATGTCATGATCGCCCTTGATGTATCGCTCTCGATGGACATCGATGATTTTGTCAAACAAGGACAACGGGCTAGACGCATCGATGTCGCTAAACTGGTAGTAGATGATTTCATCAGCAAACGCCCGGATGACCGCATGGGATTGATCGCATTCGCAGGCAGGCCGCGCGATGCCAGCCCTATCACTCTCGACCACAAATGGCTCAGAAGAGCACTCGGAGAACTGCGACTCAATGATGATAACAATCGCGGCACGGTGAAAGAACAAGGCACCGCAATCGGCTCCGCCCTAGCAGCAGCCTCATCTCGCCTAATCGCCCGCGACGCCAAAAGCAAAATCATCGTGCTCATCACCGACGGTGCCAGCAACTCTGGAAAAATTTCTCCTATCGAAGCCGCAGAACACGCAAAAACTCTCGGCATCAAAATCTATACCATCGCCATTGGCACCAAAGAAGGCAGAGTGGACCCAAACATCATGCGTTTCCCCTATCAGGAATTTGATTTACCCACTCTAAAGAAAATCGCAGATCTAACTGGAGCAGAACATTACTGGGCACAGGATCTTGAAGCACTAAAAAGCACTTTCACTACCATCGACAATCTAGAAAAAACTGATGCAAAAAGTTTTTCCGTGATCGATAATATCGAGTTATTTCCTTGGTTTCTCGGTGCAAGCTTACTTGCCGCGCTAGCAGCAATCACTTTGCTTTCACTCAATCCACCACCATCACCCTAATCTGTGAAATTCTCGCAACCCGCCTGGCTAATCCTGCTAGTTCTGCTCCCTCTGCTCGGTGCAGGAGCATTGGCGGTCGCCCAACTCAGGCGCAAACAATGGTCAGAATTTGTCGCACCACGCCTGCGCCCCAATCTCCTAAAACGCAGCAGTCCCCTGCCCCGTTGGTTTTCCCTCTTGTTCCTTTTTGCAGCCTGCGCCGCCATCATCACCGCGCTCGCCCGTCCATCCGGAGACGCTGGCCCTCGCACAGAAAAATCACTCGGTCGCAATGTCCTCATCGCCATCGACCTCTCACGCAGCATGCGTGTGAGCGACGTAAAACCCGACCGACTCGCTCAAGCGAAAATTATAATTTACGAACTGCTAGAGGCAATGCCCAACGAACGCATTGGATTGTTAGGTTTTGCAGGTGCAGCTTATGAATTTGCCCCACTCACCGTGGATCACGGGGCGGTGCGAGAGACGGTCGAGCAGTTGGATGAAACATGGGCACCACTCGGTGGTTCGAATCTCGCAGAAGTCGTCCGCCTCGCTACTGAAACGCTCAAAAAAACCGGCCAAAAAAACAACGCACTCGTTATCATCAGCGATGGCGAACAAAATGATGGGGATCTCGCGGACATGATCGACGAGGCAAAAAATGCTGGCGTATTTATTCTAACGATCGGAGTAGGGACTGAAGACGGCGATTACGTGCCAAATGCTGATTTCGCAGAAAACCGCATGGTGGACCGCAACGGTAAACCGATCATCAGTCGGCTTCAGTCAGAGATCATGCGCAAGTTGGCGTCAGAAACCAAGGGACAATACGCGCTTGCAGGCTCTGGAACCGACATCCCTACGATGGTAAAATCTGCAATCAAAGACATGGATGCCTTCGAAATGGAAGGACGCCAACGTTCGGTTTCCATTGAATTCTATCAGTGGCTTTTGTTGCCTGCCATTATTTTCCTTCTGGCTTCCATCATAGCCGCTTCACGCTGGAAGGGCGTCGGCGCAGCCCTCGCAATGGGAGCTATCATTCTAACTCCAAATCCAGCGCGAGCGGAGAATGATTCAACAGCAAAAAACCAACAACCACTTAAAAGCTATCAAGAAGCAACTATCGCATACAACCACGGAAAATATGACAAAGCCCGCTCTTCTTTCAGCAAGACGCTGCTTACAGACGATCCGAAAATCCTTGTTCAAGGACACATCGGCATGGGAATCGCGTTGTTTCAACAAAGCTGGTTAGAATTAGCTGGGAAATCCTATCCCACGATTCCAGAAGCATCTCCCGACATGGCGAAATTCGATTCCTTAGTCGAGAATAAGCTATCCACTTTGGGTGAAGGCGATCCACTTGCGTCGGTTGATACCGATCCATACCTACCATTGCGCTCGCTGATCACCAACTGGACGGATGCAATCCGCCACTTCGATTCCGCATTGGTCCATGATCCATCCAGCAAATCTGCCCGCCGCAATCGAGATACCGTCATGGCCTATCTCATCCGTCTTCAAGAACTGCTAGAAAACGAAAAACAACAGACCGAGCAATCAATGCCCCAACCGAAACCGGACCAAGGACAACCCAAACCGGGAGAGCCTAACGATGGTGAACCCAAACAAAAACCCGATGATTCCAGCGAAAAAAAATTAGGTAAATCCGGCGATGACTCGCAAAAACCTGATGATGAGGACGGTGACAATCAGGAAAAACCCGATGCGCAAAATGGAGAAAAACAAGATGAACCCAATAAAAGAAAATCACCAGAGCGAAAACCTAACGAAAGCCCAGAGGATCAAGCAAAACGAATCCTCAAGGAAAATTCGGATTTGGAAAAAGGCCCGCTCACTCCGGGCAGACGCGAGTTTCTAAGCCCTGAAAATGATTGGTAACACCATGATACGAACCTCACACACCCGATTGTTAGTTATCGCACTTGCCTTGTGCTGGCTGATACCTGCGCACACCTACTCAGAAACAGTCAGCCGCCTTTCTACACGATTTCTCGCACGAGGTGAGCAAGCTCTGCTCGAAATCGCGGTTTCTGGAATCCAGCCGTCGAGCCTACCAACCATTCCTAAAATAAAAGATGTCGAGATTCAGTTAGCCAACCGCGGTTCTCTCCGCGCCATCCCCGGACGAAGAGTCGAATTTGTCTTCGAGTATTTGGTCTCAACCTATCAAATCGGTGATCATGTTCTGCCACCGTTCGAAGTTATGGTCGATCAAACCAAAACCCGCACCGAACCGATTGAGTTCACTGTATTCAATCCAAATGACCTCAAGTGGTCTGAAGCACAGGCTGGCCCGACGCGTTTCCGCTACGCCAGCGCATTCCGCATCATGAATACGAAGCCCTATCAGGGTGAAACAACTCCCGTGGAAATCAAAATCTTTGTGCCAAGAGACTTGTTCGTCGAGGACTGGGGCAATCCAGACTTCCAACGTGATGGCGTCACTGCATGGCGCTTTCAACCATCCGCTATGCGCGGGCAAATTAATTTGTTAGGCAATCCGTATTTCTCTGTGGCCTATCCCAGCACACTCACCCCGACCCAAGCTGGCAAGGTCGGTATCGGCCCGGCCACCGTGCGCCTCGTCACGAGCCAAGTGGTGATGGATGGCATCCTGCGCCGCGTCGCGGAAGAAGTGAATCTCCAAATCCCGAAGCTAGAACTCGATGCATTACCGCTGCCTAAAGATGCGCCAGATGGTTTTGAAAATGCGATTGGTGACTTTAAAATCAAAGTAAACACTAACACAACCAGTGTTCTGGAAGGAGACCCAATTCCAGTGGATATCGTGGTCAAGGGCAGCGGCAATCTCGATACGATCCGCCCACCTAAGCCTATCGAAACAGACGGATGGAAAGTCTATGAAGCCACCACCGAGCAACGAGGCGACGAACGCCGCGAACTATCAGGCACTAGTGTATTTCATCAATTCATAAGGCCGCTAGAAATAAAATCTTCAATCCCAGCATTCCGACTTGTGTTCTTCGATCCGAAATCTAAATCGTATCAAACCATTCTCAGTGATCCCATTCCGTTGCAAATGACGCCTGCCTTGCCCGCACCTAATCTAGCAGCGACAGCGCCTAAATTACTTCCGGTCCCTGTAGAACGAATGACTGATATTCTCGGTATCATCCATACGAGCCCGCTCACTCTACCCGTCACCACTCCGACATCCGGATGGATAGGCCACATCATTGCAGCACTAACTGCATTCTGCTTGCTTCTCAAAGCCGCGTGGATGCGTTACGGCTACCGTTTCCGCAAAGATCCCATTCTAATCAAGCGCAGCAAAGCACTGCGTGAGGTGGAACGAATGAAAACAACGGACGACTCAACTTTTCTCATGATCACCGGAGCCTTCATCGAGCGCTGGCTGGGTGGAAATCAATCTCCAGAAATCCGAGAAATCCTCGCAGAAAGAGATGCTGTTTGTTTCGTAAAAGACAAAAAATCATTAGCCAACATCCTCAATTCCAAACGCCGCGCGGACATTCTAAAAATTCTGCGAAACGCAGCTACATCGTGTTTTGTGATTTTTTTTCTAACTTATGGAAATGCCAGTGCTGAAATTGCGGTTGATCCGGGACGGACTGCTTATGAATCCGCAAAGTATGATGACGCGATCAATCATTGGTTGCAGGCAGGTCCGTATAAAACCCTATCGCCTGACACTCTCTATAACATCGGTAACGCTTGTTATCGCGCTGGCTCACCCGGCCATGCCGCACTGTATTTTCGCCGAGCGCTAGCGCGTGAACCCGGCCACCAAGAAGCCAGACAAAACCTTCGTTTCATCGAACGAAAACATGGATCAATTAGTGTTCACAGGCCAGAATATCAATATGCTATCGCTCGCTTTCCTCTCTCGATATGGAAATCTGTTACTTGGGCTGGTGCATGGCTTTGTTTTCTAGCATTACTCATTTTCCCAGCCACACGCCCGGGTGCCAAAGCGCGAATAGCGGGCTTATTTCTTCTGATTGTTAGTCCGTTGCTCATTGCTTGCGGCGCTCTCGGCTGGCATCACTACCCTAACGAAGGCTCATTTGCCCCAGTGGACCGACAAGGCGTCGTTGTCGCAGAAAATGTTGTCATCCATTCAGAGCCTTCGCGCACATCGCCCGAAGTGATCGATGCACCACCGGGATCGCTGTGCGAAATCATCCGCACCTCCGGCCGATGGGCCTATATTTCATTCGCGACTAAGACACGCGGCTGGGTGCCTACTGAAATGATCGAAAAAATCCAACCTTCATCACAACCTGTTGCCCCCGTGATCCGCAAACCTAAAGCTGATGGAAAAAGTGCCTGATTTTTGATGATCGATTGTATCATCAAATTAACCACGGTCCACCCAGAGACGCCCTGCGGTTCTTCTCAATCGACTCCCGCCGGGAAGATTGATCACAGCCGCGGTAAAGACATCTAACATGACCAAAGATCTATCAATCAATTTGCGATCAATATTTCCAATCTCATGTTCCAACAGGTAATTCCGTAAAACCATTGATTGCTGTTCCACCGTGAGTTTCCGCAACGATGGAAGATGTATTCTTCCTTGCGGATCAAGCACACAGACCTGACTGAGTTTTTCCGCTTCATGCTTGTCCCGCGCCTCCGTATCAACCGCACCACGAATAAACGCGGCAGCGGAATCTCGTCCTGAAATGGCGTCTAATAATGGAAAAACCTCATTTCGAATACGGTTACGAATCGCAACTGGCTCGCTGTTGCTAGAATCCTCCCTCCAGCGGATTTTTCTACTCGTCAGCCATTCAACTAATTCCGAGCGCCGCAAACCTAACAAAGGACGTATGATCTGAATTTCGCAACCCATCACGTTGATGATTTGCTCTTCCTTCATCCCCTTCATGCCATGAGAGCCGCGCATCAAATTCCACAAAACTGTTTCTGCCTGATCATCTGCATGATGAGCTAGCAGAATTCTTCTACAGCGATATTTCCTAGCACATTCGGCGAAAAATTCATGCCGCGCATTGCGGGCTGCCGTTTCCATTGATTCCCCACATTCGATCATCTTCCGTTTCACATCCGCACTGCCAGATTCACAAGGCAGTGAGAACTGAGCGGCAAGACGCTCTACAAATCGAGCATCGGCTACGGATGATCGCCCGCGGAGCTGGTGATTCAAATGGCAAACCACCAAATTTTGAAATCCCACATCAACTAACAAATGCAGCAATGCCACTGAATCTGCGCCGCCAGAAACGCCTACCAGAAAACGCCTGCTCCGGCTAGCCTGTTGAAACCAAGGGATGTGCAGATCATTTTTCACAGAATCGTTGAATCAGGCCACCTATGAAAATTCCAAGGGGCAGGTCACCACCCCTTGGAAATTATGTAAACATATTAAAGACCGCAAACTTCGTAGTCAGATTTTTTTAGGCATCGCCGTCCATGCACCCTTCTTCTGGCTGCTCTTGAGGCAGGTTTCGATGAATGCGAGACCGGTCCAGCCGTCCTCAACAGTGGCGTATTTACTGCCGTCACAAGAGAATTTCTTGCCAGCTTTCCATTTACGCACATCAGCTTCGAAACAACGATGAAGTCGCGCGAATGCGTCATGGAATGCTTCTGGATGCCCAGCCGGAATGGTCGGTTCAGCGAACAAATCTGCCGGAGCGTTTTTCGGAATGAAACCATCACCAGGACTAACCGCACCACGCCAGTAAACACGATCCGGTTGATCCGGTAGCAGGATAGTCAGTTTTTCTGGCTCCTCTTGACGCCACGTGAGCGTGCCTTTGGTCCCGGCAATGGTGATGCCAAGATCGTTTTTATGACCGATGCAGATTTGCGAAGCGCGCACGAGGGCTTTGCCACCGTTGCTGAGTTTGCAGTAAATCGTGAAGTGGTCATCGAGCATACGGCCTTCAACAAAAGTTTCTAACTGAGCCGACAAGTCCGTGACATCCAAACCCGTCACGTAACGAAGTTGCATCAAAGCATGGGTGCCAATGTCTCCACCACATCCAGAGCCACCAGCACGCTTCGGATCAACCCGCCATGCCGCTTGCTGTTGACCGCTGGCTTCTAACTTGGAGGCCAACCAACCCTGAATGTAATAACTATCCACCCAGCGAATGTCTCCTAACAAATTACTTTGAACGATGTAGCGACTCAAACGACTGGTCCAATGTCCCAAATAAGTGTGTGCCACTGCAAACGGCACACCGAGTTTGCGTGAGGTTTTCACCAATTCGGCGGCCTCTTTTAAATTGAGGCACAACGGTTTCTCACAGAACACCGCAATTCCCGCCTTCATGGCTTTCATCGCAGGGTCGTAGTGCACAAAATTAGGCGTCACGATGAGAATGTAATCCAGTTTTTCATCGGCAGGAGCCGTGGCGTTAGCCTCGATCATCTCATCGTATGATGCAAAGCCCTTAATCGGATAGGCCCAGTCAGCGGCTTCCTGCAAAGCGATTTTTGGATCAGGAAATAGAGCACCTGCCACAATGCGGCGGGTGCCATCCATGTGAATGGCTTTCTGGTGAGGATGGACAATGAAGGCTCCTTTGCCGCCTCCGACAAGACCGATGTTCAGTGGTTTATTAGACATGTTTGTTATGTTGGTTTATTTATTGTTAGTTTGGTTTCAGTCAATCAAATCGAAATACGTCTGGCATTCTCCAGAATTTCATTATTTTCCCTGCCAGTCGCCAAAATTGCGGAATTTCGCATAGCGTTGATCGAGTAATTGCACCTCAGTTAGATTATTCAGTTCTACTAGGTGGCGTAAAACAACTTCACGAAAGCAATCCGCTGAAGCATGATGATCATGGTGCGCACCGCCTACAGGTTCAGAAATCACGTCATCGATCAAGCCAAGACTTTTAAGGTCAGGCGCGACTAACTTCATTGCCTCAGCGGCCTCTGGAGCGTGTTTCCGATGCTTCCACAAAATCGCCGCGCAACCTTCCGGGCTAATCACTGAATAGTAGGCGTTTTCCATCATGATCACACGGTCAGCAACCCCAATGCCAAGCGCACCACCAGAGCCACCTTCTCCCAAAACCACCGCAATAATAGGAACCTTGAGCAAGATCATCTCACGCAAATTATAAGCTATCGCCTCCGCAATATTGCGCTCCTCTGCGCCGATTCCTGGAAATGCTCCGGGAGTATCAATAAGCGTAATGATGGGAACCCCAAATTTTTCTGCTAGTTTCATCAAACGCATCGCCTTGCGGTACCCTTCTGGATGCGCACTGCCGAAGTTGCGTTTGAGGTTTTCTTTGGTATCTCTGCCTTTTTGATGACCAATGACCATCACACGCTGGCCACCGATGTTAGCGAATCCACCTGGCATGGCGGAGTCATCACCGATATGACGATCGCCATGGAGCTCGATGAAATCCGTAAAAGCCAGTGAAACATAGTCGAGCATGAATGGGCGATTCGTATGACGAGCTATCTGAACACGCTGCCACGGAGTCAGGTTTTCATAGATATAAGTCCGAGTCTCAGCGAGCTTAGTCTCCATCATGGTGATTTCATCCGACATGTCGATATTTTGCGACGCGGACTTGACCCGAAGCTTTTCGATTTCGCGTTCGAGTTCGGCGGCGGGCTTTTCGAATTCGAGCAGTTGCATGGGGATAGCTTTGTGGGTCATTGGCTGTGATGCAAGTCAGGAGCATGTCTTTCTGGAAATATTTGATGCTCCCGCTGATTTTCTCTGCGGAAAATTTCTAGCATCTATTCTGACAAAAAAAGAGCCCGGACCCAGCGTTAGCTGAGTCCGGGCTTTTACCTGGCGACGACCTACTCTCACAGGACCTATCGTCCCACTACCATTGGCGCTGAGGCGTTTCACTTCCGGGTTCGGAATGGGACCGGGTGGTTCCACCTCGCTCTGGTCACCAGAACCCGTGCTTCAAGCGTGCTTGAAGCACGAGTTCTGAGGACATTGGTTATTGCTTATTAGGGAAGAAGCTTCGCGCTTTGCTTGCTCTTCACTTATAACTTATAACAAATAACTTATAACCTGCCGGCTGCGCCGGCCCGCCCGCTCTCTGGCATCCACATGGAGATTTTTCTGATCTAAGTTTCCTGACAATGACTGCCTTTTCTGTTATTTACGGCTTCTTGTTATTTCCAATTCCAAAAACAGGAATCAAGCCAAACGGATGATTAGTATTTCTCGGCTCAATACATTGCTGCACTTCCACCTAAAACCTATCAACGTCGTAGTCTCCGACGATCCTTCGGGGAAAATTCATCTTGGGAGGAGCTTGGCGCTTAGATGCTTTCAGCGCTTATCTCTTCCGCACTTAGCTACCCGGCCATGCTCTTGACAGAACAACCGGTGCACCAGAGGTGCGTCGATTCCGGTCCTCTCGTACTAGGAACCGAACCCCTCAATTTTCCTGCGCCCACAGAGGATAGAGGACCGAACTGTCTCGCGACGTTCTGAACCCAGCTCGCGTGCCGCTTTAACCGGCGAACAGCCGGACCCTTGGGACCTTCTCCAGCCCCAGGATGCGACGAGCCGACATCGAGGTGCCAAACTTCATCGTCGATATGAACTCTTGGATGAAATCAGCCTGTTATCCCTAAGGTACCTTTTATCCGTTGAGCGACGGCAATTCCACATTCAACCGCCGGATCACTTTGGCCTGCTTTCGCATCTGCTCGACTTGTAGGTCTCACAGTTAGGCGGGTTTATGCCAATGCACTCGACACACGGTTACCGACCGTGCTGAACCCACCTTCGCGCTCCTCCGTTACTCTTTGGGAGGATACCGCCCCAGTAAAACTGACCGGCTGACAATGTCCCTCGCCCGGATTCACGGGACCGAGGTTAGATCTTCCAACACCCAAGGGTGGTATCTCACTGGCGACTCCATGGTTTCCTAAAAAACCACATCAAAGTCTCCCACTTATGCTGAGCATGAAAATCGAAAAACCAATGACAGCTTACAGTTAAGGTCTATAGGGTCTTTCCGTCCTTCTGCGGGTAGGCGGCATCTTCACCGCCATTACAATTTCACTGAGCACCTGGTTGAGACAGCGCCCAACTCGTTTCACGATTCGTGCAGGTCGGAACTTACCCGACAAGGAATTTCGCTACCTTAGGACCGTTATAGTTACGGCCGACATTCACGGGGACTTGGGCTCAAAGCTTCGCATTGCTGCTAACATCTTACCTTAATCTTTCCGCATTGGTCACGTGTCACATCCTATACTTGGCCTTGCGGCTTGGCAGAATGCTGTGTTTTTGCTAAACAGTCGGTTGGGCCATTTCACTGCGGCCTAGGTAAACCTAGGCACCCCTTATCCCGAAGTTACGGGGCCAATTTGCCGAGTTCCTTAACCAGGGTTCACTCTTACGCCTTGGTATATTCTACCCACCCACCTGTGTCGGTTTGCGGTACAGGTTGCTTAGCATACACCGGATCTTTTCTCGGCACCTCCTTTGGTAATGCGGATCGGCCGTAGCCTCACCTCGGAATTCAATCACTTAGTTACCTCCAGAAATGCGTCAATCCGGGTTAAGGTTCGCAAGTGCAGGAATATTAACCTGCTGTCCATCGCCTACGCATATCTGCCTCGGCTTAGGTCCTGACTAACCCCGGGACGAAAAACGTAGCCCGGGAAACCTTGGGTTTACGGCGGACGGGGATTTCACCCGTCTTATCGTTACTCATGTCTGCATCCTCTCTTCTTGACTCTCCACGGTCAGTCGCCATCGCGCTTCAACGTGTCAAGAATGCTCCTCTACCGCTCCTGTCCCCAAGGACAAAAGCCCAGAGCTTCGGTATTATGCTTATCGCCAATCATTTTCGGCGCAGGGTCTCTCGATGAGTAAGCTATTACGCACTTTTTAAATGGTGGCTGCTTCTAAGCCAACATCCTCACTGTCTGTGAAACCTCACCTCCTTTCCACTTAGCATAATTTGGGCACCTTAGCTGCTGATCAGGGTTGTTTCCCTTTTGACGACGAAGCTTATCCCCCGCCGTCTCACTGCCGCGTTCTGTTGAATGGTATTCGGAGTTTGATAGGGGTTGGTAGACGGGTATGCCCCCTAGCCCTTTCAGTGCTCTACCCCCATTCATAAACACGCGACGCTGCACCTCAATGCATTTCGAGGAGAACCAGCTATCACGGGGTTTGATTAGCCTTTCACTCCTACCCTCAGCTCATCAGAGAATTTTTCAACATTCACCTGTTCGGTCCTTCACGCAGTATCACCTGCGCTTCAACCTGGCCAAGGGTAGATCACCTCCGCTTCGGGTCCAGCACGTGCAACTAATGTCGCCCTATTCGGACTCGCTTTCGCTTCGCCTCCGGTCCGTAAGACCTTAGGCTTGCCACACATACTGACTCGCAGACTCATTAAGCAAAAGGCACGCCATCACCGAACAAGTCGGCTCTGACACCTTGTAGGCACACGGTTTCAGGTTCTATTTCACTCCGCTCACAGCGGTTCTTTTCACCTTTCCCTCACGGTACTTGTTCACTATCGGTCGCTAACTAGTATTTAGCCTTACGCAGTGGTCTGCGCAGATTCATACGGCGTTTCACGTGTGCCGTATTACTCAGGAACACCCTAGGGTCTCTTCGGATTTCGATTACGGGGGTTTCACCCTCTGTGCCGCAGCTTTCCATCTGCTTCATCTATCGTTCAAGATCCCACGGCGGGGTCCTACAACCCCGGGAGCAAGCTCCCGGTTTGGGCTATTCCGCTTTCGCTCGCCACTACTGACGGAATCGATTCTCTTTCTTTTCCTCCGGTTACTGAGATGTTTCACTTCACCGGGTATCGCGTGCTTTTTCTTAACTTCCCCATCTAAGGGGCTTCGGAAAAAGACGATATTGTATTAACAATATCAGGTTACCCCATTCGGAAATCTCCGGATCAACGCGTACTTGCCGCTCCCCGAAGCTTATCGCAGCTTATCACGTCCTTCATCGCCTGTTAGCACCAAGGCATTCACTGTGTGCCCTAAAAAGCTTGATTCTATGTTTGAAATCAGCCACGCGGACCTGCTTTCCGAAGAAAACGGTTTCCACGCTTTGTGAGTCTTGCGACTCACCTACTTACCGGTATAAATACCGGGTATTTGCCGTAAAAATTGATGTATTTGGGAATTAGAATATATTCAAGGACCGTAAGAACAGCTCACAAGGTCTTACCCCTGCTTCGCGGATTTCTCCGCTTTGCAATCTCTTGCAGTCTATTAAATCATATTTCTCTCCATATGGATGTCAAAGAGCGGACTCGCTTTTACTTGTGCGGAATCAACCTTGCTCGTGCGAAAAATGGTGGGCCTGATAGGACTCGAACCTATGACCCCCGCCTTATCAAGGCGGTGCTCTAACCAACTGAGCTACAGGCCCAGTGGTAGATAAACGCTGAAAATCTGAAATACTGAAAATCTGAAATTTTCAGCTTCTCAGCTTTTTAGCTTTTCAGCTTTTACCAGTGGTGGAGGTTAACGGATTCGAACCGTTGACATTCTGCTTGCAAAGCAGACGCTCTACCAACTGAGCTAAACCCCCTTTATCTGGTAACAACTCCGGCCTGTGAGCCTTCTATTGTCGCCGAGGGTGCATTTTTCGTGATGCGCGGTTTCAAGAGTTAAAAGATTGAATTGCACGCTGCGTTCCATTCCAGGATCGCGCGGTATATAAATAAGCGTTTAGGTGCTAACTCTTGCGAGTTTGCAAGCCTTTTTCATTTTAGCTTTCAGCTTTTCAGCATTTCAGCTTTTATTTCAAAGGCCTCGACCTTTCACAGGGACCATGAGAATGGTGTGTGAATTTCTCCGTAGAAAGGAGGTGATCCAGCCGCAGGTTCCCCTACGGCTACCTTGTTACGACTTC
>ENA-OFCF01000164-OFCF01000164.1-metagenomes-genome-assembly--contig:-NODE-164-length-32878-cov-14.193827_pt1 | contig 32878 bp, 35 predicted proteins | sample MGYA00153387_OFCF01 | MGnify analysis MGYA00153387 | reverse complement strand
GCGATATGGGCGGGGTTCCCCCGCACATATAATCGCGACAAGACAGGGGGCGATCTTCACTAGCGAATCGATTAACCGAACCGGATTGGGGTGGCTATAGGTTGGATGGGCAAAGGTTGCGCTAGGATAAGGTGTGCATCACTTTGACTAAATTATGGCGAGAGTGCCAATCCTCACTTACGATCGCGGAACATTACTTTTACATCCACCACCAAAGGGTAGGGGCTGGATGGAATATGCGACGTGGGACGATCGCGTTGAGAAGTTTCGGATTCCAGGGATTAATTATCGCCAAATCATCGAGGTACTCCAGCAAGAAAACACCGATTTCATCGATAAGGCGAAAGCATTTGGATCGCTCGAATTGGACTCCCAACTGAGCCTCGAACCCTATCCCCATCAAGCAGCAGCTCTACTAGCTTGGAAACAAGCGGGAAGGCAAGGTGTAGTCGTATTGCCGACTGGAGCAGGCAAAACTCTAGTCGCCCAGCTTGCGATGGCTGCTACCCCCCGCAACACGTTGATTTTGGTACCAACGATCGACTTGATGCACCAGTGGTACGCTCAGTTGTTGACGGCTTTTCCAGGGACAGAAATTGGTTTGCTCGGTGGTGGTTCTCGCGATCGATCGCCGATCTTAATTTCTACTTATGATAGTGCGGCGATCCAAATCGAATCGTTGGGTGATTTATATGGTTTATTAATCTGTGATGAGTGCCATCATTTGCCGACGGATTTTTATCGGGTAGTTGCGGAATATTCAATCGCACCTTATCGACTGGGATTGAGTGCTACTCCCGAACGTAGCGACGGTAGGCATCAAGATCTAGACATATTAATCGGGAAGGAAGTTTATCGTCAAACAGCCGCAGATCTGGCGGGTTCGGCTCTAGCTCCCTATCGAGTCGAGCAGATCAAAGTTAAATTAAGTGATGAAGAACTCAGTCGTTATCATAAATTAATTGAAGAACGCGATATTTTCTTACGTAGTCAGAAGATCTCCTTTGGAAGTATCGATGGCTGGCAAAAGTTTATTAGAGCAAGCTGTCGATCGACTGAAGGTAGACGGGCGATGTTAGCTCATCGCGAAGCCAAGGAAATCACACTATCAACTAATGGTAAGTTACGAATTTTAGCAGAAATCCTCGATCGACACTATCCCGAAGCAACATTAATTTTTACCAGTGATAATGCTACTGTTTACCGCATCGCTCAAAGCTTATTAATTCCCGCCATTACCCACCATACCCCAGTCAAAGAACGCCATCAAATTTTGACGCACTTCCGTGAAGGTACTTATAATGTACTGGTTGCATCTCAAGTATTAAATGAAGGTGTCGATGTACCTGCGGCGAGTATTGCGGTGATCTTATCTGGTACTGCTTCCCCACGAGAATATATCCAAAGATTGGGACGAATTTTACGCAAGGGAAAAGCTGATAAGCAAGCAGTATTATATGAGGTAATTAGTGAAGGTACCAGTGAAGAGCGCGTTTCGGCTAGACGACGCGGGGAGATGTCCGAAAATAATAAACCAGAAGTAGCCAAAGTAATTCAGTTACCAATTAGATATGGACAATCTGTCGATCGATCGCGCAAAGCCGCAGAAGCAGATCCCGATCCGTCACATTTAGATCCCGACGGTAAGTTAAAGTATTAACGATTGTCTTTACCATCCACCATCCACCATCCACCATCATGACTAAACAAATTATTAAAACCGATCTCGCACCCGCACCAGTAGGGCCATACAGTCAAGCGATCGTCGCAACTGGTAAAATGTTATTTGTATCGGGACAAATCGCGATCGATCCAGCAACCAATCAGTTAGTCTATGCTGGAGATGTTGCCAAGCAAACCGAGCAGGTGATGGCCAATCTAACGGCAATTTTAACAGAAGCTGGCGCAACTTTTGAAGATATTGTCAAAACGGGTGTCTTCCTCAAAGATATGAATGATTTTGCGACGGTGAATGGAGTTTACGCGCGGTACTTTGATGAAGCAACTGCTCCAGCGCGGGCTTGTGTAGAAGTCGCTCGTTTACCAAAGGATGTATTAGTCGAGATTGATTGTATTGCCGTAATTGGATAATCTATTATTAGCGATCGCTCTACAGGGTAAATGCCTAAATATTCTCTAGTCATTCCAATTTACAATGAAGAAAGTACGATTCCCGCACTGTATCAGCGGGTAAGTGCGGTGATGGATCGATTGGATGATACTTCAGAATTGATTTTGATTAATGATGGGAGCCAGGATCGTACTTTAGAATTATTGCGAGAATTATACGAGCGAGACGAAAGAGTAGTATACCTCAGTTTGGCACGTAATTTCGGTCATCAAATCGCCGTCACTGCTGGCTTAAATTATGTCCGAGGTAAAGCAATTATTGTTTTAGATGCAGATCTGCAAGATCCACCAGAATTAATTCCCGATCTGTTGGCATTGTGGAAACAAGGATATCATGTCGTCTATGCTCAACGCACCAAAAGAGTGCGGGAAGGCTGGTTTAAACGCCTGTGTGCCTATGCTTTCTACCGTATCCTCAAACAACTCGCTAATGTGGATATTCCCACGGATACAGGCGATTTTTGCTTGATGGATCGACAGGTGGTGGACTTACTAAATCAAATGCCCGAACGCAATCGTTATCTGCGGGGTTTGCGATCGTGGGTGGGTTTCAATCAAATTGCTTTCAAATTCGAGCGCGATTCACGATTTGCTGGAGAAGTAAAATATACTTTTGCAAAAAGCTTTGCGTTAGCAATTAATGGGTTAGTTTCTTTTTCAAGTATTCCGTTGCGATTGTCTACTTATTTAGGTTTATTCTCAGCAGTTGTCGCGATATTTATGGCGTTGCTGGTTCTTTACTGGCGGATTTTTATTCCCCATTCTACGCTGACTGGCTTTGCGACGATCGCGATCGCGATTTTCTTTTTAGGTGCGGTGCAATTAATTAGTATTGGAATTTTGGGTGAATATATCGGACGCATCTATGAGGAAGTCAAAAATAGACCTTTATACACGCTCTCAGAAGTAGGACGTAAACAGTTGACAGTTGACAGTTGACAGTTGAGAGGATGTTTGAGTTGTTGCGTAGTCCTTTACCCCACCCCAGCCCTCCCCTTGTAAAGGGGAGGGAGTAAATAGAGCATCCCCCTTGATAAGGGGGGGTTGGGGGGGGCAGCCCATCGATCGGAAATCTAGCCGACTTGTCGGTACGCGGTAGCTTAAAAAAGGGGGAACCGAGCGACGATAGTAGAAAGAAGCCGCAGTAGATACTCGATCGACGTAAATGCTAGGCTCTGTCTCAGCTTTGGCTTTGGTGGACAAAATGCCGCGATCGCGATTGGGAAATATCTAGTTTAGGTATTAGGCACACCGAGCGTATTGAATACCATTCTGTTAAACTTGGAAATTGAATACCATTCTGTTAAACTTGGAATTCGATTCCGCAAGGCGGAGGCTACTTCTCTTCTCTTCGAGACGCTACGCGAACGACTACGCTCAGTACAAGTACGCCAACGATAAATTTCCTCCGTGGCAATTATTTGCAACATTTTTGAGGTTGAGAACAGAATTTAGATCTGCTACGATCGACTCATTCAATTATATTGGATAAGTCGATCGTTAGAGCACGTAAAATTGTTCCAAATGTAATTTATGAATCTCCAAACCCTCACCGTCTTGATTGTTGAGGACTTGGCGACAGATCGAGAGCTATACCGACGCGCACTCCGTCAAGACTCAAGCTGTGTATACGATCTTTTAGAGGTAGAATCTGTAGCAGCGGGATTGGCATTGTGTCAGACACGATCGATCGATGCTGTGTTGTTAGATTATCGGCTGCCCGATGGCAATGGGCTAGATTTTCTAGAGCAATTATCGGTGCAAAGTAATGGCAGTAGTCCGCCTGTAGTGATGATATCGGGGCAGGGTAACGAAAAGATTGCCGTTCGCGCCATCAAACTAGGTGCGGAAGATTATCTAATCAAGAGCGATCTGACAACAGAACTATTACTCGCAACGCTCCGCAGTGCGATCGAAAATACCCGCTTGCAAAGGCAATTGAGACAGTGTGAAGATCGGTTTCAGACATCTGTGGAAAATATGCTCGACTGTTTTGGCATCTACTCAGCGATTCGAGATGGTGCCGGGCAGATCGTCGATTTTCGACTTGACTATCTGAATGCGGCGGCAATGCAGAGCAATCGGATGGCAGATGCGGACATGGGCAAAACTCTCTGTGAAGTACTTCCAGCCCATCGCGAGACGGGATTGTTGGCTGAGTACGCGCAAGTGGTCGAGACGGGAATACCGCTACTCAAAGATGATTTAGTGTACACGGATGTATTTGGGGGCAAGCTGCTGACGAATGCCTACAACGTGCAGATTGCTAAATTAGATGATGGGATTATGGCTTCCTGGCGGGATATCACCGCCCAAAAACAAGTCGAACTCAGTCTAACAGCAGCCAATCGGCAGACTACGACGATTTGGGAAAGTATGACCGATGCGTATCTGACGCTCGATCGCGACTGGCGGCTCGTCTACGCCAATTCAGCAGCAGATCGAATATTTTACCAATTAGTGGGTTTAACACCAGCAGAATTTTTAGGCGAAAGTCATTGAGAAGTGTTTCCCTGGACGCTGGGCACGATTGTCGAGCAGGAGTATCGGAGAGCTGTTGCCGATAAGGTGGCGGTAAATTTTGAGATATTTTATCAGCCAACTGAGACTTGGTTCGAGGTTCATGCTTATCCCTCAGATGTCGGTTTAGGGATATATTTTCAGGATATTGACGAACGTAAACGGACTGAACTGGCGCGGATCTTCGCCGAACGAGAGATCGATCGCTTTTTCGATATATCGATCGATCTGCTGGGAGTTGTCAATCTGGATGGGTATTTCGCGCGGATCAATCCAGCTTGCGAACAAGTTCTCGGTTTCACTAGTGCCGAAATGATGGCACAACCCTTTATCGACTTCTTACATCCTGACGATATCGCAGCAACGATGGCTGTGTTTGACAGCTTGAGCGCAGGTAATTTGTTAGTTAATTTTGAGAATCGCTATCACTGCCGAGATGGATCTTATCGGTGGATTTTGTGGAGTGCGATCCTAGAACCAGAGCGTAACTTAATCTATTCCAGCGGGCGTGATATCACCAAACGGAAGCGCGATGAAGAACTACTGCGCCAGAATGAAGAATTAACCCGTCGCATCTTAGAGAGTAATCGCGACTGTATCAAAGTTGTGGACTTAGCAGGTCGTTTGATTTATATGAACGATTACGGACAGTCACTGATGGAAATTGATGACTTCTCGACTGTCGCTAATAGTCAATGGCTCGAATTCTGGCAAGATTGCGACCGAGAATCGGCTCAAACTGCTTTTAGCATCGCCTTAGTAGGGGAAGTCGGTCGGTTTGATGGTTATTGTGCGACTCATAAAGGTACGCCGAAATGGTGGGAAGTAATTGTGACACCGATCCTCGCTGCCGATGGACAAGTCAGCCAAATTTTATCAGTTTCGCGCGATATTACCGTTCGCAAAATCGCCGAACTCAACGACGGGTTTCTCTACGAACTGATGCAACGGCTACGGCAACTCACCGATCCTGAAGCCATCCAATGGGAAGCCGTCAAGAGTCTGGGTAAATATCTGGATGTCGATCGAGCAACGTGGTTTGAAGTCAATCTAGAGAAAGGACTGGCAACGATTGCGCGCGACTGGGATCGAAATGGTGTGGGCAGTATAATTGGGGAGTATTCGATCGACGAGTTTGCGTCACCAACACTCCAAGCTGCCCTGCTTGCAGGCAAACCAATAGCGATCTCTGATGTCATCGCCGATCCGCTGACGGCAGCTCATAGTGATAACTATCGGCAGGTGGGCATTAGGGCATTTGCCAGCATTCCCTGTCTGGATGAAGAAGGTCGCTGGGTGATGACCCTGCATCTGAATACCAGTCAAAACGCGCGGATCTGGCGCGATGATGAAATCAAACTGATGCAAACCCTCGTCACGCAGCTATGGTCTTTCGTCGCCGAAGCACGAGCGGTGCAAGCATTGAGAGCGCAAGAAGAGCAAACGCGGGCAGCACAGGCGATCGTTGGGCAGCAATTGGGCGAAATCGAATCGATCTATCAGATGGCTCCGGTGGGCTTGTGCTTTGTGGATACCGATTTTCGCTACGTGCGGATCAACGAGCAGTTGGCACAAATCAATGGTTTGAGTGTTGCCGAGCATATCGGGCGAACTTTTTGGGAGGTTTTACCAGAAGTAGCTGATGCCATCGAGCCGCTGTATCGGCAAGTAATGGAGTCGGGTGAACCAGTTATCGATCTAGAGGTGAATGGTACCAACATCTCCCAATTTGGAGTAAAGCGGTGGTGGCTCGCGAGCTTTTATCCGCAGACCGACGAGCGCGGGCGCGTCATTGGGGTCAATAATGTGGTGAAAGAGATTACCGATCGCAAACGCCTGGAGGCGGCGCGACTATCCGCCGAGCAAGAGCGCGATCGATTCTTCGATCGGTCGCTAGATCTCCTGGCGATCGGCAATTTCGAGGGGTATTTCGAGCGGATCAATCCGGCTTTCGAGCGACTGTTGGGTTTTGCTGAAACTGAATTTATCTCCCGACCCTTTATCGACTTCGTGCATCCCGAAGATCGCGCATCTACCCTGGCTGCCGCACACAGCTTGGCAAACGGTCAGAGCGTAGTTGACTTCGAGAATCGGTGTCAGTGTCAAGATGGCTCAATTGTCTGGGTGTCATGGAATGCGACACCATACCAGCAGAGCAATTGTTGGTACAGTGTCGGTCGAGATATTACCGAGCGCAAGCGAACTGAAGCAGCCTTGCAGGAGAGCGAACGGATGCGGAGATTTATGTTCGAGCAGACTTTCGAGCTGATCGGACGAGTAGATCTCAATGGAGTGCTACTAGAAGCAAATCAAGCGTCATTAGACTCAATCTCCGCTCAATCGTCCGAAATCGTCGGTCAAAAGTTTTGGGAGACACCCTGGTGGCATACAGAGCAGCTACAGCAACAACTCATCGACGCGATCGATCGGGCAGCTAGGGGCGAAGTCATCCGCTATGAAGTCCAATTTCCCGATGGGAATGGCAATGCGATGACTACTGACTTTTCGCTCAAGCCGATGTTTGACGAAGACGGTCGAATTGTGAACCTGATTGCCGAAGGGTACGATATTACCGAGCGTAAGCAAATCCAAGCCGATCTTGAAGAGCGCAACCGAGAGCTAGACTCATTTGTGTATGTCGTATCCCACGATCTCAAAGCACCCCTACGCGCAGTTGCCAATCTATCTCAGTGGATTGAAGACGACTTGGACGGACAACTCACCGACGATACCCAATCGCAAATGAACCTCTTACGGAGCCGCGTAAATCGGATGGCAGCGACGATCGATGGACTGCTCGACTATGCCCGCGTCGGGCGCAGTGAGGATACGATCGAACCTGTCGCAGTGGCGCGATTGCTGGCAGATGTCATCGATTCGGTGGTTCCACCACCCACATTTACGATCTCTCTACCGCCCGAACTGCCGATGCTATCGACTCGGCGGCTACCATTATTCCAGGTATTTGCCAATCTCATCGGTAATGGCATCAAACATCACGATCGAGTCGATGGCTCGATTCAGATTTCGATCGAGGATCGCGGTGACTGCTATGAATTTGCGGTGTCCGATGATGGCTCAGGCATTGCACCAGAACATCAAGATCGGATGTTTAAGATCTTCCAAGCCGTGAATCCGCAAAATCGATCGGACAGTACGGGGATCGGGTTGGCAATTGTCAAAAAAATTGTCGAAGCCGAAGGTGGTACGATTTGGCTGGAGTCCGAACTTGGCAAGGGTACCACATTTTACTTTACCTGGCTCCAACGAACAGTTGACAGTTGACAGTTGACAGTTGACAGCAAAGTTTTTAGGCTGGGGCAATCCCCAGCCTAAAAACAATCCACCTAAAGGTAGGGGATTTAAACCCCGAAGCCATAGCTTCTGCACTTCGTTAAGTATTAAATAGACCTGTGTGCGAGATGTGAATGTTTGCAAGTATAATTTTATATTTCTCCAACATCTTACTATGAGCTAATATCGAATATATGTTAGATACTTGCGAACTGGCTGTTAATGGAACCTTGATGCTTGGTTTGGAGCTAAATGGTAATTTACAACAAGTGGGTGCAGAGTTCGGTTATGAAACTACAACCGCGCCAATTTATCGCTTGTGGTCGATCGACGATCGCCATCCCGCGATGATGAGAGTGAGTCAGGGCGGAGCGGCGATCTCGATCGAAATCTGGTCGTTACCACTAGCTGGATTAGCCCAAATCTTGCACCAAGAACCTGCTGGATTGTGCATTGGCAAAATTAAATTAGCAGATAATCGTGAAGTTTTGGGAGTTTTGGGCGAACCGTTCTTATGTGAGGGACAACCGGAAATCACCCACTTTGGTGGCTGGCGAAATTACACTAAATCAGTTGAAAGTACCGCGACACAGCCGCGATCCGCGTTCTAAACTTTTGCTGCGATTAAGCCCTCCGCTCCATATTGACGGAGCAACATCATCAATTCATCGCGGTAATCCTGAAAAATAGCGTGACGTTTGACGCTAGCACCGCGCTCGGCTAAATTAATCGTCATCTCTTTTTTAACTGTACCAGGACGAGAACTAAGTACGAAGATCCGATTAGAGAGAAATACTGCCTCTTCTACATCGTGAGTAATGGAAAGAATCGTAATTTTGGTACGTTGCCAGAGATCGATAATAAATTCGTGCATCGATTCTTTGGTATGGATATCTAAGGCTCCAAACGGTTCGTCCATTAATAATATTTGAGGTTCGCATACTAGAGCGCGCGCGATCGCGACTCGTTGTTTCATCCCTCCAGATAATTCATTGGGCAAACATCTGGCAAAGTCAGTCAAACCGACGACATTGAGATAATAACTAGCACGTTCTCGTCGCTCTCGTTTGGATACTCCTTGTAGTTTGAGACCAAACTCGGTATTCTCCTGGATGCTCAACCACGGATACAATGTATAGTTTTGAAACACCATGCCTCGATCGGGACTCGGCCCTTTGACTGGCACCCCTGCAATCCGAATCTCACCACAGCTCGGCGTATCGAGTCCCGCAATTTGCCGGAGGAGTGTAGATTTTCCCGAACCAGAGGCTCCTACTATACAGACAAATTCACCCCGATCGATATTGATATTAATGTTTTTAAGTACGGTTAGATTTCCATTTTGAGTCTGGAACTGTTTGGATAGATTATCGATTTGTACAAACATCTAATTTTGTGCCAGTAGTGATTTCAATCTAGTCGATCGCCAAGCAGGTAAGTATTGGCAAATTATAGCATCAAACATCTCCGATCGAGCGACCGCCGAATGACTGATTTTAGAGCTACATCTGGATATTTTCGGCAACTAATTATGCTCAGACCACTTGCAAAAAACTCTAATTACATATTGAAATAACAAGTCTAAAACTAGTCCGATCGTCCCGATAACGATAATGCCAACAAAAATCTCATCGGTTCTTAAAAATCTCCCAGCCACACTAATTCTCCGCCCTAATCCTTCTGTAGCAGCGATGAGTTCGGCGACGATGACTAATTGCCATGCAGCAGCTAAATTGATCCGACAAGCATCTAAAATACCTGGAATCACATGGGGAAAGATCACCATTAATAGCGTCTGCAAGCGATTTCCACCTAAGATATAAGTTGCTTCGATTAAATCTTTAGATACAAATTTAACCGTATCCATTACCATTAGGGCATTGAAGAAGAATGTACCGATAAAAATCAGCGTAACTTTGGGTGCTTCATCGATACCTTGATAGAGAATTAGGAGCGGAATAAAAGCTGGTGCAGGCATATAGCGCATCAAACCAAATAATGGCTCTAATAACGCCCGAATACTGCGAAAACTGCCCATCATAATTCCGATTGGAATTGCAAATAAAGCTGAAAAGAAAAATCCGACACCTACTCGCCACAAACTGGCAATTGTATCTTGTTGTAACTCTCCAGTAGCCCATAATCTCTGAAAAGCACTGACGACCGCAGCAGGTGATGGTAAAAACTTAGAATCGATCGATCCAAAAGTTGTGATACCCCACCACAAGATTAATGGTAATCCGATCGAAATACCACTCAAAATCCAATTGAGTGGCCGAGGAATATCTTCTACCAATCTCCAGAATACTGATGGCCGTAAAGAAGATCTAGCTCCCGCATCTAATGAATCTCGATTGCGATTATTTCTTGGCTTTAGCTGCATATGCTTTTACAAATCTGTCATCAAATACTTTAGTTAGATCTGGTTTTGTCTTCGATAACCCTGCCTCAATCAAAAACGCACTCATTTGTGTAGCCGCATATGGCAAAGAATTCATATCATTCCCAGCCTGAAAAGCTTTGAGGTTTTCAGCTACGGTAAAAATCTTGGTTCCTTGGGCGTATGCTTTGTACTCACTATCGCTAACTCCCGCACGTTTGACTAAAATTTTATTAGCAGCATCAGGATTAGCTTTAATATAGTCTAAAGTAGCAAACCAACTATCTACCATTGCTTGGACTTTTTCAGGCTGTTCGTTAACAAATTTTCGATTGAAAACCAAATGGTCTGAAATTGAGCCAGGGAAATCTTTAGAACTAAATAGTTCCCTACTTCCTGGTAATTTGAGAGCTTGAGTTGTGAAAGGCGCAAATACAGCAACTGCATCTACTTGTCCAGCAGCAAAAGCCGCCGCAGCTTTACCAGTTTCCAGCGGTACAAACTTAATATCTTTGGCTGTCATGCCAGCTTTTTTTAAACCCTGTAATAATAAAAAGTGATCTACAGTTCCTTCCTCGGCAGCAACTTTTTTACCTTTAAGATCGGCAACTGACTTAATATTTTTATTGACGATGACTTTATCATTGCCTGTCGAGTTATCATTTGTCAATACAACTACTAGATCTGCGCCTCCAGAGATCGAAGCGATCGTATCTCCGAAGGTTTGACTATTAGCATCTAGCTTGCCCGCGTTTAAAGCAGAAATAGAATCGAGGTAGCCATCAAACCACTTGAGTTCTGTTGATATTTTATTAGCTGCAAATATTTTTTGGTCTTGAGTAACTTGCCAAGGGAACCAACCAGGCCACGCACTAAAACCCAATCTAACATCTGTGGAATCAGAAACTGATGAACTAGAAGCTGCGGTTGGCGAAGTTACCGATTCTCCTGTAGGTTTCTTATTTGCACCTGGATTGCTACAACTGACCGTAAGAAATAAAGCTGATGTCAATAACAGACAAGTCGATAATAGCGATCGGGGTTGCATGAAAATATTCACTAATTTATAATTGCTATCTCAAAAATTAAGCTGCCTATATTTTACTCAGCTAATTTGCTGAGTCTTCAATCTGTGGGGATTTCGGTAGCTTTGCCAACAAAACTACCAACATTACTCTTCAATATTTTGTATCGAAAAGCACAATTGCCATTGAGATAACAATCGATCGCAGTTGTTTTTGAGATATCCAAAGGTATTATAGGATACTTTTATTCAAAAATTGAAAAGATACTCGATCGATCGCTCCACTTTTGAGATCTAATCTGCTATTATTCATTTATGATGATTTTAAATTAATCATCAATACAAGTCAGGATCGCTTCTAGGGTTCCGATCGATCGTCATCGATGACTGGTCCGAGAGAAGCAGCCGATTGGGTGTGGAGCCACACCACTAATTCGGTCACACGGCGGGATAAAAGCCCGGGAGAACCACTTCAGCTTTGCTGTGGATTTCCTCGGCTATTGAGATCCTCCCCGCCTGTGACCTAATTACGCGATCGATCTACAGAACTTGTTATGAACAATACTCTTGCTACACATCCAGAAATCGACCCCAGTCTCGTGCTACTCAATGAAAAGTTGCCTGGGGGCGATTACTGGCACGGCATCATCAAGCGCGGGAATACGCTCCGCATTACCGATTTGGCTGGCTCTCACGGCGTATCACTCGTCTGCTACAATGCCGATAACCCGATCGAACGGCTGAATGTTGCCGATACAGCCAAAATCCAGTTCAATGCCTTCCTCAAACAGGGAATGGTGCTGTATTCGGATATGGGCAGAATCTTGTGCTCGATTACCAGCGATACATCGGGCTGTCACGACTTAATTTGCGGCTGTAGTAATGCAGCGAGTAATACGGCTAAATACGGCGACGGCGACTTCAACAACTCGCGCAATAATTTTCTCAAAGCCTTGGGCAAACGGGGTCTAACTCGTAAGGATTTGATGCCAAATATTAATCTCTTTAGTCGCGTTGCCGTTTCTCCCGATGGGGATTTACAATACGATATTACTTGCAAAAAAGCGGGTAGTTATATCGATTTGCGGGCGGAAATGAATGTCCTCGCGATCGTGTCTAATTGTCCCCATGTCCTACATCCCAGCACTGAATACAAGCCTGAGCCAATTCAATTAACCATCTGGAAATCGCCAGTACCTACTCCTGACGATCTATGTCGGACGGCAAATCTTGAAGTTTTGCGCGGATTTATTAATACCGATGCGCTATTTGCACAGGATTAATCAATTTTCAATTAATTTGTGGGGTGGGCAGGTTTGAATTAAATCTTTTGTACAATCGAGATTAATGGCATAAACAAAGCCATCTACAGATTTATACAATCGATCTCACATCCATCAACATCATTATCCTAATAAAATAAACATGATCTCTACAATTTATCAGCCGATCCTCGATCCCACAAATGCGATTTATGATGAAGTAATTCCCGCACGTCAACCGTGGTCGCGAGTAGTCAAATCCGGTCATATCCTCCGCATTATCGACCTCCAGGGCAATCAAGCCGTCGATACACTATTGTATAACGCCCACGATCCATCCGAGCGATATAGTGCCCCCGACACGATCGTTCGTCAAGGCAATATCTTTATCACTACTGGTACCAAGATTATTTCCAATGAAGGGAATGTGATGATGACAGTGATTAATGATACCTGCGGTCGTCACGATACTGTCGGCGGTGCGTGCAGTATGGAGAGTAATTCTGTCCGCTATGGATTGCACAAAAAACATCTCCATGCCTGTGTGGAAAACTACTTACTAGAACTGAGTAAGTATGAGATGAATAAGCGGGATTTGGTGAGTAATATTAATTTCTATATGAATGTGCCCGTAAGTGCCGATGGTAGCTTGGAAATAGTCGATGGTATTTCTGAAGCAGGTAAAATTGTCGAGCTACAAGCCCAGATGGATGTGATGGTATTAATCTCCAATTGTCCACAGGTAAATAATCCCTGTAATGCTTATAATCCCACCCCAATTCGATTGGTAATTTGGGACAAGCCATAAATCAATCGAGAGCAGTTTTTAAAAAGTCCCAAGTCTGCTGATGTTCGGCAGCATCTCGATCGTCGTCCAGCCAAGAATCCAAAAGATCGATCGCGGCTTGATTCTTCTGTGCTTGCTCGGCATTGACCATCGGTAAAGTAGCTAATGGTATGTTCTGTCGAAACTGGCGCAAGGTGTCCAGTAACTCTGTCCAATACTCCGGTGGAGTTGCTTCAATTTCATGCAGCAGCAATCCGAGGGAGGGTTGAGATGGGCTAATACTATCTGTCATAGATTAAAGAAAAGATCGAATGCTGGTGGCTCAATTTTAACGTAACTATTATGGGAGTGAAACTAAATGCTCGATTCTCCTTCCCTTCGGGACGCTCCGCGAACGGAGAGGCTCTGCCAACGAATCCTGATTGCCAATCGCGGCGAAATCGCCTGTAGAATCATCCGCACCCTCGACAGGTTGAACATCCAATCGATCGCGATATATTCTGAGATCGATCGATATGCACAGCATGTAAATATGGCGACCGAATCTTTTTGTGTTGGTAAAGCTACCGCCGCTGAGAGTTATTTACAAGCCGATCGCATCTTGCAAATCGCTCTAGAAAATCGCGTCCAAGCTATTCATCCTGGCTATGGGTTCTTGAGTGAAAATGCTGCATTTGCGACAGCTTGTGAAGCCGCCCAAATCGCTTTTATCGGCCCGACACCAGCTCAATTACAACAATTTGGACTTAAACATACCGCTCGCTCGATCGCGGCTGAGAATGGCATTCCGATGTTAGTCGGGAGCGATCTACTTCAGAGTCAATCCCAGGCAGAAACGATCGCGGCTGAGATTGGTTATCCAGTGATGCTCAAAAGTACGGCTGGCGGTGGGGGAATTGGCATGGAAATCTGTCGGGATAGTAGTAGTTTAGCAGCAGCATTCGATCGAGTCGATCGATTAAGCAGGCAAAATTTTAGTCAAGGTGGGATTTTTTTAGAGCGTTATCTCGATCGTGCCAGACATATTGAAGTCCAAATCTTTGGTGATGGGAAAGGAAATGTTATTGCTTTGGGAGAACGTGATTGTTCGCTGCAACGGCGCAATCAAAAAGTAGTCGAAGAAACTCCCGCTCCAGGGATCGATGATAACTTGCGATCGCAACTATATTCAGCCGCTGTCAAATTGGGTAAAGCTGTCAACTATCGATCGGCAGGCACGGTAGAATTTATCGTTGATGCTGATAGTCAGGAGTTCTATTTTTTGGAGGTAAATACCCGCCTCCAAGTCGAACATGGCGTGACAGAATTGGTCAGTGGCATCGATTTGGTTGAATGGATGGTACGGTTAGCTGCGGGAGCAGATCTCGATTTAACTAATTACCAATATCAACCCCAAGGACACGCAATTCAAGTCCGCATTTATGCCGAAGATGCCAATCATAATTTCCAACCGAGTGCGGGGTTATTGACAGCGGTAAATTTCCCTGATGATGTGCGGGTCGATAGTTGGATTGCCGCCGGAACTGAGGTCACGCCTTATTACGATCCATTACTCGCGAAAGTTTTGGTGCATGGTAGAGATCGAAATGCGGCAATTTCTCAACTTCAAACTACCCTAAAAAACACCACGATCGCCGGAATTGAAACCAATCTCAATTACTTATTTCAAGCAATTTCCGATCCTGAATATCAAGCTGGAAATGTCCATACGCGGTTTTTAAATACTCTCAATTATCAGCCCCGATCGATCGATATTCTCGATCCTGGTACCTATACCACCATTCAAGATTATCCCGGACGAATCGGTTACTGGGATGTCGGCGTACCGCCATCTGGCCCGATCGACCATTTAGCATTTCGACTGGGGAACCGACTCCTAAATAACCCCCCAGATGCCGCTGGCTTGGAATGTACGGTGTCGGGGCCAAAAATCCGCTTCAATTGCGATCGATCGATTTGTCTGACGGGAGCGCAGATGTCAGCCACCCTCGACGGCGCACCCGTGCCTTGGTGGACGGTTGTACATGTCAAAACAGGTAGTGTTTTAAAACTAGCCAGCATTACTGGAAATGGCTATAGAAGCTATCTCACCGTCGCTGGCGGCTTTGATGTTCCCAACTATCTCGGCAGCAAATCTACCTTCACTCTCGGTCAATTTGGCGGGCATGGGGGCAGAACTTTACGCACTGGAGATGTCTTGCATCTCAACGATTCGGCTGAAAGTATTCCCCAAATCAGTCTCGCTCTCGAATTAATTCCCAGCTATACGAATCATTGGGAAATCGGGGTAATTTATGGCCCTCACGGTGCGCCAGATTTCTTTACGCCTGAAGATATCGAGATGTTTTTTGCAACCGACTGGGAAATCCATCACAATTCAGCACGGACGGGAATTCGCCTGATCGGCCCCAAACCAGTCTGGGCGCGAACTGATGGTGGTGAGGCGGGCTTGCATCCCTCCAATATCCACGATAATGCTTATGCGATCGGGACTGTCGATTTTACGGGCGATATGCCGATTATTCTCGCCCACGATGGCCCCAGTTTGGGCGGTTTTGTCTGTCCTGCGACGATCGTTCAAGCAGAATTATGGAAAATCGGGCAACTCAAACCGGGGGATAAAGTTCGATTTTACCCAATCTCGCTCGAGCGAGCCAATGCCTTAGAACTCGCCCAAGATCGAGAGATTGACACGCTTATATCTGAAGTAAGAGATGATGCTCCAGAACAAATATTGTTAGTAGATAAATTAGCTGCTAGTGACAGTCTAACTACCTATCGTCGATCGGGTGATAAATATCTATTAATTGAATATGGCGAATTAGTTCTCGATCTCAACTTGCGATTCCAGATTCACGCCTTAATGGAATGGCTCAAAGCTAATCCGATCGAGGGGATTATCGACTTAACCCCAGGCATTCGCTCGCTCCAAATTCACTACGATAGTCGCATTTTACCAGAATGCGAATTGTTGGATTTATTAACGATCGGTCGGTCTAATTTACAAAACATCGACGAGTTATTCATACCCACCCGCATCGTACATTTACCCCTATCTTGGGACGATGATTCGACCCGACTGGCGATCGACAAATATATCCAATCCGTCCGCGATGATGCACCGTGGTGTCCGAGTAATATCGAATTTATTCGGAGAATTAATGGTTTAGATTCGCTCGAATCCGTTCGCGAAATTGTTTTTGCCGCCAGCTATTTAGTATTAGGATTGGGCGATGTTTATTTAGGTGCGCCCGTCGCTACCCCAATCGATCCGCGCCATCGCTTAGTCACGACCAAATATAATCCCGCTCGGACTTGGACACCAGAAAATGCTGTCGGTATCGGCGGCGCATACATGTGTATCTACGGGATGGAAGGCCCCGGCGGTTATCAATTTGTCGGTCGTACCGTGCCGATTTGGAATCGTTATCGTCAGACGGCAGACTTTACCAAACCGTGGTTGTTACGCTTCTTCGACCAAATTAGATATTTCCCAGTTTCGCCAACAGAACTATTACAATATCGGGAAGATCTGATTTATGGACGGGTCAAATTAAAAGTCGAAGAAACAACATTCAGCCTATCGGCATATCAACAGTTTCTTACCGATAATGCCGATGATGTGGCTAGATTTAAAAATACCCAACAAGCGGCATTTCAAGCCGAAAGAAATGCCTGGGCAGCCGCTGGAGAATTCACCAGACAAGCCATAGAACCAGAAGCTGATCCGCCCCCACCAACTCTAGATTTACCACTCAACTGTACGCCGATCGTCGCACATTTAACCGCCAATGTATGGCAAGTTTTAGTGAAGCCAGGAGATCTAGTAAATCCAGGCGATAAACTAGTAATTCTGGAAGCGATGAAAATGGAAATGACGATCGAAGCAGAGGAAACAGGATCGATCGATATTGTTTATTGTACGCCCGGACAAATAGTATCTACCGGACAAGTCTTGTTAGCATTGAGGAGTAGTAACGCTGAGAGTCTGACAGATCTTTAATTGAGCGATTGATAGTCAATAATTACGGTAATAGTACTGATGCGAGAAAACCAGATTAACCCAAAGAAATCCAGTGAACTGTCAACTGTTTAATCACCGCCTAGAGTGATTCGCCATTCGTGCAGTTTGTAGGAAACACAATGGTTTTGGATCAGCGGATCGGCTGCGACGATTTGCTCGGCTTGAGCGAGAGAATCAGCTTGAAATAACATCATTCCGCCGCCATATTCTCCCCAGTATCCAGTTTTGGCTTGATGTCCTCGATCGATCAGATCTTGGACATAGGCTTTGTGTGCGGGGATATATCGATCGAATTCCGGCTTGGGAACTATTCCAGTTTCAATTTTGACAAACCACATAATTAGGCTTTAGGCTTTAGGCTTTAGGTTTTAGGGATTAGAGATTAGGGATTAGGGAGTAGGGTTATGCTACGCAATAACATATTAACCCAGGAATGATTAATAGATTATTTAATAGTAAGCCCCTAAAACCTAACGCCTCGATCCTAAAACCTAAAGCCTAAAGCCCAAAATCTAAAGCCTAATCCCTAAAGCCTAAAGCCTAATCCCCAAAGCCTAACTCTGAGCAATCATCGACAGTGGGAGGAAAATTGTCAATACTTCGCCTTGTTGAGGATGTTGGCGGACGATTAGTTTACCACCCAGGAGTTGAAAGAGATTTTTAGTCACATTCATGTTGAGACTGAGATTGCCTGTCTCTGGCTGAAAAGTGAGTAATTGTCCGATCGAGTGTCGCTGCTTGTGGGTAGTATGGGGGTGTTCGTCGGCTTCTTGTTGAGATTGGAGCTGTAATTTTAACCTGTCGCCAACGGGAGTAACTTCGACTTGAATCCGGCTGCCAGAGGGAAGATTGCGCGTAAAGTTTTCAACCAATCCAGTCAATACTCGATCGAGGATCGTGGGATTACTGACAACGGCGGGGAGTTGGTGGGGAATATCTACAGCTAAATCCAGATTCCGACGTTCGGCTTGTTGTTGCCACTGCGGGAGACTTTGCTCTAGGAGTTGGCTAATCGACATCGTGGTGAGATCTACCGCTTGGGATGGCTGAGTAGTCGCCAATTCTACCGCACTAAAAATCAATTCCATCCGGTTAATCTGCTCGGTACACTCCCGATCGATCGCACTCAGGCGTTTTAGTACTCGCGGGGACAAATCCGGCTGACGCAACAACAGCCGCGTCATCGTGCGGATGGTAGTCAGCGGAGTGCGGATTTCGTGAGTGAGTGCTTGGATCAGTTCGACATCAGCCGCGAGTTTGGTCGGTACTTCTACTGTCGGCTGAACGGGGGCTAGTGTGGCGACAGGCTGGTGTTCCAATAGATATTGACCAAATGCCATCACACATCGATAATCAGGCTCGATCGGGCTAAATTGCGCGGCTAGTTCATCTAAATATGAGAGGTGGTGAGGTGCTGTGAGCATCATTCGCCCCCGTAAAGATTTCCACGCCAGATCTAGATCGTCAGGATCGAAGGAAAATTGACAGCTTGGCACACCATTTTCCTCGCCCAGAACTACCACTAGGCTAAATCGATTGGTTAAAACCAGACAAAAGCGTTCGTCGGCGAGGGGATCGGTGGGGAGTAATTCGATCGGGAAATGATGGGATTGGTCGAGATCTCGATCGCTTCCTGTAGACTTACAGGGAAGTAATTGACGGTTGGAATGTGGAGTGGTGAATGTAATCGTTTGCAGTTGGGAAACGATCGCCGGATGACTGAATAGGGGTAGCGGTGCGGTAATCAGCAACCCTTCGATGACTGTTTCCTCGCTCAGATCCTGAACGCCAATCGGACTGGGCAATGATTTTAATAGTAAGGTTTCTACAGATGCGATCGCGCTTTGCCACTGACTTTCGGCTCGAATCTGCAATTGCTGCCGATCTGTAGATGGATGAGGATCTGGAGGATTAAATTCGGGTACGAGCAGATCGATTCCAGTCGGTTCTGCTTTGGTCAATACTTCGCTTAATGTTGGGAGCAACCACTTTCTGACCACAATTTATCCAAAATCTTTAAGACTCACTCTCAAGAGAATAACGGATCTGCGACACTCGATCGCAGGTGTAAAACCGAACTGCAATGATGTGAATACCCATCAGCTCCTCAGCCACTGGCGATGGAGACGGGATTCGGAGGATGTATTTGTGTGAGAGTAAGGCATCATCCGATCGAGGCGATGCGTTACTCTTACACAAACTAGCTAAATTTTCGCTGTCAACTGTCAACTGTCAACTGTCAACTATTTACAAAGTTCCAAAGCCTTTTTTCTTTTTCTTAGCTTTGATTGCGGCTGCGCCTGGTTGACCCCCACGCGCACCAGGGTTTCCACCACCCATCCCTGGGAAATTACCCATACTCATCTGTTGCATCATGCTCCGCATCCGCGTAAATTCGGAGATCAGCTTACTGACATCGGCTTCCTCATAACCACAGCCCTTGGCAATCCGACGGCGACGGCTGGGAGTACTGGCGAGTAAATCGGGATTACCCCGCTCTTCCTTGGTCATTGACTGGATCATCGCTTCAGCCTTTTTGAGTTGATCTTCACCCTGTTTGAGCTGACCATCAGAGAGCTTACTCATCCCTGGAATCATCTTGAGCAAGCCACCCAGCGAACCCATATTTTTCAATAGCCGCATCTGTTTGATGAAGTCATTGAAATCAAATTTGGCTTCGAGAATTTTCTCAGTCAATTTCGCTGCATCGGCGACATCAAAATCTTCCTGCGCTTTTTCTACCAGCGTCAGCACGTCACCCATCCCCAGAATCCGCGATGCCATCCGCTCTGGATAAAATGGTTGGAGGGCTTCGACTTTTTCACCCACCCCGACAAATTTGATCGGTTGACCGGAAATCGCCCGGACAGACAGAGCCGCACCCCCACGCGTATCGCCATCCAATTTGGTCAAAATCGCACCTGTAATGCCGATGCGATCGTGAAATGTCATGGTGACATTTGCTGCTTCCTGACCGATCATTGAGTCTACTACGAGTAAGACTTCATCCGGTTGAATTGCGGTTTTGACATCAGCTAACTCCGTCATCATCCGATCGTCGATCTGCAACCGTCCAGCAGTATCAACAATTACTACATCTACGCCCAGTTCCCGCGCCTTGGCGATACCTTGACGGGCAATTTCGACCGGATTGGCATCCGTCCCCATTTCAAACACTGGCACGTCGATTTGCTTGCCCAGCGTGATGAGCTGATCGATCGCAGCGGGACGATATACGTCAGTCGCCACCATCAAAGTTGTCCGATTTTCTTTCCGCAGATGCAGCGCGAGTTTAGCCGTAGCAGTAGTTTTACCCGCACCTTGCAAACCCGCCATCAGAATTACTGTCGGCTTTTGAGGCGCATTGGCGAGGGGACTATTAGTTTCCCCCATCGTCCGCACCAATTCATCATAGACCACCTTGATAAACTGCTGGTCTGGGCGAACTCCTGAAACTACGTTCGCGCCCTGAGCCTTGGTTTCGACTTCCTTAACGAAATTTGTGACCACTTGGACGTTTACATCAGCCGAAAGTAGCGCGCGACGGACTTCCTTGAGGGCATCTTGAATATTGGAGGACTTAATCTTGTCCTTTCCGCGCAACTTTACCCAGGCTGATTCTAAACTTTCGGCTAATTGGTCAAACATAATCAGAAATAAACAGTTATCGAGGAGCAGTCTATTGGCTCTACCTCCAGTGTAATGGATGCGAAACAACCTTCAACCGATCGACTCAATCTCGGTTCGACATAGTTCGTGGAATTTGTGGGGTAGAATATATCTTAGACAAATAGCATTAAAGATCGTATTTTCAGTCATGCTTACTCTATTCGATCGCATTCAGCAGAAGCTACCACAAGCACCCGAATCAGTCTTGCAGCAAGTCTGGACAATCCTGAATGCTGCTGGAGATGAAGAGCTAGATGATGAATTCGAGCGGTGGGAAGCTGCTAGCGATGAAGATGAACAGCTACTGGCAAAAATACTCACAACCAAGAGTGTGTAAGTGGCTAGAGGAGACATTTTATTAGTAACTTTGCCAGAATCTGACAAGCGTGAGGAAAAAGGAACTCGCCCAGCAATAGCAGTTCAAGCTGATGACGATCGATCGCCAATGTTAATGGTAATTCCTGTCACTTCTTCGTTGGGAGCATTGCGGTTTGCCTTTACAGTAGAAATTCCGCCATCAGAATTGAATGGCTTAACATTGCCATCTGTCGCGATAATTTTTCAGTTACGGGCGATCGATCGACGACGAATCGTTAAAAAGATCGGTCGATTAGAACCAGAAATTTTGACTCAAATCGATGAAAAAATTTGGCAGCTTTTGAAACCTGTTGATGGTTGACGATCCTACCTATACCGATTCGATATTTGGTTGCAATTTCCCAAGCCGAAACACTGCTGACGAAAATGCGATGAGCGGGGTTGCGAATGATGTCTTGACATTCGGCATTGAGTTTAGGCTCGTTAAATAGTCACCACAACAAGATATGAGTATCAATGAGATAGCTTACTCCCATTGTTGCAGTTCCTCTTCTGGTAACGGTTCAAAGAAAGCAGCTCCGAGTGTTCCTATTAGTAACCCAGGGGTGCGCGGCTGTGTCTGTTCTTGTCCTAAACCCAACCGAAAGTAGTGAATCAGATCGTAAATTTCTGCTAACTTATCTTCAGGAATATCTTGCAGTTCTCGCACAATCTTTTGGATAAGCATATACTAAATTTTCCTTCTACCTAAAAAGTCGCCACAATGGATATTAGAGCCAGCGATCGGCTCCACCTCTAGTGTAATGGATGCGAAACAACCTTCAACCGATCGATCGAATCTAGCTGCATAGCTGGCTTAAAATCTCTAAATGAAATAAAATATTTGCAGTAGGTTACTCCCAAGCCAATGCACATCATCAGCCGCAAAAGATTGCTGGAGTTCGCCAAGATTCATGCAGACTCAGAGATTGCATTGGATACTTGGTACAGGATCGCCAAAGCAGCCGAATGGCAAACTCTAGTAGAGCTTAGGGAAGCTTACCCATCTGCGGATCTAGTGGGCATTTATACGATTTTCAATATTAAAGGTAATCATTATCGATTAATAGGTGAGATTAATTATCGTAGCTGCACTATTTTTGTCCGAGATATCTTAACCCATGCGGAATATGACAAGGAGCAATGGAAATGATGAATGCTGTATTAGACCAAGAATATTCTAAGTTGCTGGTAGCTGTTCGACCCAAGGTTATTGAAACAGAAGAAGAGAACGAATTCTACTTAGCAGAAGTTACCAAGCTGCTCCGGTTAGGTGATGCAATCTCTCCAGCCCAAGAATGCTTACTCAAACTATTGGTAAATTTAATCGAAAGCTTTGAAGATCGGCATTATCAACTTAAATCCGCTACTCCTTTAGAGATATTAACTGAATTGGTGCGCGATCGGGGCTTAAAACAAAAAGATTTGGTACCTGTCTTTGGTTCTCAAGGGATAGCTTCAGAAGTACTCAATGGCAAACGTGGTATCAGCAAGGCTCAAGCTAAGGCACTAGGAGAATTCTTTAAAGTTTCACCATCACTATTTTTTGAAACCTAATACCTTGAATACAATACTCAAATATTTAAAAGAGATAAATTATTACAATTTCAACTCAATCTGCAAAGCCTTATGACTCGATTTCCCCACGACCAGTTTGCCAAAGATTTTCTAGAGTCATTACTATCGCCATTAGGACAAGTGCAAACTTCTCTAAAAATTAGTGGTGAAGTTCGGGAAGTCGATGTTTATTTCATCCCCGATCCCAAACTTTCACCCATCCAAGAATTAGGCATATTAGCGGAATGTGCGAAAACCACCGTCATCTTTGAACCCTTTCGTAATTCAGTCAAAGTGCCGCAAATTCGCGCGTGTATGTCAAAGCTATACGACTTGCACAGCTATCTGCTCAGAGAAGCCAAAAGACAATCACAGCCAGAACTAGGGGATGATGTTTTACCTAACCTCTGGATTTTGACACCGACTCTATCTGCCCAAATTGTGGAGGGACTTGGTGCTAAATTAGAGCTAGACAAGTGGGGCGAAGGCGTATATCTGCTGAGTCCCACCCTCAAGACAGGCATCATCGTCATTCATCAACTACCCCAGACACCAACAACTCTATGGGTTAGACTATTGGGTAAGGGCAGAGTTCAGGCACGAGCCATCCAAGAAGTAGCGGCACTTCCAGCGGAGCATCCCTATCGAAATAATGCCTTAGATTTGCTGGGTAATCTGAAAGTTATCCTCGAAGCAAGAGAAAAAATTGAACCAGAAGAGCAGGAGTTAATCATGCAGTTATCACCTTTATATTTAGAAAAGCTTCAAGAAGCCCAACAAGTTGGGGAACAAATTGGAGAACAGAGAGGCGAACAGAGGGGTGAAATTAAGGGTCGGCAAGATTTCGTGCTGCGTTTGTTAAACAAACGAGTAGGCGATGTCTCCGCAGATGTATTAGCAAGGGTGATGGAGTTATCTTTAGAGCAGCTAGAAGATTTATATGATGCAGCTTTGGATTTCACCCAAATTAGCGATTTAACAGCCTGGTTAGATCTAAATGGGTAGAAATTAAGATTGAGAGATCGATCGAAAAAAGTAAATTAGTCTTGCTCTGACTAAGTTTGATCCTGTGGGCAGTGCCCACCCTACTTTTCTGAAATATTCTATTTACAATAGGTTGATTAATGAGTAGTGCTTATTAATCAACCTATTGATAAATTAAGAGTTGCTGCTTAATTAAAGTCTAAAAAAGTCACACACTTTTTTGTATCTTACATTAAAACTATCACCCAAAACGTTTAATCCAGATGTCACTATGGACAAGTCTGAAAAGTCTTTCTTAGCCTCCAAATTCTTCAGCATTTGATATCTTGACTCTGTTGATAAAAACCCTCCAATAGTTTTTTCACATTGATTATTAGAGCTTAAAAATGCCTTTGTTTCATTTTCGGCTAATTTATTGATATTGGCATCAGTTGCTTCTTGATTCCAGAAATTGCCTTCCTCCAAAAAAGATCCGATTTTATTAAAGGTTTCAGGACTTGATGCTGTTTCGCCAATTTTATTATGAAAAAATTTCACTACTGGCAAGTACAACTTCCCAATGGAGTTGGGTTTTGCACTTGAATTTTTCAATAAATCACTCATGCGCTTTATTAAGATCTGCCCTTGCTCCTCCCAATAATTGTAAATTCGCTTTTTTTGCCAAACATTGCATTATCTGATCTTGGCTAGTATCTGCAAATGTGGTACCTTGATTTATGCTCATTGATAATCCCATTATCATGATTAACATCAATCCAAATACTATTATCTTTTTTGCTAACTTATTCATTATTCAAACTCCTTTTTCGCAGTCGAGCGAGCGAGTTTACTCTTCCGCTTAGAATGTGCCGCAAAGTTGAGTTTAATACATCAGCCTGGGCTTGCCCTGCAATACCAGCAGCAAAGGAGATAATACTTCTACCATCAACATATCCAGCTTCTTTAGTAACTGTACTACTATCTCGAAGTATTATATTATATTGTATTGTATTGCTCGGAACTTCTGCTAATTCCAAACTAGCCACAAAGCTCTCTATCTTTGTCAAACTTTTCAAGTCCATTTTGTAACTTCTGATAATCGGGGTTTAACATCACAAAATTAGTATACCCTGCCCACGAGTTAACATAATAAGTAGCAACAGTTTTGCCTTATTTTTTCGATCTCTGACAGTTCGATCTTTGGGCGATAGATCCTTGTTGACTAAATGTGGGAATGGTAAAATTGAACCATATTCAATCTGCCCCATCACATCATGAGTACGATAGAGTCAATAGTCCAGGAACTAGAGAAAATCCCCGAACCAATGCAACTGAGTGTCTTAGCGTTTATTCACTCTCTTGACGTATCAGCCACCCCTGAGAATCATCATCCTTCAGAATTACCTGCAAGAATTTTGGGGCTAAATCGCGGCGCAATGAAAATGAGCGATGACTTTGATGAACCACTACCAGATGAATTTTGGCTCGGCGAAGAATGAGGATTTTGCTAGATACTCATATCTTTATCTGGATGGCAACCGAACCAGAACGCTTATCGCTAAGACTAGCCGCATCAATTATAGACCGTCAAAATAGCTTATTTCTTAGCTTGGCAAGCATTTGGGAAATCCAAATCAAAGTAGCTTTAGGAAAGCTAGATTTGAAAGGCGATCTCGCAACAATCCTAGACATTCAGGTCGAGGAAAATTCTATTCAGCTACTATCGATCGACTTAAAGCATATTTACGCACTCTCAAATCTACCTCCTCACCACCGAGATCCTTTCGACCGTTTGCTAATTGCTCAATCTCAAGTCGAAAAAATGACTTTAGGCACTGTAGATAGTGCTTTCGATCGATATGAGATCGATTCTCTTTCAGAGACGCTACGCGAGCGGCTCTAGTCTCGATCGATGGATTAATACTTACAACTCATCGATCGTTACTAAACCACCCTCAGTAAACTGAATCACAAGCTCTTGTTCATTCAGTAGAGCAGTGCCAATCAAAGGTCGTCGTCCCGTCGCAAATACCCGAACATCTCGTTCTTGTCCATCCCAAAAGATTGTCGCTTGATGAACTGCTAACGAAACCTCGCTATTATCTGCCAAATTCACAGGTATATCATACAAAAATGGCAATCTCAGTAAATTTACCGCTTCTGGTGGCAAGCACAAATGGTCTGTAAAACCAGTATCGATGACGAATTCAATTGGAAAAGTTGAGCCATTCACCAACACAAACGTCAACGACACGATTGCATGTCTATCTGTCACAATGCCCGAAATCACTTACTGACACGCTCCATTACCCCACCGATCGAAGCAGCCACATTGTAGCCAATCCGAATTCCAAACAGTCGCGCATACGGATGCTTTGCATATAGATTGTGTGCTGCTTTTAGCCCAGCCTCCCCTATTTCATAATCGCCAGTTTCGATATCGATGATAATCATCTTGCCAATATTTTCTGCCACCTCAACCTTTTGGCGGATTTCAGTTTCGTAAATTTGCTTTGCCCGCCGAGCAACCTCTTCTCGGCTTAACAGGATCGTCTGCATATGTTGACTCCCGATTAATATTTCACTAGATTTCTCCATGATACCTTAACAATCTATCTAGATTGCCACTGTCATTATCGTTGGTGTAGCGTGCCGTAGGCAGTCGATCCTTCTGTCCCATCACATCACGAGTACGATCGTTCGATCGATGGATTAATAATTACAACTCGTCGCTCACTACCAAACTATCTTCAAAGCATTTGATTTAGGATTGCTGTCGTAGGCGATCGATCTCAATAAGTTACTAATAATATTGCTTCAGTTGGGTTGAAGAATCAAACCCAACTTACGAGTTAATTGTCCCTGTCATCGGCGAACTGGCTGCTGCTACTGAGGCAACAGGTATTCTCCCTGCCAGATATCCCAACCGTCCCGATACAGCAGCCATTCCCATCGCCTGAGCCATCAGGGGGGCATCCTCAGCACAAGCGATCGCAGTATTGATCAATAGGGCATCTGCACCGATTTCCATTGCTTGAGCGGCTTCGCTAGGGGTACCGATTCCCGCATCGACGACGACGGGGACTTTGGCATTTTCGATGATGATTTGGATATTGGCGAGATTTCTGATGCCTTGTCCCGAACCGATCGGGGAACCCAGGGGCATCACTGTCACGCATCCAGCTTCTTCTAGCCGCTTGGCGAGGAGCGGATCGGCATTGATATAGGGGAGTACGGCGAAGCCTTCTTTGACGAGCTGTTCGGCGGCTTGGAGGGTACCGATCGGATCTGGTAAGAGATATTTACCTGCGGGAATTACTTCGAGTTTGACAAAGTTATTATCTTCCTGTCCCAATAATTTGGCCATTTCCCGTCCCAATCTCGCCACCCGCACGGCATCTTCGGCAGTCTGACAGCCAGCAGTATTCGGCAGCATCCAGATTTTAGACCAATCGATCGCTTCTGCCAAGCCTTCATGTCCGGCGGCTTTCGTCTGCACTCTTCGCACGGCGACGGTGACGATCTCGCAACCACTAGCGATGATGCTCTTTTGCATCTGCTCGATGCTGCGATATTTACCCGTACCTGTCATCAGCCGCGAGTTAAAGGTTTTGCCTGCAATAATTAAGGGTCGATCGATCATTGTTTGCGGATGGTGAATAGTTGATACTGGGCTAAACTGACTTCGACGGAGATCTTTACCCCACCCCAGCCCTCCCCTTATCAAGGGGAGGGGGCAAAAGCCCCCCTTGATAAGGGGGGTTGGGGGGTAAAAATCTTCGCAGCAACTCTAATAATTTCAGATTCTAATTCGATTCAAACACCGGACAAAAGCCATCGGGTGTGACTTTAAAACCATTGAGTGGCGATCGACTATTATAGCAGCGGGAGCCGCGTTGATAACGACAATTGCCGCAACAGTGGGTAGCTGGATCTAGCTTGAGTTCTTGTTGTCGATCGAGAACTTCGCGTTGGGAAACTCCTCTGAGAACGATTTCTTCCCCTTGCCATCTAGCTTCTATTAATCCAGTATCGGCGAAATTGTGCCACCTAGGGTCACTGGCGATCGCATTGGGTAAGGTAATATTAATCTCTCGGTCTAGTTCGGTGAGTTCGCCCTCATAATTGGGATCGGCTGGTGGAGCGGGTTGAATGAAGGTATCGCCAATGGGGAGTGAGACTAGAGTTCCTGCTGCTGGAGAGTGGAGATGATAACGGTTTTGGAGTTCCTCTAATCCGGTGAGATCGGCTAAATAGGGGGGCGAACCGTGAGTGAAGACGACGTGTTTGGGACGGATATTGTGAATTAATTGGGCGGTACCAGCACCATCGGAATGTTCGCTCAGAAGATAAGTTTCGACGGTGATTTGTGGGGTAGTTGCTGGTAGTACTGTCATCCCATCTAGGGAGGAAGGAAATAATACCAGCCAGGGGAAAGGATGTTCGGCTGTGTAAATTTGGAGATCGGTATCTGTGTCAGTGAGAATAATACACGGACGCAGATGAATGCTGGGGAGGTGCTCTGGTGTGAGCTGGCGAACGTGAGGACGAACTTTTTCATCCCAAAATAGGGATTGATGACGCGCAAAGTTTTGAACTGCGGGGGGAAAGTGGGGGAGTAATTGCAAGTAAGCATCACAAGCTACGGCGATCGTACCATCTACCCAGATATCAATGTCGCGTCCGGTAAATAAGTGGTGACTCCGCAGTAGAATTAGCAATTCTTGAGCGATGCCCAGAGTTGCTACTGGTAAGATAATTGACTGCTGTTGAATAATTGCTCGATCGATCCGCGCCATCAAGGTATTTTCCTGCTTGCGGCGGTGAGGATGGCGGGCTGTGCCATAACTACCTTCGATAATCAAGACATCGGGATTGAGATGCCGAATCGAGTCTAGGTGCAAGCCTTCTACCAAGCGAGAATTGGACAGAAAAAAGTCGCCTGTATAGAAGACACTATATGACTGATAAAATCCGGTATATGTCAATAACACCGCCGCCGCCCCAGGCAAATTTCCAGCCGGAAACAATTCGGCAGTTAAACCATCTTGAAACTCGATCGATCTACGCCACGGCAAGGCTTGACTGAACTGTGCCACTTCCTCAGGAGCGTCCAACCAGTTGAGCGGTAAGAGCAGACTAGTGACTTCGCTGGTATAAATCGGTAATTTGGGAAAAGCTCGATGGAGAGCGAGTAAACCTCTAGCTCGATCGGCATGAGCATTGGTACATATTACCAGATCGCACGGGAGCCGATCGTCAGTAATGAGTTGAGAAATGTCTGCCAGTCCACAATCTAATAAGATCTGATATGGCCCCATTTTGAGCAACAAACACACCCCTTCATCACCATGACCAACGCCATAGGGAAGGCAAACTAGATCTTCATTATTAGGTTGGGGTAGCGTAGACAAGCAAAAAGTCCAATATAAATCCGACCCCAGTGTTTGGATCTCTCACAGCAGCGATACGATCGAAGGGATTGGCAGGTCACTATCTAATGAGCGGAACCATTACCATGATATTTGTCTGAATCATAGAAGCCATTGCGGGTACCAAAAAATAAAGCACCGATGATAAAGGGAATGGTCAGAATTGGTAAGATGATTTGAACGCTCATAGTTTTGATTGGAGGTTAGGGATGAGGCTTGAGGGGAGCCAACGATCGGGCACTTACTTTCTATTATTCATCGATCGCTCGATTCTTAGCAACAATTGTTAAACATTCTTGATGAGACAGTAATTATCTACTCCCTTCGCACCGCAGAAATAGGCATTCACCATTCACCATCCACTGTCTTGAAAAGGTGCTCCACTTGGGGAAACAAGCGACGTTTGTGGGGGAAGCTTCCCCCACAAAGCTCGCGCCCCAAGAACGCACTTTTCGCCATCCACCATCCACCATCAACACTAGATGTCTAATTTGTCACTAGGAAAGGAGTAGCTATTATAAAAATTTCTGCGCGAGAAAATAAGCCGCGATCGATTTAGCATCGATCGGTTCGCCAGCATAAATCGCTGTTTCAAATTCCGCTGGAGTCATTAATATAACACTAATATCTTCATCATCATCACCCGCAGGTTGCACGGCTAATTTCTCTAAATCCTGTGCTAGATAAGCATAAATAATCTCATCACAATAACCAGGTGCCAGAAAAAATTCACCCAAATTCTGCCATTTGCCAGCCCGATATCCTGTTTCTTCTTCCAGCTCCCGCGCAATTGTTGTTGCTGAATCTTCGCCGATTTCCAATGTACCTGCGGGAAATTCTAAGATTCGTCCTTGAGTAGGAAAGCGATATTGTTTAACTAATACTAATTTTCCATCGGGGGTAATCGGGACAGCTAAAGCACCACCAGGATGGTGAATGGATTCCCATTCTCCAGTCACACCATTAGGTAGTTCGATCCGATCGACATTAAATGTAAATTTACGTCCTTGATAACGTAGCTTATTCTGAATAATTTTGGCTGATTCATTTCCTAATGGCATATTTTTAGGTGTTAGGTATTAGGTATTAGTGGCGATCGATCGTTGTCTCCGATCGCATTAGCCGAACATCCGCACATTCTAACTTGTTGCAGAGGACGGCGATCGACTCTCTCGCTCTGGGTTCGATCCAATTAGGCACAATTTCTGCTAGCGGTACGAGTACAAATGCCCGTTCCAGCATTCGGGGATGAGGAACCTGCAAGGTGGGTAAATCGATAATTCGATCTTCATATAGCAACAGATCTAAATCTAACGTCCGTGCGCCCCAAACCTCGTGACGCACGCGCCCAAATTCCGACTCGATCGCCTGTAAAGTATTCAATAGATCGATCGGTGCCAAACTAGTCTCAAGCAGCGCACAGCCGTTTAAATAGTCTGGCTGTGGTGGCCCAACTGGTGCAGTCTGATACCAGCTAGAAACGGCGATTACATCAATCTGGGGATGTGTTTGGAGTCGATCGATCGCCCCAGCTAAAATCGCGCTCGAATCACCTAAATTGCTCCCCAATCCGATCGCACATCTGCCACTATTTATTCTTACATCTACCATAACTCATTCAGATTGCTGAGTTTTGATAGAGTGAATAGCTTTACCAAAACCGATCGCGATCGCCACATTGGAAAGAGTCAAAAAGAATTCAGCTCCACCATGTAGAAGATCGACATCAGCCAGAGATTTGTGCAAAGTTAATTGAGCATACGCGCCAACTGGAATCGTCACCGCGACAAACAACAAGGTCAAATAAAAACCAATTAGGGCAATTTTAGGAGTCTCAACTTTTTTTGTCATAAACCATAGAAATCCTAAATAGGGAAATAAAGATACAGCAAATAAAGATTCTTTAGAAAATACTAACTCAACGAGCGAGGGTGTCATATATCAACTATCAACTATTTACTACTGACTGTTTACTAATATGCCAAGCAGCCAGACACATCGTCATATTACCAACGACAGTCATCGCGGCTTGAAGCGTAACCAGCCACTCTAAAGCGAGAGTATTATCAAAAAAATGCCATGTACAAGCACACATCGCACTCACCAGCGCGGGTAACATCCCGAAAGAAAGACTCCGCCAAGCTAGATTACCACTAGCTTCGGCATATAGCCAAATCAACCAGATTGCCGTCATCCACTCAATGACGCTAGAAACATGAATAATCCAAGTGGGAATTGAGAGTACGTGCATTTATTTATGGTCGATCGATCGTTTAATTATTGACTGTCGAGATCCAATAACTTGGACTAAATCCTCATTTAGAGTATAGCTAAGATATCCATTAGTTATTCTGGTGCTATTTTGGTATCGATCGATTATGGTCATAATTCGCCATTCTCCAACTGGTGCAACAGTTTATCAATGGGCAAGATTTGGAGCAGGAATTAGCCACCGCAGGCACTTTTAACCAAGCCACGATCCGCGAATTACTGGAGTCTATGACAGAAGCTACTCCCTTCCCAGTGACAAATTAGACATCTAGTGTATGGGTGGACGGTGGATGGTGGACGGTGGATGGTGAATCATGAATGCCTATTTCTTCGGTGGGAAGGGAGTACTATTCGCTATTTCCGAAGCCGCTCTCGGCTGCGCTTCTCAATGACAGCCACAATTCTTTTAGGGGTTGACTGACTGCACTATCTGGCTCATTTAATACAAGCTGTTGATATTTCTCGACGTACCTTGTGCGAGAACGATGAAATAGATGTAGAAAATGGCGCAAAAAGTTGATGCAGTCCAGCACAGCTATTTCAACTCCACCTGTCTTCTCATACAGGCTTTTGGCATAATTGTTCACCTCTTGCGGAATTTCTGAGGTAGTGATAAAAATGTAATTATCGATGTCTTTATCTAAAATCTTTTGGACGGCAAGATCGATATCTTCTCTGGTTACTGGGCGCATTTTCATTTCATAGCCAGTCAAAACTCGCTCCTCATCGATAAGGGTTATTTCGACATCACCAATGGCACCTGTTTGTTTATCGGCAGCGTTATGACTTGCCAGAATTTTTGCTTGTTCGCCTAGCTGCGCGCTGGCAGTCTTGTATGCAGCCGTCACAATCAATACTGGCAATCTACTCGAATTGCGCCCTACCAGATGGCTTTGAATAATAGCAACAATGCTTTCCGAGGATAATGGAATCGCACCAGCTAATGGTTTTACTCCTGCCAAAAGTGTTTCGATCCGCTGTTGATTTTCATGCTTGACAATCAGCAATACACGAATGCTTTCAGCCAGTAAATCTTCGGCACTTACTGTTCCCGTATAAACATTGTCAAGTAGTTGTAGAGCTGCTTTGTAAAGTTCTGGTGGTCGTCCGACTAAATTAGTATTTGGGGTGAGTGGTTCGCTGCGGTTGCGAAGTGCGGGTGTCAGAAATGCTGTTGTGGTGTTACAGGGAAGACGATGTTCGGCGAT
>ENA-OFCF01000163-OFCF01000163.1-metagenomes-genome-assembly--contig:-NODE-163-length-33033-cov-17.588605_pt1 | contig 33033 bp, 24 predicted proteins | sample MGYA00153387_OFCF01 | MGnify analysis MGYA00153387 | reverse complement strand
AGGTTGGGGCGTTAGCTCAGTTGGTTAGAGCAGAGGACTCATAATCCTTTGGTCGACAGTTCAAGTCTGTCACGCCCTACCATATGGATAAAGAAAAGCCTGCTACGTTTTGCGTAGCGGGCTTTTTGTTTTTCATGCCTTTGGAGACTTTTCCACGTGAATTCTTGCACGTGGTTCTGGTGTTTCGTGGATAGTGCGCCGAGCTAGTTTGGAAGGCTCACGGTTTATTTTTTACAAGTAGCTATCTCTGCTTTCGGCTACAAGCAGTCCTTCGGGTCAAAACCGCCGGCGGCACGTTTAGGCTGAGTGCAGCCGTTCAGCGGAGACAACAGGACGACGGCTTGGCGCCTAGGCGGTTGAACGCCCCAAGCCGATCGCGAGGGAATGAGGCAATCCCGAACTTTAGGCTAAGCAGTTCGCTTAACGCCTGAATTAAGCCGTACCACGGAGTGGCATCAGCTTGAATGAATTGTTAGGCCGCACTTGCGGGAACTGCGGACAGCAGAGCCTCCAGTAGAGAAGCTGCGGCCATTACCGGCCGGAAAACCTCTCCGGATCTAGCCAGCACATCAAGCACACTGTCCTTGAAAGTAATGACCCATCATGGCGTCGCTGCGCAAAGAGTTCCGCGGGCGTTTCTGCAGAGTTCGAAAGGAGAACTAGCGCACATGGCATCCATGCCGCTACGCTAACTCTTCCGGTTGTACGGTCAGAAGATCTTCTTAAGAAATTGAGAGTCTACGGTTTTTGGGATAGTGGGCCTTTCACAGCGAAGCCGTGCTTGACGCGTTCAAACCAGTACTCGAGCCAGTTCACCTCGACTAGGTGATTTGCCACTGCTTTTGGGACCTGATGCTCAAGGTGAGGCATAAGTGCTTGGAAGTATGCAATGAGCCCTTGCTTCCCATCCTGCAACAGTTGCATGTAGGAGGGAAGCTCCCTGCTTTCATCTAAATTCTCAATACGATGGGAGCGAAAAATCCCGGTCATTATTAATGCTCTAACGTTTAAGTAGGCAAGCAACATCACTGCCTCTTCCCTTGTAGAGCATTGTTTACGCACTATAAGAAAGTCGGTGATCCAATGATTTGAGAGGAGCTGGGTGGATTCGTCACGCACGACAGGATGGGGGTGACGGTCTGGTGAAATCTCTAACGACTCTGGGTAATTGAGGTAGAAGCGCTGAAGGAGACATCCGATAGCGCAAGTTAGCAGATAGCCTGTTGAAATTTTCATCCTTCCTTGTAAGCCAAGATAGTTGAGCGTTAGGGATGTCGCTTCTGCGTCTGCCATCAGCTCTCTAGCCTGTGACGCAAGGTCTGGAGTCTTAGAAGGTACGCTGGTTTCGACGGCAGCAGCAGCCGCTTCTTCCGCTGGCGACTCCTCCATCTCAAGATGAACCCATTCTGCGCCTACCGCCGTCGATTGATCATGCATTAAGTAGTGCCCCTGAATCGCATGGCCGAGTTCATGAAAGAAGGTCCACGCAAGCATCAGCTCGAAAAGTACGAATCGGCACCTAACTTCATGCGGAAGTGGCGGCTTCTCATCCTGCCTCGATGCCTCAATATCACGGATAAGCGCTTCGCAAGCCGACCTGAAAATTTCACAGACATCGGTTTCACCTAGCACCGGCACCGCATCGTCGAATCGCGTGCGGCATACACGGAAGTGCTCGTCTTCATGAAGTTGCTTTAGCACATCTGTGTCTTGGGCGATTCGTCTACACACCAGAGGGAAAACGAGCGCGTCCGCATAGATGTCCCAGATGAGCGACCTCCTGAAAGAGATACGTGGTTTGAATGGTGCTGCGGCACTCACAGCTACTCCAGCATTCGGCGGCCCGTACTCGAGGGACAACGAAAGCTCTCCACCGCGCGGGCCGTATATCTCCAAGTTAGCCCGCGCCACAAGGCTTGTGAGCAGACTAAACGCAAGTCCTTCAACGAAATCTTGGTTGATGTACTGCCTTTCTTGCTCAAGGCGAAGCTTCTTCAATTCATCGAATTGACTCATTATCATCCCTCTACTTACAATCATCAGTATGAGCTACTGCGAACAGTAGGCACGGAACAAGAGTATCTTTCGCCCTTGCAGTTGCCTGGCACACTCTCCTGCAGATAGGAAACTTGGATTGCTCACGCGCGGTAGGTATGTAAGTCACCGACATCGCGGTCATCCCCTTGTTGCTGCAGTCAGAACATGCCCGCCCATCAGTAACAATACGCTGTGAAACTCAGAAATGGCCCCCACGGTGTCCACCTTTTCGACCGCGATACCGGCATCAACGTCCTGCTTGACGAAATCCGGCCGGACCGCAATGCATGGTCAAAGGCCCCGCGCCAGGTCTCGATCGCACTGCTCAATCTCTGTGACCTGCACTGCGGCTACTGCTACGCCCCCAAACACAAGGCCAGCCTGACGCCGGCTCAGGTCCTAGCTTGGCTCCAGGAGCTGGACCAGGCTGGATGCCTGGGGGTGGGTTTTGGCGGTGGCGAACCCACACTGCACCCGCAGTTTGCCGACATCTGCCAGCAGGCCGCTGCAAACACCCAGATGGCCATCACATTCACCACCCACGGCCACCGCCTCAGCCAGGGCCTGCTGGACCAGCTGCAGGGTGCGGTGCATTTCGTGCGTGTCAGCGTGGACGGCGTGGACGCCACCTATGAACGACTGCGCGGCCGCAAATTCACAGCCTTGCGCCAGAACCTGGACCGACTCTCAGCTCGCATCCGCCTGGGCATCAACGTGGTGGTCAACCAGCACACGGTCGCAGAGCTCGATCAGCTCGCCGCAATGGCAGCGGACGTTGGAGCGCGCGAACTGCTACTGCTGCCGCAGCAGCCCACTGCGTCAGTAGCGGGCCTCGATGCCACGAGCTGCCAGCAACTGCAAGACTGGGTCAGCAGCTACGATGGCCCGGTGAGGCTCGCTGTCAGCGAGGCCGGGGCGGATGGACTTCCTACTTGCGACCCGCTGCCGGATGAGCGTGGCCTGCAGGCCTATGCTCACATCGATGCCACCGGCCGGTTGCGGGCCAGCTCCTATGGGACTGCCGCCGTCGCCATCGAACACACCGGCGTGATGCATGCACTGGCGCGCTTGCACACCATATCGACCATCCAAACGGAGACAACCACATGAAGGTTTGGGACGGATACGGGTCCGAGCACTCGATGAACCTGGTGTTGATCGGGAAGTTCAAGGAGGCGCTGGACGCCGAAAAGGCCAACAAGGCGATCGACGCGCTGATGCAGCGGGTCGCGCACGAAGACGCGCAATCGCATTTCCCGATGCAGCCCCAGAACCAGCGTTACTCAGACGAGATGCTGACGCTCTTAGGCAAGCTTGAGCTCTTCACCCTGAGCCCCGAGGATCTCGAGCAGTTGCGCTTCGACCATGACGTCAAGCTCGATGGCGACCAGATCACGGTCAAGACGGACGAGGCTGACGTGTCGGTATTTTTGAAGATCTTTGTCGACGGCGGAGCCAAGGTGGAGGTGTTTTCGCGGCACGATTACCCAAGTCCTGCGGCCCCCAACGCTGAGGGGCCGAGATCCCATGCCTGAGACCAACTGGGAAGTCTTCACGCAGCTGCCTGGTGCTGCCGAAACCAATTTCGAAAAGCTCTGCCGTGCACTGGTGCGCCGCCATTACGGGCGTTTTGGCCACTTCAAGGAGCTGGCCAACCAGGCCGGCGTTGAATTTCATCTGCAGCTGACCCAATCCTGTGAGCTCGGAGCCCCACCGCAATGGATCGGCTGGCAGTGCAAGTGGTACCAGCTCGAGCGCGGCAGGGCGCTGGGCGCCAACCGGCGTGCCAAGATTCGTGAAGGCATCGAAAAAACCCGGGAACACGTTCCGGGGGTGAACGTCTGGAAGCTTTGGACACGCCACCCCTTGACGCGCGCCGACCAGACCTGGTTCTACGGGCTGGCTGCCGATTTTCCCGGCCTCACGCTGGAACTGCTGACCGCCGACGACATCGACGACCTGCTCACCGGCCCTGGCGCGCTGCTGCGCGCCTCGTATTTTGGCGAACTGGTACTCACTCCGACGGCCTTGGCGGAACAGTACAGACTGGCGGCGGCTCCCTTCAGGCGCCGCTACCAGCCCGAGGTACATGTCGTCGGCAACACCGAGCGGCAGGTGCAGCGCCTTCTCGGCGGGGCGGGGGCCTGGGGCCGACTGACCGAAATTGCCCGCGCAATTGCCCACGATGCGACAGTGATCGAGGCATTGATTGCAGACTTGCCGCAAGCACTTGCACAGCAGGCCCAAGACCTACTGAAATCGGCCAGGGGCACGGCAGACCTCCTCCAAGCGCTTCACGCAGCCCTCGAGGCCGGCAATTTCGATGGCGCCCACCAGTTGCTCGGGGCTCACCCGCCGGAACCGATCCGGTTTCGCACCATTTTGTCGAGACTGCGCAGCGTGCGATCTCCGGCGGCCCTGCGCAGTACCAATCTGGTCGCTGACCTGCACAGTGCGGCCCTGCAGCGGCGCCGCCTCGAGAAAGCGATCAGCCTGGGCGCGGTTGCCATACTCGCCGGTGCCGGCCAGGGCAAGTCCGAACTCGCGGTGCGACTCACGCAGCCCGATGGAGATTTTCCGGGCGGGGTCCTGCTCCTGGGCAAAAACCTGCATGCACGCCAGGGGCTCGATGAGCTGGTCGGGGCCTGCAAGATCGTAGGACAGCCGCCCGGTTCATTCGAACGGCTGGCCGAAGCAGTCGATGCAGCGGGCCAGCGCGCCGGCCGGCGCCTGCCCATCGTCATCGACGGCCTCAACGAGGCCGAAGACCCCCGCGTCTGGCGTGATGAGCTCGCCAGGGCGCAAGAGCTGTTGCAGGCATTCCCCTACGTCCTGCTGGTCGTGACGCTGCGCGACGAGTTCGCGCCGATGTGCCTGCCCGAGGATCTGCCGACGATGCAGCACAAGGGCTTCGACAGGGACCGACAGGTCGCGCTCGACACCTACTTCCAACACTACAAGATCGACGCCACCGATGTGGAGCTACCGCTGGAGTTCCTGCAGCATCCGTTGACGCTGCGCATCTACTGCGAGGTGGCCAACCCGACCCGCGCGCATTTCGTCGGGGTTGAGGCCCTGCCCAACTCCCTCACCGCACTCTTCGAGGAACATTTCAAAAGGGTCGCCGCCCGTATCGCCGACCTGGCCGCAAGCACCCATCGCATCCACCAGGACGAAGTCCAGGAGGCGCTGCTGAAGATCGCGGGACACCTCTGGGAACACAACACACGCAGCATGGAGTTCCAGGCGGCGCGCAGCGCAATCAACCAAGGCGCTCCGTGGGACCAGAGCATGCTGTGCGCGCTGGAGTCCGCAGACGTTCTAATCCGCACCAGCCAGGCCGCAAACGACCAGGGCGTGGCATTCCCGTACGATTTAATGGCCGGGCATCTGCAGGCACGTTACCTGCTCACCAAGCCGGAACTGGCAAGCTGGCTGCGTAGCGCGGAAGCGGAGGGTTTGTTCCAGCATGATCCCTACCAAAGCAGTCACACGTTTGGACGCGATGTGCTGCAAGCACTGGTGTCGCTCTATCCAAGCTACCGCCAGGGCCGACAGCTCTGGCAGGACCTTCCCGACAGCCTGCAGCAGATAGCCGTCCTGATGACGGTCCAGTCGGACCCTGCCCACATCCGGCGAGAAACGGTCGAACGGTTCGGCCACTACATGGCCGCATCCCAGGAGTTCTCCAAGGCCGCTTTCGGATGGCTGCGCCGCACACGCGCGGCTCGTGGCCACCCCTACGACATCAACTTCCTGCACTGCGTGCTGGCCGGATGGAGCAATACCCGGCGTGACCTCTGGTGGTCCTCCTGGCTCCTGCGAGAGGCCGACACCATCGAAGAGGATCTGAAGTCTCTGGCGGTCCGATGGGAAGCGGCTTCGCCCGACGAACGTGATATCCGTCGCGCGCGCTGGGTCATGTGGACGCTGACCACGACCTCGCGCCACATGCGCGATCTGGCGACCAAGGCACTGTTCCAGTTTGCCCTCGCCCGGCCGACAGAGTATTTCCGCTTGGCCATCGATGCCCTGGGCATTTCCGATCCTTACGTACCCGAGCGCGTCCTGGCCGCCGGCTACGGGGCGGCCCTGAGCACCTGGTCCGACCTGAACGCATGCGAGATGCGGACCGCCCTGCCTCAGGTGGCCCCGCAGATCGTCGCGACCATGTTCCACCCCGACGCGCCCCACCCGAGCTGGCATGCGTTACTGCGCCAGTACGCCCTGGGCATCATCGCCCTGGCGCGCCTAATCGACCCGGGGTGTATCGCGCACGAGGATGCCAGTTTCCTGGTCGCCCCATTCGCACACCTGCCGTCTCCCTTCGACCAGTTGCCCGCCTATGAGGAAGTGGCCATCGAAGAGACTGCCGACTCCGCCATCCGTATGGACTTCGGCAACTACACCATGGGCCGGCTCATTCCGCATCGCGCCAACTATGACGACGAGCATCCGGTGTACCAGCAGGTGCGCCGTGCCGTCGTCGCGCGCATGTTGCAACTGGGCTATGACCCTGAGCAGTTCGATCCTGTCGACCATGGCACGCCCTCGCGCTCTCGCATGCACGAGCCTGGAAAAATCGATCGTTTTGGCAAGAAGTACAGCTGGATCGCTTACTTCGAGATGTGGGGCACGCGTCACGCACGGGGCCTGCTCGACGAGGACCGCGACGGCCGGCCTTCGGACGCAGACATAGACCCCACCTTCCCACCGGAAGCCCGGACGCTGGCCTTGCCAACTGGTGAGCTGTTTGCAGGCGAACTCAATGACATTGGCGCATGGATCTTGCAAGGTCCGAGCCCCGACTATCGGCACATGCTGATCCTCGACCAAGTCGACGGCATGCCAGGCCCGTGGGTGGCGCTGGACGGATTCATCAAAGAAAACGCCCCCGACGATGACCGGCAGGTCTTCACGTTCTTGCGTGGTGTATTTGTCGCGAGCAGCAAGGTTCGGACGCTGGGCCAGGTCTTCGACGACCTGGAATACCCCGGCAACTACGCGATCCCGGAACAGCCTGAACACCATTACACCTACGCAGGGGAATTGCCATTCAAGGAAATTCCGGGTCTGACCGACGCGCCACACCACGTCCGCATGCTTGGACGCTACCGGGATGGGACTGCCTCGGATGACGACGAGTTCGAAGAAGAGGACGACCGCTACGAGCCGGACCAACAGCCCCGTGTGGGCGAGCGGGGATGGGGTAGCGGCGGCATCCCGGTGGAACTTCCCGTGCAGCAATACTGTTGGGAGAGTTATCACAGCGCACTCAACACCGCCGATACAACGAGCCTGCCCTCGTCGGCTTTATGTGAGGGGCTGGGCCTGAGATTCCGCGCAGGACAGTGGGACCTGCATGACACACGCGGTGCCGCTTCGCTCTACCGCCAGGTGAGCCGCGAAAACGCAGCAGACGACGAACAAATCTCCGGCTGGATCTGTTTTCTGCGCGCGGACCTGCTCGAACGCTATCTCCAAGACAACGGCAAGTCGCTGGTGTGGCTCATGTGGGGCGAACGCGGTCTCCACCATCGCACCAGTCGCAATCATTCCTTGCGCGAGTTCTTCGCGAACCACAAGCACATTCACAAACGCAGAGACATCTACCGTTTCGCGAGGAGCGGAACAGTAGAACAACTGGCCTCCTCGGCCCCATGAAGCCGCCGCGTGGGGCGGAAATGCCACAGGCTTGCCCCGACGCCACACGTCCGACATCAATACCTACCATCTGCTGCGAGGTCATGCCTTCCTGCATCAACCAGCCTGCCGTCTGCGCTAACGACTGCTTTATGCCAGGCTGCGTGAATTTGACGACTAAATGCCGATGACAGCAACCGCTGCAAAGCAGGCACCCGCTGGAAAATCACGAACGACAGCAACGGGTCGTAAGCTGGCATTCAGCTTAAAAAATAATTAGTTAGTCAGCGCTGGGATGCATTAGGGAGCCTCCTCCTGCTTGTTTGGAGTCCCCACGTACACGCGGACTATGCGGGAGTGGATGCAGATTCAGGTTTGGCACACACCGTGCGCGGCACAGCCGCCGATGTCAGCGATGTCGTGGTGGCCATAGTCTGCTGCACAGACAGGAAGCCGATGGCTACGGCGATGCGGGTTACCAGGGCGTAGACAAGCGAGCCGATGTCCCCAAAGACGTGAAGTGGCATACCACCATGAAGCGCAGCAAGCGCAAGGCTCTGGAGTTGCTCAAACCGATTGCAGCTTTGCAAGAGCAACTCGAGCAGGTCAAGTCCAGCATCAGGGCAAGGTCGAACACCCATTCAGAGTCATCAAACACCAGTTCGGTCATGTCAAGACACGCTACCGAGGCTCCAAGAGGAGCACCCTGCAATTGCACACTTTGTTTGCCGGCGAACTTATGGATGGTCCGTGGGCGCTTGCTAGGATTCACGGCCTTGACGGCTGTGGTGAAGGCCTGAAAGACAAGATGCCCGCGAGACGCGGGCATCTTGAGCAGCCAAGCGAGCTGTGAAATTCGTGTGAGCAGCTCAGGTTGTCGTTACCACGGCTGAAACCGCTTTATGCAGAGCATCCTTAGCTCCTTGTCTACATTTTGGACAAAGCTAAGAACTCCACTTTTGAGGGGTAAGGTCACACGTGACAGCGCAGGTTCGGGCGGGAACAAGGTGACTGGCAAGGGTCCCTGTGTGTTGGCTTGGACCCTGTCTTTAGATCCCGAAGCGCTTGAGCAGGCGCTCATTCACGATCTCATGCGCCTCGCACATGATGCGGTCCAGCAGCTCTTGCACGCTCGGAACGTCATGAATCAGTCCGGCCACCTGGCCGCAGGACCAGGCGCCGCAATCGACATCGCCTTGCTTCATCACGCGCGGGTAAACACCCGCGACCTCGGCGGCGATGTCTGCGAACTTGATCTTTTCGCCCAGCTCACGCTCCTTGGCAATCAGGCGCTCGACGGCGGGGTTGTTCAGCACGCGTTCGGTGTTGCGCAGCGGGCGCATCACAAGGCGTGTATCGAGCTCGGTAGCCCGCACAATTGCCTGCTTGACGTTGTCGTGAACCGGGGCCTCCTTCGTGGCGACAAAACGTGTGCCCATGTTGATGCCGTCAGCGCCCAGCGCCAGCGCTGCGACCAGTGAGCGGCCATCGGCCATGCCGCCAGAGGCCACAAAAGGCACCTTCAATTCTTCCGCCGCGCGCGGCAGCAGGATGAAGTTGGGGATGTCGTCTTCGCCGGGGTGACCCGCGCATTCAAAACCGTCTACGCTCACCGCATCGCAGCCAATGCTTTGTGCCTTCAGCGCGTGGCGCACCGAGGTGCATTTGTGGATGACCTTGATGCCCGCCTCATGCAGTGCCGGTAGCCATTGCTGTGGATTGTTGCCAGCGGTCTCCACAATCTTCACGCCGCCTTCGATGATGGCGCGCACATAGCCGGGATAGTCTGGGGCATTGACCACAGGCAGAAAGGTGAGATTCACACCAAAAGGCTTGTCCGTCATCTCGCGGCAGCGTGCAATTTCCCTGGCCAGGGCATCAGCCGATGGCTGGGTGAGTGCGGTGATGACGCCAAGGCCGCCGGCATTGGAGACCGCAGCCGCCAGCTCGGCCAAGCCAACGTGGTGCATGCCGCCTTGAATGATGGGGCGTTCGATGTTGAAGAGTTCTGTGATTCGGGTTTTCATGTCTCTTGATCAGTTGGTTTGGTTCAGTTCGGAAAGCACTTGGCGAGTGTGCTCGCCCAGAGATGGCACGCGGCCAGGGCGGTGTTTGTAGTCGTCGATTAAGACGACTCCTGGAATATCTGCAGGCGCGCGTTCACCGGCCTGGGTTCCAACGAACAAATCCTTGGAAACACCTTCCTGCCCGGCGCGAATCTGGTCCATGGTGCGGATGGCTCCGACTACAACGCCAGCGTTGCTCAGCAGCTCGCAAACTGCATGGGTACTGTGGTGGTTGAAGGCAGCGTTGAGCGCCGCAAGCAATGTCGCTCGGTTTTCCACGCGTGCGCGATTGGTCGCAAAACGTGCGTCTTGCGCGAGTTCCGGGCTGCCGATGGCGTTGCACAGACGCGGGAAATGCTCCTCGGTATAGGCAGAAACCACCACCATGCCGTCGCTCGTCGCCACCACCTCGGCTGCGGGTGCCACGGTTGGCTGGCCGTTACCGCGGCGCAGCGGCACTTTGTTGAACATGCGGTACTCTGCCCAAGCGTTGGCGAGCGACGCCACGGCAATATCGATCAACGAGAGATTAATGAGCGCACCGCGCCCGTTCACGCTGCGGCGAAACAGCGCTGCCAGCACGCCACTGGTGAGCGATTGCGCGGTGAGTATGTCGACAGCGGTGAAGCCAACACGAACGGGATCGCGCCCGGCCTCGCCGTTCAGGCTCATCATGCCGCTTTCGGCCTGGGCAGCGATGTCAAGGCCTGCCCGCAAGCTGGCAGGACCGCGTTGGCCAAAGCCGCTGACTTGTCCATAGATCAGGCGTGGGAACTGCGACATCAGTTGTTCGGCGCTCAGGCCCAGCTTGTGCATGGCACCGGGGCGCATGTTCTGCAAGATGATGTCGGCACTGGCAACCAGCTTGAGCGCAGCGGCGCGCCCCGCATCGCTGCGCAAGTCGAGCACCACTGAGCGCTTGCCGCGGTTGTAGGCGGTGAACATGGGGCCACAGTCGTCATCGGTCCAGCCGAGCTGACGGGCTGCATCGCCTGCTGAAGGTTCGATCTTGATGACCTCCGCGCCCAAGTCCGCGAGCGATTGGGCTGCGGCGGGCACGGCAATGTATTGGCCGAACTCGATCACGCGCACGCCTGCCAGCGGCGCGTCGTTTGGTACAGAGTTGATGGCAGATGTCATGGCGCTTACTGATCGTGCTGTCCAAAAACGGGCCGACGCTTTTCAAAGAAAGCATTCGCACCTTCCTTGAAATCCGCTCCCGCAAAGAGTCCGGGCGCATTGTCGAGCTGGAACGCGAGCGCATCTTCCAGCGACATTGGCGCACGGCGCAAGCCGGCCTTGATGCGGCCAAACGGGCGCTGCGGCCCACGTGCAATCTTGTGCGCCAACGCAAGCGCTGTGGGCAGCGCACTGCCATCCGCCACATGCTCATCGGCAAGGCCGGTTTGCAAGGCGCGCTCGGCGTCCACTTCGGTGGCCAGCAGCATCATGCGGCGGGCTTGCGTAGTACCGACGCGTGACGGCAGCGACCAAAACAGCGCGGCATCCGGCATCGCACCGACGCGGGTGAAGGCGCTGCAAAACATTGCGTCTTTTCCCGCCACCACCAAATCGCAGGCCAGCGCCAGACCCAGTCCCGCACCATAGGCCGGCCCATCGACCGCAGCGATGATGAGCTTGTCGCTGAGCGCAAGGCGTCGATACAGCCAAGCATTCCTCGTCATATTGCGACGCACTTCGGCCTCGCTTTTTTCCGAGAGCTGGCGCAGATCGCCGCCCGAACAGAATGCGCCCCCGGCGCCCGTCAGCACGGCAGCGCGCAGCGTGGGGTCTTGCTCCAGCTCTTCGAGTGCGTTTAGCAAACCGTCCAGCACACCGGGCGCTTGCAAAGAATTGCGCACTTGCGGCGCATTGATGGTCATGCACAGCACGCCCGTTTCGCGTGTGGTGATGAGCGATGGATGCTCTTGCGTATTTGTCATGCGTAGCCTGCCTTAAAAGAAAGCGCGGCAAGGCGCTCGTGATGCACGGCTGCGCCGCCATACAGCGATGTAGCGAGCGCCAGGCGGCGCAGGTATTCGCCCAGTTCGTACTCCTCAGTCATGCCGATAGCGCCGTGCAATTGCAGGGTTTCTTCCCACACGTGACGGGCCACGTCGATGCAGCGAATGGCAAGCGCCGACACATTGCCTGCCGATGGCTCGTTGGCGACGTAGCGCCACAAGGCTTTGAGCTCTTGCACTTCTACATAAAGATCAACCAGCCGGTGCTGCACCACTTGGTTGCTGCTAATGCTGCGCCCAAACTGCTTGCGGGTCTTCACATACTCAATGGTGGTGGCCAGCGCCACGCTGGCCGCGCCAGCCGTTTCCGCACAATGCGCGATGATGCCGCGATCAATAGCCGATTGCACCAACACTTGCATTTGCGCCCAAGGGGCCTTGCGCAGCAGCGTTGCCGGTGATTTCTCTAGCTGCAAAGAGGCAGCGTGGCGACCGTCGTACAGGCGTTGGTTGCCGAGCGTGAGGCCAGCCGCATCGGCATTGACGAAAAATAGGCCGTAGTCGTCGTCGGCAATGCGTGCAACCAGCAGCAATGCATCCGCACCCGCAAGTCCGGGCGAAAGTCCTTTGGCGCCGCTGATTGCAAAGCCGTCAGGCGTCTGTTGAGCCGTGGCGTTTGCAGGCATCACGAGGCCCTCGCATTGCGGCTCCCACATCGCAAAGGCCATACGTTTTTGACCACTTGCAAGATCGCCAAGCCATTGGCTGCGCAGCGCACCTTCGGCGGTCTGCACCATCAAATGACTGGCGACGATGGCGTTGGCGACAAAGGGTTCGATCAGTAGCGCACGGCCCAACTCTTCGGCCAGCACGCACAGGTCTTCCAGACTGCCGCCAAGACCCTCGTCTTCGGCGGGAATGGTGAAGGCCAGCCATCCCATTTCGGCGATTTTGCCCCAGCGCTCTGGCGGGCAGCCGTCGTTGTGTGCGGCCGAGGCTTCGCGTTGTGCGGGCGAGCTGGTTTGCGTGGCCCAACGCCGAACACTGTCGGCAATCATTTGCTGCTCTTGTTGCTGGGTGTCGCTCATAGTCCGAGTACCTGTTTGGCGAGAATATTGTGTTGAATTTCACTGGAGCCACCGGCGATGGTGTAGCCCCGCGCAAGAAAGCGGCGCGAGGATGCGGTGCCCGCAATGCGCCCCATCTGCGGGGCATCGCTTTTGCCTGCAAGCCAGGCGGGCCTGAGTGCAAACGCATCGGCGCCGAGGCCGTCGACGATGAGTTCTTCCCACAGCTGAATCAAGCGGCTGCCACGCATCTTGAGCATGGAGACTTCCGCGCCAAGCAACTCGCCCGCCTGCTGGCGTTGAATGAAGCGGCCCGCGTTGGCTTCGAGCGCCAGCAGGCGCGATTGCAGATCGGCAAAGCGTTCCCGAAACCAGTGCTGTTCGCCAACGGGTTTGCCCAGATGCATGTGCGTGAGCCCAATCTCACGCGCACGTGTCATGCGGCGCTTGTTCTCACCGATGCGCGCAAGCTTCAGCCGCTCAAATTCCAGCAGCGACTTGGCCACCGTCCAGCCCTTGTTTTCCTCGCCTACGATTTGATCCACGGGCACGCGCACGTTGTCGAGGAACACTTCGTTGAAGACCACCCAACCGTGAATGCCGACGATGGGGCGCACAGTGATGCCGGGCGATTTCATATCGATCAGCAAAAAGGAAATGCCCTCTTGCGGCTTGCCACCTTGGGCTGTACGAACGAGGCAGAACATCCAGTCGGAGTACTGCGCATACGAAGTCCAGATCTTCGAACCGTTGACCACGTAGTGATCGCCATCACGCTTGGCCTGGGTGGCGAGCGACGCGAGATCCGAGCCCGCGTTGGGCTCCGAGTAGCCCTGGCACCACCATTGATCGCCAGCGGCAATCGCGGGCAAAAAGCGCTCTTTTTGCGCCTCACTGCCGTAGTGCATGATCACGGGGCCGAGCATGTCGAATGTCACGCTGTTGAGCTCCGGCGCGTGGCCTTGCGCCATTTCTTCGTCAAACACCATTTGCTGTTCGACGCTCCATTCCTGACCGCCCCAGCGCTTGAACCAATGCGGCACGAGGAGGCCGTCGGCGGTAAGGATTTTGTGCCAACGCACCATTTGCTCACGCGTGTGCTGCTGGCCGCGCTGCGTGGTTTCGCGAACGTCCTGGGGAAGGTGTTCGCCGACAAATTGGCGTATTTTTTTGCGGAATGCCGCAAGTTCGGTGGTCTCTTGCATGGGTGTAAAAACCTAGAGTGAAATTCAAGCGGGATCAGCCTGCATCAGGCGCAAATGCGATGGCGCAGCGCACGTTTGGCAATCGCCGATCGGTGGACTTCGGACGCGCCGTCATAAATACGGAAAGGCCGCATCTGGCGATAAATCATCGACACCGGCGTGTCCTCGGAGATGCCAAGTGCGCCGCAAATTTGCACCGCTGAGTCCGCCACTTTGCAGACCACTTCGGAGACAAACACCTTGGCCATTGAGGAGTGATGGCGAATCGATTCCCCCGCATCCAGCATTCGCGCTACATCGCGCGTCATCAGGCGTGCGGCGTACAGCTCGATATGCGCATCGGCAATCATGGCCTGCACCATCTGGTGCTCGCCCAGCTTCACTCCATAAGATTCGCGGCGTGATGCGTACTCTTGCGCGATATCCATCGCACGAGACGCCATGCCGATAAAGCGCATGCAGTGAAACAGGCGTGCGCCTTCAAGGCGTAGCTGTGCGTATTCGAGGCCACGGCCTTCTTCGCCGATCAATGCGCTCGCTGGCACGCGGCAATTGGTGAGCGTGATCTCGCCGTGGCCACCGGCATCAAACGGCTCCATCGTCGGCACGTCGCGCACCAGGCGATAACCCGGGGTGTCTGTGTCCACCAGAAACCAGGAGACACCGGCTTCGGTGCGTGCCACAACAATCGCTACGTCGGCCCGCACGGCACCGGTGATAAACCATTTGTGGGCATTGATTTCCCAGCCCCCTTCAGGCAGACGCTTGGCCGTGGCGCTGAGCATGCGCGGGTCAGAGCCTACGCCAGGCGCGGGTTCGGTCATTGCAAAGCAGGAATGCAGATCGCCCGTGCGCAGCGGCTCCAGATAGCGTTGTTGCTGCTCGGGCGAGCCCAACTTTTCCAGCGCGTATATGTCTGGCTGAGTTGGCGGAGCGCATTGCAAAACCGCAGGGCCCAAAAAGCTGCGGCCCGCTTCTTCCAGATAGCTGCAGCATTCCTCCCAGCTCAGCGCGAGGCCGCCATACTCCCGCGCTGTGCGTGCTGCACCAAAGCCGCGCGCAACGGCCTTGCGTTGCAACGCGCGCGTGGTTTCTTGCAAGGCTTTGGCATCTCCAGCTTGAAGCAGATGCTCTTGCGGAACGACTTCGCTGGCGATGAATTCGCGCAGCTCGCCGATCAGGATTTGAAACTCGTGTTCGGGGCGCGTTCTCATCGCTGAATCGCCTTCATCATTTTGGTCCAGCGCTGGACATCTGTTTCGATGAATGTGGTGAATTCTTTGGTGCCCATGAAGGCTTCTTCGCCAGCGGCGGCAATGAGGCGCTTCTTCACTTCTTCTGTGGAAGTGGCCTCGCGCATTGCGGCTTCGAGCTTTTGAATGATGACTTGCGGCGTGCCTGTGGGCGCGTGTAAGCCGTACCAAGACACAGCAGTTGCTTCAGGAAAACCGGCTTCTGCGAACGTTGGCACGTCCGGCAACTCATTGGAGCGCGTGTCACTAATGTTGGCCAGCACACGCAGCTTCTTGCCGTTGATCTGCGGAATTGCCACGGCAGACGGAAGGATCGACATCGACACGCGGTTATTGATGAGATCCGGAATCGCGGGCGGAGCACCCTTGTACATCACCATCTCCAGCGGAATGCCCGCAGCCGTGCGGAACATCATCGTGGACATGGACTGCGGCGTGCCGATGCCACCATCGGCGTATTGCAGCGGCTGTGAAGCCTTCTTGGCCATGTCGACGAATTCGCGCACAGTCTTGGCGGGCGATGTCATCGGCACGGTGAAGTAGCTGGTGGACAGCGAAAAGCGGCCAATTGGCGTGAAATCCTGCATTTTCCAACGCAGATTGCTTTCCATGAGCGGCGTGTTGATCAGAAACGAGGCCGACACAAGCAAGGTATAGCCGTCTGGCGCTGCACGTGCCACCGTTTCAGCGGCAATGCTGCCGCTCGCACCGGGCTTGGCTTCCACCACGATAGGTTGTTTGAGGATGCCTTGCAGCGTTTGAGTGAGCGCCCGAGTCTGCACATCAACCACGCCACCGGCTGCATAGGGCACGATGACGTGGATAGGGCGTTTTGGATAGTCGCCATCCGGCGCGGCCAGCGCATTACACGTAAAGGTGCTGGCACCCAAGGCAGCCGCGCCGCTTAGAAGCGCGCTCATGATTTTTCTGCGTTGCATGTCTTGTCTCCATTTTTATGTGCAATGGAAAAACTCCATTGCACACACCTGTCATAATAGGTTTCATGTGGAGATCTAGCAATACCTGTTATGACAGCACATGCTTGCAAGGGTGATCAAGTTCTGCCTGCCAACCCAATATCTAACGGATATAGTGCACGTCAGACATGCCTAAAACCAAGACCGAAAAATCTGTCGCCAGCGCATCAGCGGCGCAGCAAGAACAAAAAATTCAAACCGATCTGCCACTGTTTGCACAGGTGCAGCAAAGCCTGCGCCAAAGCATTTTGGAAAAGCAGCTCGCGCCAGGGCAAAAGCTTCCTTCCGAATCCAAGCTGCAAGCGCAGTTTGGCGTTAGCCGAATCACGGTGCGGCAGGCGTTATCAGCGCTTCAGGCGGAAGGTTTGGTGGAAACCTTTAATGGCAAGGGGAGTTTTGTCACCCGTCCCTCGAATGCGCCGCAGCTTGGAATGCTCACCGGCTTTTATGAGCACATGCGCTCCAAGGGCTATCACGCGCAGGGCAAAACGCTTTCAGTGCGCACGGTGAAAGCGTCGATACGTGTCGCACATAGTCTGAAGCTGGCGGTAGGCGCACCGCTGACCTGCATTTCTCATGTGCGCCTTGTTGACGGCGAGGCGATCGTCTGCGGCAAGCTATTTGCACCTCCCTCCATGGCAGAGGCACTGCTGGCTCACGACTTGGAGACAGCGGACACCATGAGTGTGCTGGAAGCCAATTTGGGGTATCGGCTGGAAAGCACGCACATCGAAGCCAGCGCTGTGGCCGCTGGCGTGGAGCGCGGCAAAATTTTGAACGTGGCACCTGATACGCCGCTCTTGTATGTGAGCTTTGTGCCGCATGACATCGAAAACCAGCCGCTGATATATGCGCAGATGTATTTTCGACCCGACAAGTTCACTTACCGGGCCGTCATTCGTCGCTAAGACGGATCATTAGGATCATGCGGATCGATCCGCTTTGGCCTGTTTCGGACTTCAGCACCTTGTGCAGGCAGCAGCTCGTTCATGGTTGGCCACCATTTCTTAGCTTCAAGCCTGCGTTTTGAACAGCACTAAGAGCTCCGCTTTTCAGCGGGAAACGGCAGTTTTAATGTCCCTGAGTCACTGAGCCGGTACTGATCCACGCACAGCCAGCACCCCAATAAATGAATGCGCCGACGTCTCCCCCGAATTGAGTAGCACATGAGCTTGGAGTCCAATCCCAACGACAGGAGATTGGATATGAAGAAGCGATTCACCGAAGAGCAGATCATTGGATTCCTGCGAGAAGCCGATGCCGGTTTGACCGTGGCAGAGCTGTGCCGCAGGCACGGCTTCTCTGAAGCTAGCTACTACCTATGGCGAAGCAAGTTCGGCGGCATGAATGTCTCGGATGCCAAGCGCCTCAAAGAGCTGGAGGCAGAAAACGGCCGCCTCAAGCGGCTGCTGGCCGAGACCATCAAAGAGGCTTTAAGAAAAAAGTGGTGAGCACACCCACCAGGCGGGAGCTGGTGTGCTTTATCAAAGACAAGGGACTGAGCCGAGCGGCGGGCGTTACGTGCAGCTCGCATGAATGGCAGTGCCTACCGCTACAAGCCTGCGGCTGACAAGAGCTGCGAGCTGCGCCAAAAGATCGTGGCGTTGGCCCAGCGTCACCGGCGCTATGGTGCTGGCATGATTTATCTGAAGCTGCGCCAAGCCGGTGAGAAGGTCAATCACAAGCGTGTGGAGCGGCTCTATGCCCAAGCAGGGTTGAAGCTCAGAAAACGCAAACGAAAGAAGGTCCCGCAGGCAGATCGCTGCCCCTTGGGAAGACCCTGCGCAGCCAATCAGGTGTGGTCCATGGACTTTGTGTTTGATCGCATTGCTGAAGGGCGAAGCATCAAGAGCCTGACTGTGATCGATGACGCCACCCATGAGGCTGTGGCCATCGTGTCAGAGCGAGCTTTGAGTGTGGGCGGCACCTGGTGCGAATTCTGGATCAGTTGGCCTGCACCAGAGGCTTGCCCCAAGCTATCAGGACAGATAACGGCAGGGAGTTCTGCGGTCGAGCAATGCTGAGCTGGGCCCATGAGCGAGGCATCAGGCTGTTTCTGATTGAACCAGGAAAACCCAATCAGAACGCTTATATCGAATCATTCAACGGAAGGTTCAGGGATGAATGTCTCAACGAGCACTGGTTTGCCAGCTTGCAGCATGCCAAGGTTGTTATCGAGAGCTGGCGACGGGAATACAACGAGGAAAGGCCCAAGAAGTCGCTGGGCGGTTTGCCGCCGGCGATCTACGCAGCGACTTTGAAGCAGAAAGACGTTAAATTGACCTCGGACTCTAAAGCCAAGTGCTACTGAAAACGGGGTGACGTCGGCGCAGCAGCATTTCGACAGGAAAGGGAGGGCGGCCCTTGCAACATTCTGGCGCATACGGTGTGATCAGGGCGAGCAAGTCCTTTTAGAGCCGCTAACACCACCTCTGATACGTCGTTGCTTTGCCTTCTCGTACGCCTGTACTGCCTACGGCTTCACGCCTCGTCTCAGTCGCAAATCTGCGATTTGCTAGGTGGTGTTAGCCACTCTAAGCGGGCGACCTGCTGCATCTGCTCAAGGAATTCACGCTTGCGGGTCTTCCTGGTGGAAAGGTTCAGGCCGAGATCAGATTGCTGCATGGGCCGCGATGTAGCCGCACCCGGCACACATGCGCAAGCACATGCGTGAGGGATTTATGCAGAGGTTCCCTAACTAGCATTTTGCTAAAATCGCTGAATCTCTGCGCGTGAGGTCAAAAGCATCTGTCCATTCGGACCGTTGACTTTCACGCTTCAATAATGGTCTGATAATTCCAAAGTAATTTGACAATGGGAAATAAGAGTAATGTCTCGTCGCAAACTTAATTGCGTCGATCTTTTTGCAGGAGCGGGCGGTTTTTCACTTGCAGCGCGTAATGCAGGCTTCCACGTTGAAGCCGCGATTGAGTTTAATCCCAAGGCATGCGCCACATATCGAAAAAATCTTGTTAGTCGCAACGGAACAAGATTGTATGAGAGCGATGCCTTATCAGTCGATCCTTTCGAACTACGTGACCGCCATTTTCATTCGAAGCAGTGCGATGTGGTGTTGGGAGGTCCTCCTTGCCAAGGCTTCTCAGTTCACCGAATAAACGGGGCTGGAGTAGACGACCCAAGAAATAAACTCATTCACAGATACTTCGATTTTGTTAATGCACTGCGTCCAAAAGTATTTCTGATGGAGAATGTCCCAGGAATACTCTGGCCCCGACATCGCGCTTTCTTAGATAAGTTCTACAAGTCAGGCGCAAAGGCTGGCTATGTGCTAAAGCCTCCTGTGGTGATTGACGCTCGGGATTATGGCGTACCGCAGCGAAGAAAACGTGTTTTCATTCTTGGCATTCGGCGTGATATCGAGTTGGAGTTTGACTGGCCACCATCGCCGACGCATGGAAATTCGGAAAGCATCCAAACTAATCCATGTCTGTACCCGTGGGTCGCTGCCTCAACGGTATTTGACAAGCCAATCAGCAAGGAAGACCCAAACAACCATCATATGCAACATAGCCCGGAAATCGTTCAGGTTTTTCAGTCAACTCCCCATAATGGTGGAAGCCGCTCTCAGTCTGGTCGAGTTCTTAAATGCCACGAAAATTATCGCGGGCATTCAGATGTTTATGGTCGTATCGATCCCGCGCAGCCTGGCCCAACCATGACGACAGCATGTATTAATCCATCCAAAGGCAGGTTTGTACATCCTACCAATAATCACGGCATAACGTTGAGGCATGCAGCTAGATTCCAAACCTTTCCAGATAATTTCGTTTTCGAAGGTGGACTTATTTCTGGCGGAGAACAGATTGGAAATGCGGTTCCAATCGCACTCGGCACGGCACTACTGTCCCAAATCTTTAATGCAATCAATTCATTAGGATAGCAGCAATGGAAGCCATAGCTTTTCAGGCAAGAGCTCGAACAATTGATCATCTGGGGCGAGAGCAGATCGCAGACTGCCCTACGGCGATTTCAGAGTTGTGGAAAAACTCATATGACGCATATGCACACGCAGTCCACCTTCATATTCTGAGCGGCGACATCAGTACCGCAGCACTGGTTGATGATGGCCATGGAATGTCTCGAGACGAAGTCGTAGAAAAGTGGCTTGTATTAGGAACGGAATCAAAGGCTAGCGGCGAGGCTGTGGAGCCGACTGACTACAACGGTCTCGCTAAACGGGTCCGACAAGGTCAGAAAGGTATTGGCAGGTTGTCAGCAGCAGCCCTTGGACCTCTAATGCTGCTGGTATCAAAGCGGCGGAACTACAGCTTCGTTGCATGCTTAGTTGATTGGCGCTTATTCCAGAATCCATTCCTGCTTCTCAACGATATCAAAATTCCCGTCGTCGAATTCGCCGAAAAGTCTGAGCTTCTTCCATTAGTCGATGCAATGTTCGACAAGCTCATGAGCAATGTTTGGGGTGATTCTGAAGACGAAGCTCGAAAAATGCGTCTCTCCGAAGCGTGGCGCAAATTCGATCAAATCGAAACCCTTGAGCAGAGGGAATCAACACGGAGTGCGATTGAAAACGTCTTAATCAAGACAAGTTTTACTGAGCGGCAGTTTGATCTTTGGCCCGCTTGGTCGGGGGAGCGACTGAATGGAACTGCCATGTTCATATCAGATATCGCTTTTGACTTAGAAGCGCAACTGACGACCGGGCACACGTCAATGGACGAATCTGTTATTCAGTCTGCTCGTAGTCGCTTGGTTGCCACTCTATCGAAGTTTACAGACCCCTATCGCGGGGACTTTAGGGAACCTAGCGTGCCCCCTCTAAAAGAAAATCTCTGCTTGGATGGGGATGTAGACACGCAGTTCCACTACGGAGTGACAGCATGGGATGGGGCCTTGAAGCGAATGATCGTATCCGATGTGCAAGAGTTTGGAGTCGGGAACTTGGAATCGCTCGAACACGTCATTGATGGAGGGATTGACTCTGCTGGAGTGTTCAAAGGCCGGGTGAAGCTCTTTGGGAAGTGGTTGTTGGAGGAGGTCGTAATAACGCCACCTGCGGCACCTCCGACACGCCGTGATTCAAGAATCGGCCCCTTTGCCCTTCGACTAGGGACGTTTGAGCAAGAACCCAAAAACACTACTCACGAACATGCTGTACATGCTGGGCTACTTAAGATGACCGAAAAGGCCGCTGGATTCTTAGTCTTCCGAGATGGCTTGCGCGTCCTCCCGTACGGCCGAGAAGACAATGATTTTTTCGATATTGAGCGGCGGAGAGGGCAGCACGCAGGGCGCGAGTTCTGGGCCCTCCGAAGAATGTTTGGTCGTATATCGCTCTCGAGAGAAAGAAACCCTAACCTGAAGGACAAAGCGGGGCGAGAAGGTTTTATCGACAACAAAGCCGCAAAAGTATTTCGCGACATTATTGAGAACATTCTTAGAACAACTGCGCATAGATTTTATGGGTCGAATGCAGCAGCCCGACAAGAGACTCTTCCAGAGCTCAACAAGAACTTTTCGAAAATTAAAGCTGAAGAGGCTCAGAAAAAGCTAAGCCAAACGCGAAGAAAAGAATTCAGGAAGAATCTTGAAATCTTTTCACCACAAATTAGAGAGATACGAGAAGAGTTAGAGAAAATAACGGATAGCGCTAAATCACAAGATTTACCTTCCGACGAATCAGCGCTTATGTTGCTGCGGGCAACTGTAGAAAGTCTGCGTGAGCGCCAAAACCAACTTACTCTCGGATCAGCGCCAGCGAAGCTGGGAACCCTTGAGTCTACATACAAGGATTTTCGTAATAATGCTTTGAGAACATCGGAGCTGGTTGGGCAACTGCGCGATTCTATAAGTGTGGCGATTGATCGCGTTAAGCCAAAGTCGAAAGAAGAAATAGCGCACTCTTTGCTTCAACGAAACGCAGCTTATCTGCACGGGCGTATTAGAAGGTGGGCTACGGAATGCCGTTCTCTCATGGACGGCGAGACGCAAAGAATTGCCAATCTTGTTGAGGAGCGGAACAAGAGTTATCACGCTGCTGTAGCTAGTCTTCTTTCTGATCTTCGAGAAGACAGAGCCAGCTTGTCGGATGTCCTCAAGCGACTGGAGTCAGAGAAGGAGCGCCAGGATCATGAAAATGAGCAGCTATTCGAGAACTATCTATCGACGATCAGGGCGCTTGCCGAAAATATTGACCTACAAAACTTAGTTAGCGTATCCATTACCGAGAACATCGCAAATCGCGAGGAAATTCAGCGCCTAAATTCTCTTGCACAGCTCGGCATCACTGTCGAGATTGTTAGTCATGAAGTATCTGGATTTGACGGAGCAATTAGAGACGGGTTGCTGCGTATGCCTGATGCAGTCAAGTCAACGGATGCATACCGGGCCATTGAACAGGGTCATGAATCCTTATCCGAGCGGCTTCGGTTTCTATCCCCATTGAAGCTTTCGGGTGAGAGGTCTAGTCAATGGATAAAGGGGGCAGAGATTGCGAATTTTGTTTCCATAATTCTTAGCTCTCAGTTGAAATCTTCCAACATCGAGCTCATCCACACTGCCGCCTTTGATCGGGTTGAGGTATTCGACCAATTTTCACGAATCGCTCCTGTCTTTGTGAATTTAGTAAACAATTCTATTTATTGGGTGGGGCATGGGAATGCTGAAAAGCGAATAATCCAATTGGACGTTAAAAGGGATCAAGTGATCGTCTCAGACAACGGTCCGGGCGTTGAGGCTGCGGATGTATCTAGTTTATTTTCTCTGTTCTTTACAAGAAAAATTCGTGGAGGAAGGGGTGTAGGTCTTTATCTTTGCCGAGCAAACCTTGCTGCCGCGGGGCATTCTATTGAGTACATCACTGAGCCGGGCTTGAAATCGCTACCGGGTGCGAATTTTGGAGTGCGCTTAAGTGGGGCGAAATATGACTAATTCTGTGGTTGCTTATAGGACACTTATCGAAAAGGCGTACATTGAGCCAATCCGAAGTGTTGTTGTCGTAGATGATGATTTTCCAACACTGGATAAGTTGCTTGCGACCGCAGTTCAACCTGCGGAAGTTGCTAGCGTGGGCGCCGTGGAAACATTAGCTAAAACAGTTTCTACGGAGAGTTCTGTCCCTAGTGAAGAAAATTCAGAAACGACTTCATCAATTCATTTCAACTTCAAGGGTAAGGAACGAGAAGTGAGGCGCGCAGCTGATCTGATTGCGGCGTGCAGAAATCGAACGCCGCCTTGGATCGTCGACATTCACGACGGAAGCGCAAATGACGGGGTGGATGAGTTGGATCTAGCGCCTACGCTTCACCATAGCGATCTAATGATCCTTGACTACCATCTGAACGGAGATGGAGGCGATGGCCAGAGAGCTATCGATATTCTCAGAGCTCTAGCAAAAAATGGACAGTTCAACTTGGTAGTCGTCTTCACCAAGGGAATTGAAGGAGGCCTAGAGCCTGTTTTCGAGCAGATTTGGACAGGCCTATTGTCGAAAGAAAATGATGGCAAAGCTAGCGCTGAAAAGCTTCGAGCACTTAAAAATTTCATAGCGGAGTGGGAAGACGAGATTGATGGTGAAATCTTGAAGTCTTTGCTAGATCTCACATCCACCAAATCCTATTTAAGGCAGCGTAGTGGCGAAAATGTTTTTGTTGTGGATTCGCTCAAGCCCTTATTTGAAAAAATTTTAAAGCAGTGTCCAGAACCATTACTTAGTGCAGGGTTAAGACTTTCGCTCGATGGAGCGGAGAGAAATGTAAAAGTCACGCCAGAACATTTGTTCGAGTATGGGCTCTTTGCGCGGGAAGAAAAACTTCTTTCGTCGCTCAGTAGCACTGGCTTCGGCAATATAAGGTGGAATTATTCGTCCAATTTAAATTGGCTGCGACTTGATCAACTCTTTTTAACAGTCGTGAACAAGGGGGAGGCGACCCCATCTGAACTGGTGGATTGTCTTACTGCTGCGTTGGTTGATTGGGAGCCGGGACCCCATCAGTTATTGATGACAAAGATGCGAAATCAACTAGGGGAATACGGAGTTGTTGAGGAAGCAACAGTATTGGCCGACCATGCTTTGCAGTCTGGCTGGCTCCATCAAATGTTGGGTACATTGGGGGCGAAAGAGGTCATGACCCAATCAGTCAATCGCCACTGGGATGCCTTAGGTAATGGTGTATTAAACCGGGTCTCTCAATACGGCCATGATTTGGTTAATCATTTCAGATCGCGCGATAAGAGTGCAGTATTTGCTAAGCACTCGAAGCCTGAGTTCACTGAACAAACAAGACTTGCCCACTTAAATCACTATTATAGCAATAAACCGGTTGATTCGAAAAGTTTGACAACAGGTCATGTAATCCAAATAAAGAGCACTGGAAATGACGATGCTTTGCCTGAATATTGGATATGCCTATCTCCCGCGTGTGATCTTGTGCCTCATCAGATTAAGGAGAAAAGTTGGCGATCAAGGCTAGGCGAAGCTATTCCATTTATCGGAGTTGAGCTGAAGCACGAAAATGTTGCAAAAGCACTCGAAAACATTAATCATAATCGACACGTATTTATTAAGGGCGATGATGGAGACATCAAGTGTTATGCATTTTCAGGTTCACAAAATACGTCGACACCAGTATGGGAGCAGATGTTTGCCCTTGATTCTGGAGCAATCTCAGCAGGCGAAGACGGATTAATGACTATCTCATTGCAGCGAATGTCTTTCCTCCAGGCTCCGGCGGTTGCTTTTAATGACGCAGTTGAGTCTGAGGCAGATTCTTCTATTGCTGAAGCATCGACAGGCCTTAAGTTCGTGCATTGTCATGCAAGAGTAGTCTCACAGCTTCGATACGAGTATGCGCTGAACCTTTTACACCGGCTGGGCAGCTCGTTCTCAAGGGTAGGCTTGGATTTTCAGGGCTTTCGCCCCACTCCTAAGTGACGACGAAAGCAATTGCTGCAAAGCAAATGCATTGTTTGTAGACGCCAGCTTAAGCCTGATTGCAATTGGTCAACTCAGCAATGTCAACGACTAACGCCACCAAAAGTAGAGTGAATCTTGCTAGCTGATTCACTCTACACCTTGATGCGTGAGTATTAGCAGCAAATCCACCATGCGTTCGCAAGGTAAAACCGCCACTGATTCGCATCGAAAATCCACCACCTCATCGCGCTGTGGCATGGTGGCCTTTTAACGCTGACGTAGCCGATAGCTAGCCCTGCACTGGTTTTCCTGCGATGGCTGCTCTCGGCTGTGGATTCAACCGATCGATGCAACACGCTCGTTGAACACTTCAGCCGGTGTCTTGTACCCCAAGGTTTTCCTCGGGCGTTCATTTAATTTTCTGGCAATTGCATCCAACTCGTCTTGCGAGTAACCAGAGATATCGATGCCCTTGGGCAGGTACTGCCGCAGCAACCCGTTGGTGTTCTCGTTCGTCCCTCGCTGCCATGGATTGTGCGGATCGCAGAAGTAGGCCTGGATATCGGTAGCCACGGTGAATCGCTTATGCCCTGCCATTTCCGATCCGCGATCCCAAGTTAATGAGCGATACAGCTCTTTCGGCAATGTCTGTGCATGTCTGGCCAGCGCTGCGACAACAGTGTGTGAGTCCTTGTCTACCACTTTAACCAGCATCACATAGCGCGTGTGCCGCTCTACCAGCGTTGCGATCTGGCTGTAAGCATCGCCAAACAACAGATCGCCTTCCCAATGACCTGGCACTGCCCGATCTTCGATGCATGCTGGGCGCTCGCTGATCGTTACTGCATCAACGATTCGGCCGTGAGTGGGCGTCTTCTGGGTGTAGTGGCCTGGGCGGCGCATCCCTCGGGTGCGGCGCAGATGTGCCAGAAGCTCCTTCTTCAAGGCTCCACGTGTTTGGACGAATAGCGTGCGGTAAATGGCTTCGTGCGACACCTGTAAATCCTTGTCGTCCGGATAGGTCCGTGTGAGCCATCCCGCTATTTGCTCGGGTGACCACAGGCTCTGCAATTTAACTGACACGATCTCAGCCAGTGCAAGATTGTTGTCTAGCTTGCACATCTTTGGGCGGCAGGCTCTTTGCCAAGCGGCCTCGTCCGCCTTCGCTGCGCGGTAGCAAGCCCTACCACCATTGCGCTGAAGTTCACGACTGACGGTGGATGCCGATCGTTTCAAGCGTTTGGCTATGCAGCGTATCGATTCACCCGCAGCCAATGCTCTGGAGATTTCTTCTCGCTCGGCCATCGACAAAGCCAAGCGAGAACGATGCCTCTGCGGCGGCCTAATGCCGCCTGTTGCACTCAGTATGGTGTGAATGGAGGTGTGTGGGCGATCAAACAACTTGCCGATCTCATGCAAGGTATCGCCAGCTTTCCAGCGATCCCACATCAATGCCTTCTGGGCTGCTGAGTAGTAAATCCGCGGTCTTCGCTTCATGCAAACACTCCTTGCGCCAGAGGCGATCATTGTGTTGCATTGACCAGTTGAATCCACAGTTGTTATTGCTTCGGATGCACACACTACCCACGATAAGGCACACGCTTCTGGAGCCCTTATCAGACAACATCACAACGCAACGCTTTCCGCAATATCGAGCTTTGGTCACAAGATTGTTGCAATTCCTAGTGGTGAAGTGACGTTCTAATTTTTCAGGAATTGATAAACACGCAATGTGTCATGTGCCACCGCTGCTTTCGGCCAGGAGCAACGATTTAAAAGCTGCCGTATTTCAAATGAATGAGGGGGTAAGGACGACCTTGTCCATCAAGCGCTGAACACCCCGTGCGCTTAAAACCCATTTTTTCGTAGAAGTCTGATGCTTGCAAATTCTGTTCATTAACGTCGGTTGTCATGCTGGGGTGAAGTGCAAGACCGTGCCGTACCAGCATGGCACCAATACCCATTCCCCGGTATGCAGAATCCACGAACAAGGCATCCATATGCCCGTTATCTATGAACATGAACGCCAATGGGTAATCGTTGGCATCCACAGCTAGCCAAAGCGGGACTTGGGGTAGAAAGTCGCACACCATCGCATCAATAGCTTGCCGGTCCTCTGGGGTCAGAAAGTGATGCGTGGCATCAATCGCATGGCGCCAAATTTCAATAGCACGTTCACCATCGTCAGGGCGGGAAATTCGAATGGATGTCATTTTCTGATTAGAACACCTCCAGTTAACTGGTAAGCAAGGCTGCCCTGTTGATCAATTAGTGGACAGCACTGCATTCACTTCCTCAATGAGAAGGTAATTGGAACTAGATACCACCGAGGTTTTGCTTCACCTTTTCGGACCGTTTTCATCTTAGATACTGCTTCAAGCGCAGCTTGATCCAAGAGAGCGTATCCACTGGACTTCTTCACTGATGCCTTAGAGAAGGCTCCATCTGAGCCCACCAAAACTCGGATGATTACCCGCCCTTCTTGACCAAGCCAGCGCGCTTCAACCGGATAGTCTGGCTTAGCACCTAAAGCGAGTAAAAGTTCCTTTTTAGTTATCTGGCATTGACTCTCGCATGAAGCAGATGCTGGCTCTCCAGAAGTAGCACAAGCTGAGACCAAAGATGTCATAACGACGGCGAAGAGGAGGCGCAATATGGGTGGCATGGCAAATCAGTCAGAACGATACTTATTTTCATTCTCATCTAATTTGAATTGCTCATGCCAAGAATTCACGTCTAGCTTGGCTGTGTTTTGGCGCTCTGTTTTCATCAAACTGATGTGACGGCAGTTTTCTCTGATAGCACCCTCGCTGACGGTCTCCTCTGCGTCGATTTGCGACATTGCGCCACCACTAGTTTGAGCGGGTAGAGAAGCTCTGCGTGGCTTCATGACACTCAAAGTGGCGGTATTGCATGCAAAACGCTGGCAAGTTTAGCCAGCGAATCGGTGGCGGTTTTTTTGTGCGAGCGCCTGGGCGATTTGCTGCGAATCATCTCTGTGACTGATCGCGCATCAAAAGACATACATACTCTGCGCTTTAAAGCTACGCCGAAGCGTGCACTGCACTGCAAATTGGGTGCGACGATTTGTCTGTGAGGTGACGTAGCTTTAGGCGTAAGTTCTGTGTTCACTTCGTGAGCACCTCAATATCTGCAACGACTTAAGCAAATAAATCAGTGACTCACGAAAACAAACGCCAGCTGAAAATCGTCATCGCCCCGGATTCCTATAAAGAAAGCCTGTCTGCACTCGAAGTGGCTACGCAGATTGAGCTGGGTTTCAAGGAAATTTTTCCAGATGCCGACTACGTCAAAGTGCCCATGGCCGATGGCGGCGAAGGCACTGTGCAAGCCATGATTGAAGCCACTCAAGGCCGCCGCGTTGAAGTGGATGTGACCGACCCGCTGGGCCAGCGCATTCGCAGCTTTTACGCCCTGACGGGTGATGGCTGCACCGCCATGATTGAAATGGCAGCCGCCAGCGGCCTGGCGCTGGTGCCCCCAGCGCAGCGCAATCCCGAGGTAACCACCAGCTACGGCACCGGCGAGCTGATCACTGCCGCCATGGATGCCGGTGCGCGCCACCTCATCTTGGGCATTGGCGGCAGCGCCACCAATGACGGGGGTGCCGGCATGCTGCAAGCGCTGGGCGTCAGGCTGCTGGACAAGTCGGGCCTGAGCATTGGCCCCGGTGGCGCCCCACTGGCGCTGCTGGCAAGCATTGATGTCTCAGCCATGGATGCACGCCTGCTGGAATGCACCATTGAAGTGGCTTGCGACGTAGACAACCCCTTGACCGGCGAGCGCGGTGCATCAGCCATTTTTGGGCCACAAAAAGGTGCCACCCCAGCCATGGTGCAAACGCTGGATGCCAACCTGCAGCACTTTGCACAAGTCATCTTGCGGGATGTGGGTGTGGATGTGGCCGACGTAGCCGGTGCTGGTGCTGCAGGTGGCATGGGCGCTGCCATGCTGGCGTTCTTGAAAGGACAGTTGCGCCCCGGCTGCGAGATCATTGCCAAAGCGGTTGGTCTGGATGCCGCGGTGCACAACGCTGATCTGGTGATCACCGGCGAGGGCCGCATTGACCAGCAAACCATCTTTGGCAAAACACCATTTGGTGTGGCCACTGTGGCACGCAAGCACGGTGTGCCCGTGATTGGTATTGCGGGCAGTCTGGGCACCAACGCCCAGGTGGTGCATGCGCATGGCATTGATGCCATCTTCAGCGTACTGAGCCGCCCTTGCTCTATCCAGGAAGCTGTAGCAGAAGCCGAGCACAACGTGCGCTGTGCAGCACGCAACATTGCAGCCTTGCTGGCCATGGGGCAACGCAGCGTCAAGGCATAACGCGCATGAGGCAAAAGTGGTGGGGGCGCTTTGGGGATTGCCAGTAAAGAGCTGGCATCAGCCTTGAAGCAACCCTGTGCCTGCGCGATAGAGCGATAGAGCGATAGAGCAATAAGGCGATGGCAGACATTCCCAAGACGTTCATCGCTACACACAATGAACGCAGCAAGCGCGCTAAGAATGGCCTGGAAACAGGCTGTTTTGCTTGCCCGCTCAGTTTAAAAGAGCTATCAGCGCTTACTGAGCGTTGTTTTTAGACACTTTTATATCTGAAAACATTGCTACATAAGCGCAAGCAGCTATCTTATAGATAGCTCGTAGTTGCGAGTTCTTGAAAAAACCATTTTTCGCAACCTGAACAAGCCGCTTGAATCGAGCTGTTTGAATCATGCAGCTTGTGCACAACGCATAACGGGCATCTAGAACATCAAGGGTCTGTATCGCCGTCCGCCCTTGGCAACGTAAAGATTCACAGCGCAAAGATTCACATTACCAAAAACTCGCTTCATTGCCCCAGCGGCATCTCCGAGCGTTTGAGCGTGCGCAGCACAAACATGGACTGGCTGTGCTGAATGCCTTTGATCTTGTAGAGTTTTTCGCGCAGCAGCCGCTCATAGTCGCGCGTGTCTTTGACCATGACGCGCAGCAGATAGTCGTAAGTGCCTGAGACCAGATGCGCCTCCACCACCTCGGGAATGGTGGCCAGCTGCTCGCCAAACTTTTCCAGCGTGTTGTCACTGTGGCTGTTGAGCGTCACCATGAGCAACACCGTATCACTCAGCCCCAGCGCCTGGGGGTTCAGGCGAACGGTGTAGCCCTCGATCACGCCCTCTTCTTCCATGCGCTTGATGCGCGTCCAGCACGGTGAGGGGCTCAAGCCCACGGCCTGCCCAATCTCTTGCAAGCTGGCGCGGGCATTGCGCTGCAGTTCATAAAGAATTTTTCGATCAATTTTGTCCATGCAGTAAATTTTGCTGCATTTTTGTTGATTTCTCTTATTTTTTCTGTAGCAGCCTGATTTATTAGAAAATGCAGCATCATTTTCTGTAGCAATGTGCGCACACTACAAGGTATGGAAGCAGCGCCCACCGGCGATGTTCAACGCCATTTCATCGCTACAGCAATTTACCGTTTGCCCGCTGCCATGTGACCTTAGCACCCAGTGCTTGACGTAAAAAGGCCGATTTGCACACCCGCGCAAATCGGCCTTTTTATTTTGCTGGGCGCCGTGCAGCATGCAGCGCCTGCCAGCACCGCATTACTGCAGCGGCACTTCCTGCCCGCCCAGCACTTTCCACAACGTGGTGCGGTTGGTTTGCTCGGCCAGGCGCAGCGTAATCAGCGTTTGCTGTGCGGCATACAGGCTGCGCTGGGCGTCCAGCACGGTCAGGTAGTTGTCAACACCGGCCTGAAACCGTGCTTCAGACAAGTCAAACGCCTTTTGCGTGGCCAGCACCATGCCCGTCTGGGCACCCAGCCGCTCTCCCCATTGCGAGCGGTCAGCCAGCGCATCGGCCACTTCCTTGAAAGCGGTCTGCACAGCCTTTTCGTACTGCGCCACTGCAATACGCTGGTTTGCGTTGGCCACCTCAACGCCAGCGCGCAAGCGCCCGCCATCAAAAATAGGCAGCCTGATTTGTGGCATGAAGCTCCACGTGCCAGTGCCGCTGCCAAACAGGGCATCGAGCTCGCGGCTGCCAGAGCCCACACTGCCCGTGAGCGAAATGGTGGGGAACATGGCGGCGCGCGCAGCGCCAATGTTGGCGTTCATGGCGCGCAGGTTGTGCTCGGCAGCCTGCACATCGGGGCGCTTGAGCAATACGCTTGATGGCAATTGCTCTGGCATCGGCAGCAAGGCCAGGTTGTTGGCATCTGCCACCACCAGCGTCTGCGCAGTGGGCAGCAAATCAGCAGCCACCACACCGCCCACCAGCAACTGCAGTGCATTGCGGTCTCGGGCTACCTGCGATGTAAAGGCAGCCACATCGGCGCGCGCAGTCTCCACCGTAGAAAGGTTTTGTGCCAGCACCAGCCCGCAGGTGGAGCCAATCTCAAACATGCGCTGGGTCAGTGCATAGGCTTTCTCGCGGCTGGCCAAGGTGTCTTTTGCCAGCTGCAGGCGTGCCATGTCGCCAGCCAGATTCAGCCAGGCGTTGCTGACGTCCGCTACCAGGCCAATTTGTACATTGCGCTGGTTTTCTTCAGACTGCAAAAAAGCCTGCAATCCCGCTTCGCTCAGATTGCGCACCCGCCCCCAGAAATCAATTTCGTAGCTGGTAAAACCCAGCTGTGCCGTAAATTGCTCGCTGATGCTGGACTGCCCACTGCTGTTGAGATCTGCACTGGTACGGCTGCGCGTGCCCTGCCCCTGCGCCGTAATGCTGGGCAACAAATCAGCCCGTGTGATGCCGTACTGGGCCCGTGCTTTTTCGATGTTTTCTACGGCAATGCGCAGGTCGCGGTTGTGCGTCAGCGCCAGTGCCACCACTTCTCGCAGCTGGCTGCTTTGGATCCAGGCCTGCGCCTGTGCATAGCTGAGCGCGGGCGCATTCGCCACCACAGGCGTGCCCGCCTGAGCCGATACGGTCTCGGGCACACTCAGTGCAGGCTGTACAAACTTGGGTGCCAGGTTGCAGGCAGACAGTGCAACTGCAGCCATTGCTGCGGCCACCACAGGCCGCAAGGTCAAATACGTCTTCATGCGACAGGTTCCTGTGGGTTGGTAGGTGCGTCTTCAATGCGCGATCGGCTCTTGAACCAGCTGCGCACCAGCAAGAAGAACACAGGCACCAGGAACAGGCCCAGCACGGTCGAGGCCACCGTGCCCCCCAGCACCGCTGTACCAATGGCATTGCGCCCCCCAGCACCAGCGCCCGAGCCAATGGCCAGTGGCACCACGCCAAAACCGAAGGCCAGCGACGTCATCAAAATGGGGCGCAAGCGCATGCGCACAGCTTCTACGGTGGCATCAAACAGGTTCTTGCCCTGCTCTTGCAGCTGCACCGCAAACTCCACAATCAAGATGGCATTTTTGGAGGCCAGGCCCACCGTTGTCAGCAGCCCGACCTGAAAGTACACGTCGTTGGTCAGGCCCCGGGTGTAAGTGGCCAGCAGCGCGCCCACCACCCCCAGCGGCACCGCCAGCATCACTGACAACGGTACGGTCCAGCTTTCATACAAGGCGGCCAGACACAAGAACACGAACAAGATAGAGATGGCATACAGCAGCGGAGCCTGTGCACCAGACTGGCGCTCCTGCAACGAAGCGCCTGTCCATTCATAGCCAATGCCGTTGGGCATGGTCTTGAGAATGTCTTCGACCACCTTCATTGCCACGCCCGAGCTGACGCCCGGTGCGGCACTTCCCTCGAGCTCATAGGCCGGCGCACCGTTGTAGCGCATGAGCTGGGGCGAGCCATAGGCCCAGTAGGTGCTGGAGAACGCGCTGAAAGGCACCATCTCTCCGTTCTTGTTGCGCACACTCCATTTGGCAATGTCTTGCGGCAGCATGCGGTATTGCGCATCACCCTGGATGTACACACGCTTGACGCGGCCATTGTTCAAAAAGTCATTCACAT
>ENA-OFCF01000162-OFCF01000162.1-metagenomes-genome-assembly--contig:-NODE-162-length-33086-cov-13.690957_pt1 | contig 33086 bp, 28 predicted proteins | sample MGYA00153387_OFCF01 | MGnify analysis MGYA00153387 | reverse complement strand
GTAAGCTGACTAAATTTTTAAAAAGTGTACCTCTTGATAGCCGGAAGTGCTGTATAGTACTGTCAATCCTCAGGTACCTTTACTAACGATGACAACTCCAGTGGGGCTTCAGTTTGGCAGTAAGTCTGGAGATATTACTGTTACAGATGCGACAAATTTATTAACTAATTATGATGGTGCTAGTCTGTTGTTTGCTGGTGGTAATATTAGGCTGACGGGTTCTCGATTGATTTTGCCTAATGGGAAGGTAGAATTTGCAGCAGTAAACGATGTTGGATCGATCGATATCGATTTAAATAAGTTAACAGATAATAGAGCCACTAGTCTAACTATTCCGAATGGATTGAGGCGAGGTGATATTACCATTCAAAATGGTTCGACAATCTCGACAACTGGGACGAATAGCGGCAATATAAATTTGCAAGCTCGCGATATTACTGTAGCTGGAACTGATACTGCTACTGCAAAAGTTAATGCTCGCTCTACTGGTACAGCGAATACTCAAGGTGGTAGTGTCAAGCTCAATGCGACGGGAGATGTATTAATATCTGGTAATTTTAGCGGGATTTCAACTAGTACGCAGGGTGCGATCGATGGTGGGGATATTCAGATTACCGCTCGAAATTTACAGATTTTAGATGTGGCGTATCCACTGTTGCCTTCGATCTGGGATTTCCTAAAGCTACTGGCATTACTTCCTTTTCAACCAGTCTGCAAGACTCAGGGAATATTGACATCCAAACTCCCAAATTTCTCCTCAAAGATGGGGCAGCTATTGCCGCAGGTACAGAGCGCAGCTTGGGTGGTTCGATCTCGATCTCAGGCTTAAACGGGCGAAATGCAGACTCTGTGGAGCTATCAGGTAACTCGAATTTGGGGCAATTTCTGGGGACTGAAAATAATCTAGCTTTTGCGGGTATAGGAAATGGGAGTCGGATTCGGAGTATTACTAGCGATAGCGGTAATGCTGGTAGTGTCAAGATTAATGCCGATCGAGTGGCGTCGTCAGTCGATCGCAGTCGAACTCTACTGGAAATGGGGGTAATATTACCGTCACCAGTCCAAATCTGAATATTCAAAATAGTGGATTAATTACCGCCAATAGTAACGGTACCGGACGCGGGGGGAATATTACCGCCAATGCTGATACTATTAAACTCGATCGCGGTGAGATTACTGCCAAAACTGTTTCAGCCAATGGCGGTAACATCGACCTGAATATTAATAAATTACTACTGCTGCGAAACCAGTCGGAGATTTCGGCTAGTGCGGCGACAAATGGCAATGGGGGGAATATTTCGATCTTTACCCCGAATGGGTTAATCCTCGCAGTACCGAATGAAAATAGCGATATTACTGCCAGTGCCGCTGGCGGACAAGGGGGGAGAATTCAGATTAAGGCGGATAATGTGTTGGGATTTAGTACCCAGCGGATCGACTCATCGAGTAATATTGCGGCGACTTCGACATTTGGCGCACAGGGCATCGTCACAGTGACAATATTGGGGAACGCTCCAGATCGAGGATTACTGCCAGATCCGATCGTGCCGAGTGCGCCGACACTTGCTCAAACCTGCGCGGGTAATCGCGATAGACAGGCGAGTCAATTCATCGATAGTGGTAAAGGGGGCGTGACACCGAGTGCAAAGGACACATTAGGAAGTAATAATCTCTGGTTTGATGCGCGGGTGGCAAATCCGCCTGTGAGTATTCCCCCGATCCCACCGACAATTGAGGCAGTTCAGGGTTGGAAAGGTGGTAATAACCGCACAGTGATTTTGACTAGTCAACCGATCGATAATTCCGAGCCGACAGGTAAAATCGGATCTTGCACCAGTAGATAACCCAAGTTGCTATCTAACGTGAGTTCGGGATAAGGAAAATCGATCTGCTCCGCTCAAACACCGCCCTGAACTGTAAGTTCGGTGCTCACAGCTCAAGTTCGTTGAAACGAACTGCCAAATTTTTTAGTTCGTTTTAACGAACTTTTGCTGTGAGCACCCAAATTCATTTGAGGGCGGTGCAGAAACGAAGCTAGAAGCCATCGATCGGAAATCCTTAACTCGAACTCACGTTATCTACAGAGAATGCCAACGATTGAAATCGCTGGCATTCTCTGTAGGTAGCAACTTGGGTAAGGACTAGAGTTGGGCGACACCATGAACTAGCGTTAGCAGCGCACCGATTTGCTCTTGTCCATTAGTAGCCAGATCGCTATTGCACAGGTAGAGCCGATTGTTTACCCGATGGAGTAGATCGCGCAAGATTCTTTCCAAGCGTCGTTCGTCCGCCGCTTGGGTGTCGGCTTCCGTCCAGATTTTACCCGCATTAGCCTTGAGCAATAGATTGGCACCGTAGAGCGTCGCTGCCCCACCTTCTGCCCATAATGGCGAACCGACATCCAGCCAAAAATGATAGGGATGCGATCGCTTACTAGCGCGATATTGAAAAATATTTGAGAGGGTAACAGCCTGATGCTGTGGTTGTAATTGACTGACAGGGTAAGGATTAGCAGTAATCGTACCCTGGCGGAGCAGCAAGATAAATTGCGCGGTAATCTGATGGGCTGATTCGAGATATTCCGCCGTGCTGTGCGTACGTTCGGCAACTTGCCAATAGTGTTGAGCGGTTTCCATCAGTTCCCGCAGGGCTGAAAGTCGATCGAATGGTAAATAACTGCCCTGCTGGAAAAAATACCCGATCGCATCATTCAATAGATTCAACGGTGATGGCTGCTGCTGTTGGACTCGCTCTACCCACGCGAGAATTCGATCGTAAGCCCTAGTTGCACTCGCACCGAGACGATCCCAGCGCGGGAAATTAGCATAGGGTAGGAGGCGCGGCTGGGATAGGGAGGGCGCGTAACAGTAGTCGGCGAGTAAACCTGCCCGCACGGGGTCGATCGAGGTTGGTGCTATTTTGGTTCCTCGAAGGGGGCTGGAAATTACCGCAGAATTTGTGGGTGGATAAATTGGACTGAGGGTGACGAGCAAATCGGCAATTTCATCGCGGCTGGTGAGCTGTCCTAAATTTGGATAGGTTAACGCCATGAGGGTAAGTAGAGCGCGAACGCCTGGATCGCTATTTAGTGGTAATTGCGCGTTGAGGGAGGCAATCGGGATCTGATGTTGGGTGAAAATATCGGTAATAGTAGATCGGGAAACTGCATCTAAACCAGGCGCAATCATGGCGATCTCTCCAGGTGCGACTTTACCGCTGGTAATTAGTTCGATCGCTTTTAGAGCTGTAACTTTGAGCATTTCGCCACGGGTGCGAGTTTCGATCGCACGGATACTATTAGGTAGCAGCGGTACATTGCCTGGATCGATCGCGGCTTGGACGATCGCCTCGATGCTAGAATTGCCATCGACAAATAAGTTTGGATCGATCGAGTCTAAATAAATGACTGACTCGCATCGAGATTTTAAACCTAATAAATAATCGGGATCGGCACTCAAACCCAGCCGCACCATACCGTCGGGATTGTAACTAAATGCTCCCCAGACACCAGCATCGAGGAGAAAATCACAAATCTGTCGCCCGATCGCGGGATAATCATCGACATCATCTGCTAATACCACCCAATATCGATCGCGTAAACGCTGCTGATACTGAGGATGCGGTAATAAATGCCGCCAATATAACTCCGTCATGATGCCATAAGTCAGCAAGCCGCGATCGAGACACCAATCTCGCCACTCGGCGGCTAACGACTCCACACACTGATAAATATCGCTATTCTCACCAGATCCAAATCCCTGAGTGAGGATTTCTGGTAAATCTGCCAATGGCGTGCAACTATAAGCAGCCAATTGGAGTAAATCCAGCACCCGCCGCACAAATCGGTACTCAGAGGGGGCAATTTCGCGCCAGTTGAGGCGTTCTAGGGCTGGCTGCCACAATTTCGTCGCTAGATCTTGTTCCGTCTCAGGACGCAATCTCAGGGGAATGTACGCGGGTAGCTTTAATTCCTGAATCAGGAGAGGGTAAAATAATAAAACCTCCTCTTGAATAAACCCGATCGTCGTCTTTGCTGAAATGGGGTATTTACCCTGAGTTTTGCCGATTAATCTATCGCCAATATCTCGCTTACTATCATCATTACCAGCCAGCACTAAAATTTTCGGATTCTGGTGTGAATGTTTACCCAGCACAACTCGATCGTCCAACCACTGACAAAATTGAGCAACCAGCGCGTCTGTCTTCCCACTGCGCGTTCCACCCTCAATCCAAATTGCTTTACCCAACACCCTTTCATCTCCCCCGATCGATTTACTCACACCTTGAACCAGTACGTTAATATTATTAACAGCATAGACCAGGGCACAGGCGGCGGGCACCCCTACAGATTAATTAGACATTTTCATAGGTTGGGTTGAACGAGAGTAAAACCACACATTTGACATTTGACATTTCACACTTCACTCCCATCTCCCCCTATGGAAAGCAAACTCGGTCAATACTGGCGTAAAGTAAATCAGTGGTTTTATCGTACAGCCGATCGAGCACTGGATGAAGCCTACAAAGCAGCTCTAAAAATCAAAGCGATCGAAGATGAGCATTTTGGTGGTGAAAAGATCGCCATTTCCGCAACCAACAATCAAGTCGCTACCTACTTTCAGAACGATCTGAGTAAATATCTAAATATTGTCCGCATCCGACTAGCAGAGTTTCAAACCAGTCGCACAGTCACCGGGAATAACTATCCCCAACCGCCTGACAGTCAACAATTCGACTCTCAGGGATTCAATGATATCAATCCATATACTCAGGATATCGAATATGAGGCGCGAATCCTAGAGAAACTCAGCTTTATCGATGATATCTTGACTCGTTATGCCGATAACAGCCAACCCGCAGCCAATCCCAATGCCCAAAGATCGAATTTCGGTCAACGCGCGATCGATTTTATCGCACCACCAGACAATGGTAGCTCCCTGACCAATTTTCAGGAAAATGGTTCCACGATCGATCGCACAACCTCAGCGAACCTTAGCAATAATCGCTCTCCAGCTCCAGCTCCCCGCCAGTCTAATCGTATGTCAAAGCAACTCGATCGTGCAGACGAAAACTTAAATAACGATAAAAAAGCCCTAATTGATATCTCCCTGATCAATACATTTCTGCGCATCCAGCAAGATCTCAACCCCAAAGCCGACGTTCAAGTCCTCGAAAACTATCGCTTGAGTCAGAGCAAAACTCGCTCGGCACTACGGTTTATCCTGATGCTGATTTTAGTACCACTACTCGTCCAATACATCTCCAAAATAGTCCTAGTTGGCCCCATCGTCGATTCCTACCGCACCTACCATCATTCCGATGTCTTCCTCAACGTCAACCTCCAACAAGAGGCATTCGAGGAAATGGAAATGTTTGAAAAGAACCTCAAATTCAAGCATATGGTTGGATTGACACCCAAGCTCACAGCCGAGCAGATGGAGGAGAAAGTTCAGGAAAAAGCCCAAGAAATCAAACTCAGTTTCTACCGTCAAAGTGCCGAAGCCGTCAAAAATTGGTTCGCCGACATCTTATCAGTAATTACCTTTGCCTGGTTGATTACCAATAGCAAACGACAGATCGAGATCCTCAAATCCTTCCTCGGCGATCTCGTCTCAGGACTCAGCGACACCGCCAAAGCCTTTATCATCATCCTCCTCACCGATACCTTCGTCGGTTTTCACTCCCCCCACGGCTGGGAAGTCATCCTCGCAGGTACCGCCAAACATCTCGGTATTGCCGAAAACAACGAGTTCAACTCCCTATTCATCGCCACCTTCCCCGTCTTGATCGATACAGTCTTCAAATACTGGATCTTCCGCTACCTCACCGGACAATCACCATCAGCAGTAGCCACCTTCAAAACCATGAACGAGTAGCTACTCAACTCCTCCCCTGCAACAACAGCCCAACGGGCGAGAGAAAAATCCCCTCCGAGGAGGGGATTTTTTTGGGGTTTAAGTGGGATAACCGCCCCTGCCAAAATATATTTAAAAAATAGTTTGCATAGGGTGATAGGTAATCTCAAAGAAGTGGGTAAGCTGAGGACACGAAGCAAAGAAACAACCCCAACCCTTAAACAGAAATATTTAAAATGAGAACCGAACTACAAGCTAAATTCCTCCAACACCTCAACAACAAAAAAAGCGAAAAAGGATTCACATTAGTAGAACTCCTAGTTGTAATTATTATCATCGGTATTCTAGCTGCGATCGCACTGCCTAACTTCCTCAACCAAGGTGCCAAAGCTAAACAATCTGAAGCTAAACAAAACGTTGCTCTAGTCAACAAAACCCAAAATTCTTACCGCGCTGAAAATGCTTCATTTGCTACTTCTTTTGATATTTTAGCAATCGGTAGTGTTAAAGATGATACAACTGGTACTGCTAGTGGCACTACTGTAAACTATACATACACAATTCCTACTACTGCTGCAAATGCTAGTGAAGCTGTTACTGTTCTTGCGATGCCCAGAGATGCGGCTCTAAAAGCTTATAGTGGTGCTGCGACTCGTTTCAAAAATGGTGCAAATCAAAGCGTCATTGCTACTATCCTTTGTGAAGCGAAAGTTCCTGGTTCTGACGCAGCAGCAGTTACAGGAGGTGCAAAAATACCACCTACTGCAACCGGCGGTAACGCTGGAGCTGCACCTGCTTGTGATAACACCCAAAATACTCTAAGTATCTAGATCGTAAATTACGATCTGCGAAGCTATTATGCGGATAGATTGAATACTAACGGTAGGCATCTTGCCTACCGCTTCTTTTTAATCATTTGGAGTAAGAGAACTCAGCTATGCCCAATTTTGGCGGAGATACTTTAGAGATGAACACTGAACTAAAATCTAAATTTATTCAATATCGGAACCACAAAAAACAGACGCAAGGGTTTACCCTGGTTGAACTATTAGCAGTAATTATGATTACTGGGATTCTCGCTGCAATTGCGCTGCCCAACTTGCTAAATCAAGATGTTAAAGCCAAGCAAACTGAAGCCAAGCAAAATGTTGCTCTAGTTAATAAGGCTCAGAATTCTTACCGCGCTGAAAATAGTACATTTGCCAATTCTTTCGATCTTTTGGCGATCGGTAGTGTGTCTGACAATGTATCTCCCGGTAATGGGACTACCGCCTACTATCTTTATACACTTTCCGTGACTAGTGAAGCTGCGACTATCGTTGTTAGTCCTACTATCGATGCTGCGCTCAAAGGCTATAGCGGTGCAGCTACTCGGTTTAAAAATGGTGCAGATCAAAGCGTCATTGAAACTGTTTTGTGTGAAATGAAACAACCTGGTGTTACTGCAACTGTACCTATTGCAACTGGAGGCAATGCCGGATCTGCACCTACTTGTATCACGGCCGATCACAATAAATTAAGTCTTTAGATAGCCACTTACTATTTTAAGTTAATAGTCTGTACAACTGGCTTACTACTGTTGAATAGATCTCCGTAAATATACTAGCACCAACACAAGCCGAGCCATTTTATTCCGTAATTACCTCGATTTGGTCTCGATCTGTGATTAGCTATACTGAAGGGTGATTTGTCCTCGATCTAGGTTAATTTTATGCAGGTGCCAATATCTACCCCAGAGCTATCAGAACTAGAGTCACTAGATCCAGTCGATTTTTATGAGGCAGCGATTTCTGCTGATGAGATGAATGCCAGTAATTATTGGCATCTGGGCGTTGCTTATTTATTAGCAGGTAGAGAAGATGATGCACAAGCTGCATGGTTTACCCCCATAGCGACAGCAACCGAATTTGAAATCGACAATTTGACTAACGATCTGACCAAAGTTTTGGAACGAGCTGCTGAAAATCGATCTGATGTGCCAGATTTAGAGCAAGCATGGTTACTTCGTCAACACCTCTGGACATTAGTACCAGATCGAATCGAAAATATTTTGCAGTCGATCCATCTAGCTAGTAAGATGGGCACTCTGACAGAAGCATCCCTAATTGAATGGCAAGTGAATGAACTTTTGCAAGCTAGCGCAGTCGGAAATATCAAAGAAGATCTTCTAGAAAAAGCGTTGGGATCGTTGCTTGATGTTCGGACTGATGTAAGTTTAGAAATTATCCAGTCTTGCTTACAGATAGCAACAGATCGAAAATTGCTGATTAGTAAGCTGCTCGGTACATTAATGCAAATTTTTGAGCAGCAAGGTGGTGGTTCATTTGTAATTAAAGTAGCTGAAATCTGTAATGAAATTCAGCCCGATAATTTAGATACACTGCCGATGTTGAGCTATTTCTATTCTAGTGTAGATCGATACCCCGAAGCCAAAGCTACTGCCGAACAATATTATCGATTGGCACCAGGCAAGCTCGAGCGATTATTTGGAAGTTATCAAATTCAGCGTGCTTGTTTTACCGCTGGTAATTGGCAAGATGCAAAAGCACGAATCGATCTCCATCGGCAGTTATTAGCAGAGGTCATTCAGGCATCGCCTCGAAATTTACAGCAAGAACAATCTCAAACATTACTAATATCGTCATTTTTCTTGCCCTATACAGAAGATAATCCTCAACTCTATAAATCATTACAAAATCAGTTATCAACTATTTATCAAAATAATATTCAAGCGGGAAATACTGAACCAAAGTTTGATATATCATCAATCGAAAAGAAAATTGGATGTATTAGGATTGGCTATATTGGCTCGACACTGAGAAAACATTCGGTTGGCTGGCTGAGTCGGTGGCTAATGCATCATCATAATCGGCAATCCTTTCAAGTCTTTCTCTATTGTCTAAATTCAAATAAAGAAGATACTTTCAACCATCAGTGGTTTAGAGACAAGGTAGATATTACCTCATATTTTAATAGTTCTTCTGAAGAAGTTGTCGCTCAAATTCGTGCAGATGAAATCGATGTCTTAATTGACTTAGATAGCCTTACCTACGATCTAACCTATTTAATCATGGCTCAAAAACCAGCCCCAGTGCAAATAACCTGGTTAGGTTGGGACTCCACTGGTATTCCCGCTGTAGATTATTTTATGGCAGATCCTTATGTATTGCCTGATGATGCTCAAGATTACTATCAGGAAAAAATTTGGCGACTACCACAGACATATTTAGCAGTCGATGGATTTGAAATTGGTATCCCTACTTTACGACGTGAAGATCTCGACATTCCACCTGATGCAATAGTCTATCTTAGTAGTCAATCTGGCTATAAACGTCACCCAGATTGTGTTAGATCTCAAATGGAGATTATCAAGGCTGTACCTAATAGTTATTTTTTGATTAAAGGTAAGAGTGATACAGCAACTATCAAAAACTTCTTTGGTAAGTTAGCCGAAGAAGTGGGTATTAGTTTGGATCGATTGCGCTTTTTGGAACGGGACATTGATGAGCCTACCCATCGTGCCAATTTAGCGATCGCGGATATAGTTCTCGACACTTTCCCCTACAATGGTGCCACTACTACTCTCGAAACCCTGTGGATGGGGATTCCGATGGTGACTCAAGTCGGACAACAATTTGCAGCGCGAAATAGTTATACCTTCATGCTCAATGCTGGGATTGAGGAAGGGATTGCTTGGAATCAGCAAGAGTATATCGAGTGGGGAATTAAATTGGGACTCGATCGCGACCTCCGAGACAAAATCGCTGGTAAACTGCGATCGGGACGCACTACCGCACCTGTCTGGAATGCCAAACAATTTACGCTCGACATGGAAGCAGCCTATCGCCAGATGTGGGCGATATATCAAGAACAGAAAAAGCCGGAAGTAATCGAAGACTACTCAAATAACTAGCCTCTAAAATATCCTAAAAATTCAGGGTAGGGGCAACTGATGAATTGCCCCTACCCTGAATGCTAGAAATGATATCTATTAGACAGCCGTTTCTAGAGCTGCTGCTGACTCGACTTTTTCTGCTGCTTTGATTCTGGCTTCATCAGCGAGGAAATCTGCTAATTGAGAGCCGATCTCGCGGCGGACAATGCCTCTGTACTCCAAGAAATGTTCGATTTGGGCACAAGTGACCAAATAGCTACTAACCCCGCCTGGATTGAGCTTGTACATGCTCCAAAGGTTGCGCCAGAACTGCCAGCGAGTAGAGCGAACTACTCCTTGTCGCCAGCAGATGATGAGGAGGGCACGGATCACCATTAAACTAATTGATTTCTGGCGACCTTCACCTTTGTAAGGATAGGTAGCTTCACCGAGCGTGAGATAATGACGGTAAGTGCGATCGAGGAATTTGGATGGCTCGTATAAGTCATCGAAAGCATCCATATACTCGATGGCGATTTCTTCGAGCGGACGCGTGGGGACGAAGTTCATCAACGTGGTTTGGTTGATGTTGCCATCTGCCGTACCGCGTAGTCTGCCTTCTTTTGCCAATCGATGGGATAGAGCGGTATCTGGTAATGCTTGGAGCATACTAAACACGGCGGTGGGAATATTTGTCTGTTCGACAAATTTAACGATTCGTTGTCCCGCACCTGTTTTCTCGCCATCGAAGCCGATGATAAATCCAGCCATGACGCGCATCCCCGATTTAGCAATCCGTTCGACTGCTTCACTCAGGGAACTGCGGGTATTTTGGTGCTTTTGAGTCAGTGCCAGACTTTCCTCATCTGGAGTTTCAATCCCCAGGAAGACAGATCCAAAGTTACACTGCACCATCATATCCATCAGTTCTTGGTCATTTGCCAAATCTACTGAGGCTTCGGTCGCAAAGGAGAACGGATACTTATGTTCGACCATCCACGGCAATAGTTCTTTGAGCAACAGTTTGACGTTGCGTTTGTTGCCGATGAAGTTGTCATCCACCATAAAGATACTCCGCCGCCAACCCAATTCGTACAGACGATCGAGTTCTTTGAGCATTTGCTCTGGATCTTTAGTCCGAGGTTTGCGACCGTAGAGGACGATAATATCGCAGAACTCACACTGGAACGGACAACCCCGCGAAAACTGGACGGACATTTCGGCATACGCATCGAAGTCTAGCAGTTCAAAGCGGGGAATGGGAGTGGTAGTAACATCTGGACGTTCGCCATTGGGAGCGCGGAAGGTGCCGGATATTTGCCCTTGTTTGACTGCTTCGACAAATAAAGGAATCGTCAGTTCGCCTTCATCTAAAATTAAATAATCTGCCCCAACTTCTGACACCTCGTGGGGTAAAGCGGTGGGATAAGGGCCACCGACGGCGACGCGTTTGCCACGACGTTTGGCTTCTTGAATCTGTGCGAGTAAATCTGGTTTTTGAACGATCATTGCCGAGCAAATCACCAGCTCAGACCAACTCCATTCAGCTTCGGTAACTTCCCGAACGTTCAAATCGACGAGCTTAAAGTTCCACTCTTGAGGCAGGATGGCAGCGACGGTGATCAATCCCAGCGGTGGGATTAAAGCTTTGCGCCCCATCAGTTCGATCATTTTCTCAAATGACCAAAAGCTTTTCGGAAAACGAGGATATAGGAGCAGAACGTTCATAATTTTATCTCCAAGTAACGGCATTCCCCGTCAGGTGGAATGATGGACGCATGTAACTTATTGACTTTAGTTTAGTTGGTTTTGTTTCTTTAAAGGTGTTATTATCCCAAAAATTTTCGCAGATCGAATTCGATTGGAGCCGTTGTGACGAGATTTTCTGTAGTTTTGGTTTCATTGGAGCTAGAAACTGGACTTGGGTTCAGTGGTGCGGATAGCATGAGGAGAATTCGCTCGGTATAATCTACTGCACCGCACAATTCTCGATCGAGCAAATCCAATCCTCCATTGGCATATTCCTCGAATATCTGGATTCGCTGCTGTTCAAAATCGGCTCGATCTGGTGAAATTACATTAATATTTTCAGTAGCCGCGATCGCAATTAGTTTCATCACCGGATCGTAACCACGAGCGATAAAGATCTCGATACTAATCGGCCCTGGTTCTTTTTTAGAAATTTCGCCTAAAGATGTGCGGTGTTTTTGTTTTGCACCTAGTACTGCTGCAAATAAAATCACATCGGCATAAGTTTGAAATGGGCTATTGTTTTCGGATGATGCAATTAATGATTTAACTAGTTCTGCTTTGTCTTTGGCTACTCGGATACGATTTTCCATCTAATTACTTATAATGCCTCAAACAGATCTGGTGAGCAGTGCCTACCCTACAATATTTATGTGTGCTGACTTTTGGGATCTGGTTTGAGCGCGAAAGTCGCAATTAAGATGCCCAAAATCGAGAGAATCGCAGTAGGAATAAAGGCATTGGTATAGCTACCAAAAATATCTTTGGCATTACCAGCAACTAGTGTTCCAGCTAAAGCTCCTGCCCCATAAGCTGTAAAAACTATGCCATAGTTTTTAGTGTAATTAACAGGATTAAACATCGACAGTGTTGCAGTAGGGGCGATCGCTAGCCATCCGCCCAAAGACAACCATAGTAAACTGAAGGCAAAAAAATAGTTGACAACCTGACCTTTACCAGTATTTAGCATCACGATCGAGGCAACTAGAATCATCACATAAGAGAGAATCGCTGCCATTTTGGGCTTGATGCGATCGGTCAACCAACCGAAAATTGGGCGACCTAACCCGTTAAAGATTGCAAAAATTGATACCGATGCAGTAGCTGTATCGGTGTCAAGTCCGACGATCTCCTTGCCAACATTAGTTGCAATCCCGACCGCCATCAAACCAGCCAGGGTACCGATCGCATAGCAGCTCCACAGTGCAAAAAAGCTGGGCGAACTCAGCAAGCGATCTGGCTTGGGATCGGCTCGGCTGGCAATAAACTGGGGACTGGGTTGCCAGTCTGCTGGCGGAAACCTAAGCTGGGTAGCAATCGCTACTAAAATCACCGTAAAAGCTACACCGAGAATTCTAAACGTGCTGTTGATGCCGTAAGTATCGATTAAAAACTTGGCGAGTGGTGCGGTAATCAATGGTGAGAGACCAAAGCCAACTACAGTTAAACCGACAGTCAATCCTTTGAGATCGGGAAACCACCTAGCGGTGACAGAGATCGGTACACCATAGACAATACCAATGCCAGCTCCAGCAATCAAACCATAGGTAACAATTAATAGGGGAATACTGGTGGCGAAACTTGAGAGAAAATATCCCAAGCCAACGATCGTCCCCCCGACAGCAGTTACTTTAGATGCACCATAACGTTCGATATATCTACTCGCGATCGGCATCAAAATTGCAAATACTACCAGCAATGTCGCAAAAGGTAACAATGTATCTGTTGCCCCAATGGTCATTCCTTGCTGTTTAAAAGCTTCTGTCAGCGGCTTGCGAAAAATGCTCCAGGAATAAACTGTACCCAAGCAGAGCATCGCTGTAATCCCCAGGGGTAAAAATAGCCATCGACCTTGCCGAGCAGGTAAGCCAAATATTTTAAGGTCGTTCATTATATTTTTTATGTCTCAATAGTCTAGACAAATTTATACTTATAAGGTAAAAAGTATAAACGAAAAGTGAGTTATCGCATACAGTACAAGTGCAAAAAAGCACTCGATCGCGATCGATCGTAAAATAGACATCCTGCGCAAGTAAAAATACAATCTTTTTCAGTACTGTTTTCATCTCGACGGCGATCGATCGATTCAATCGGCGATGGTTGCTCGCATAGTACTCTTGTGCAGCACCTACGCCAACGATCGAAGAAAGTATTAAGATGAATGAGAAAGGTACAGTTCAACCCGTTCCCATCTCTCATCTGTCTTGAAAAAGTGCTGCTTGGGGGAACCCCAAGAACATTGGGCGGGTTCCCCCAAGCAGCACTTTTCGCTCTCAACTAATTCACCTTTACCCAGCCTGCTCCATTACGATATGAACATTCTCACCGATTTACTCAAGCCCCAAGCTACCCGCGAAAAGAAGCAACAGAAGGGTATCCAGATCAAAACCGAGCGGGAAATTGGGATCATGCGCCAATCTGCTCGGATTGTCGCTACAGTCTTGAAAGAAATCATGGCAATGGTAGAGCCAGGGATGACAACAGCCGATTTAGATGCTTATGCTGAGAAACGGATTCGGGAAATGGATGCAATTCCGAGTTTCAAGGGTTTATACGGCTTTCCAGCGTCGATCTGTGCGAGCATCAATGATGAAGCAGTGCATGGTATCCCCAATCGCAAAAAAGTAATTAAGCAAGGTGATGTCCTCAAAGTCGATACTGGAGCTTTCTTTCAGGGCTTTCACGGGGATTCTTGCATTACGATCGGTGTCGGCACAGTTACCCCCGCAGCAGCTAAACTGATCCAAGTTGCCGAGGAAGCCCTCTACAAGGGGATAGAACAGGTCAAAGAAGGTGCTTATCTCCTAGACCTCGCTGGGGCAATTCAAGACCATGTAGAGGCAAATGGCTTCAGTATCGTCGAAGATTTTACCGGACATGGAGTGGGGCGCAACCTGCATGAAGAACCGTCGGTATTTAATTTCCGTACGCGTGAAATGCCTAATGTGAAACTAAGAGCGGGAATGACGATCGCGATCGAGCCAATCATCAACGCCGGATCGAAGATTACTAAAATGATGCCAGACAAGTGGACGGCGGTAACTGTCGATAAATCTCTATCTGCTCAGTTCGAGCATACCGTTTTGGTAACTAAAGATGGTTATGAGATTTTGACCGATCGTAATTTAGTTTAGAAGTAAAATTAGGATGTTCTTTGTCAAGACATGAACGATCGATCCGAAGAACATCAGTCAGTTACCGATTCCCAGCAGTCCTCAGTCCGAAAATGGCGAGTGATGCTGGGAATTGGTTTGGGAGTGCTAATGTACACGATAGATACTAGTATCGTGAATATTGCCCTCCCTACCCTCATCGAGAATTTGCACACGGATTTTGCCACGGTGCAATGGGTGGGATTGAGCTATGTCCTCGTTGTCACCTCGCTGGTATTGGGTGCCGCTAGATTGGGCGATATGCTGGGCAAAAAGCCGCTCTATCTGGGCGGTTTGGTGGTATTTACAGTCAGTTCGCTGCTGTGTGGCTTGGCACCCTCGATCGAAGTGTTGATTGCGGCGCGGGCATTACAGGGTTTCGGCGCGGTGATGATTTCGGCTCTAGGTGCGGCGATTATCGTCGAGGTATTTCCGACATCGGAGCGGGGGAAGGCATTGGGAATTATTGGGGCGATAGTGTCATTAGGGATTGCTTTAGGGCCATCTGTGGGCGGCGTTCTGATTGGGATTGCGGGATGGCGATCGATCTTTTTAGTGAATTTACCGATCGGGATTTTAGCCAGTTTTGTAGTTAACAAATATGTCCCCCACACTCGCAAAAACCAGCCCCAACGTTTTGATTTCTGGGGTTCTGTCGCAATTTCGGTGGTATTAGTTTGCTTTTCGCTGGGGATGACGGAGGGGCAAAGGTATGGATTTACGAGTACTTTACCATTGGGGTTATTATTCCTGAGCGCGATCGGTTTAGTTGGCTTTATTTTCCTCGAAAGTCGCATCGCTCAACCGATGCTCGATCTGAGTTTATTTCGCTCTGGCACTTTTAGTTTGAGTCTATTGACGGGATGGCTGGTGTTTATGACATTGGGCGGAAGTTCGATCGTCATTCCCTTTTTCCTGCAATTGGTAATGCACTATCCGATCTCCCGCATCGGTTTATTAATGGCAATTACCCCCGTTGTGGGTGGCTTAGTCTCGCCCCTGGCTGGCAATTTGACCGATCGCTTTGGGACTCGAAGTATCATGCTGACTGGGATCGTCCTGATGACGCTGGGCTGCTTGGCAATTAGTACCCTCGATGGCAACATCCGCGATCTGGATTATCTGCTGCGGGTGATTCCGCTCGGTTTGGGCTGGGGGATGTTCCAATCGCCGAATAATAGTGCCATTCTGGGGGCGGTACCGCCGCAGCGGTTGGGAATCGCCTCTGGATTACTTTCGCTCACTCGCACCCTCGGACAAACTACCGGATTGCCGCTATTTGCCACCATCTTCGCCGCGATCTCTTTAGCTGGAAAAAATGGCGGCGACTTGAGTTTAGCCACATCTGAGGCGATCGTCAGTGGTTTTCAGGGCACATTTCAGCTAGCGGCTCTGTTACTAGCGATCGCGGCGGCATTAACCATGCTGTTGTGGCGGATGGAAAGTCAGCAATAATCTGGGCGATCCGATCTCTATCAACTATCAACTATCAACCATAGCAATCCTAAATCACATCCTTGGGTATCGATTGTGGTGCGTTACGGCTGTCGCCTAACACACCCTACATCAATCTATGTTCTCATTTAGGATTGCTATATCAACTATCAACTATCAACTATCAACTGTTTTGCTGTGCAAGTTGAGAAAGTAGCATAAGCCGATCGCTAAATAACTAGATCCTCACTCACAATGGAGGAGCAGAAAAACACGAATAATATATGATTTACGGTAGCGTAGCAGCTTTTAATTCTGGATTAATTTTTATTGCTGTATTAGCATTTGGACTCTTGAACTGGTTTCAAATTCCAACTGGAAGTATCCTCGATTGGGCGATCGGGATTGGTATTTTTGAATGGGCGATCTTAATCGTCACGGTACCGTGGAATATTTATTTCAAAGCACAAGCCGTAGTTCAGACGGGAAAAGAATCTCAGCTTCAAGGCATCGATGTCGAAGAGCGTCAGATTCAATATGCTAGCAGTGTTGCTACTAAATCTTTAATCGTAGCGATCGGCTTACATTTAGGCACCGCGATCGGTTTATATTGGTTAGCAGTTAGCGGAATTACTGCTTTAGGTTATTGGAGTTCGGTTGGGGTACTATTGCTGACATTATTACGTCCAGCGATTAGTACTTACGAGTATTTAGCAATCCGGCTGACGGCGATGCAGCAAGAATTTGCTTACCCGCGTGCAGATATTTTAGAATTACGCGACAGGTTTCAACAATTAGAAGATCGAGTGACTCAATTAATCAGTAAATTAGATCCCGACGATGACACATCTTGGTTGAGCGAACAAAATTATCGGTGGGAAACAAATCGCGAAGAAGTAGCGAAAATCACCGTTTCGATCGCCAATCTCAAAGCAACTAATGAATCAGATCGTCAACGATTGATGCAAGAGACTAGACAAGCAATCTCGCAAATTACCGTCGATGGGCAATTTCTCGATCGCGCTCGTGAATTGGTTCGTTTCTTTAAAGAAGCCTGAGTTAGGCTTTAGGGATTAGGCTTTAGGCTTTAGGGTTTAGACTTTAGGACGCGATACCAGTTTAAATAGTTAACCCGACAGATCTTTACCCCACCCCAGCCCTCCCCTTATAAAGGGGAGGGAGCTAATCTGTCATTTAGTGAATTTAATTTGGTATGAAAATGTGTTTGAAAATCAGCAAAGCAATATAAAATATCACTATTGTCACTATCCGATCGCACTATCGGCAAACATATTGAGTTTCTAAATCCTAAATCCTTTCCCCTCAAGCCTAATCCCTAATCCCTAAAACCTAAATTTATGATTCCTGGTGAAATTATTGCTAGAGATGGTGAAATCGAATTAAATATCGATCGTCCTACGCTGAGACTAACTGTAGCAAATACAGGCGATCGACCGATTCAGATTGGCTCTCATTATCACTTCTATGAGGTTAATGCAGCTTTAGAGTTTGACAGACAACCCACTAGAGGAATGCGTCTGGACATTCCCGCTGGTACCGCCGTCAGATTTGAGCCAGGAGACGAGAAACAAGTCCAACTAGTCGCGCTAGCTGGCTCTCGTGAAGTTTACGGATTCAACGCCCAAATTGAAGGTAGACTCGATCGATAAAATTTGTAGTAAAATTGAATCAGTCATAAACCCACTGATGTAGGTAGCTATGGTTGCCCAAATCCCCACAGAAAAGACTACTCAAGTCATCTATCCCGATTGTGATGGTCAGCCGATGTCCGATAATACCAAACAATTTCGGTGGATTGTCACGATTAAAGAAAACCTCGAACTGCTCTTTGCTGAAGATCCGCAGGTATTTATCGCTGGGGATCTGCTCTGGTATCCATTCGAAGGCGATAATAAGATCCGCCAAGCACCCGATGTGATGGTAGTATTTGGTAGACCAAAAGGAGACAGAGGATCTTATCGACAGTGGGTAGAAGACGATATCCCGCCGCAAGTCGTGTTTGAAATCCTTTCCCCTGGCAATCGGATGGCAGAAATGAGCCGGAAGTTGCACTTTTACGATTGCTATGGAGTATCAGAGTATTATATATATGACCCCGATCGGATCGATCTCGCAGGTTGGGTCAGACATGGAGATCGATTAGAATCGATCGAAGATGCTCACAATTGGATTAGCCCTCGACTGGGTATCCGCTTCAGTATGCAGGAAGATACGCTCGTAATCTATCGTCCTGAAGATCGACCATTCTTGAGTTTTGTCGAAATAGACCAACTTCGTCAACAAGCTCAACAAGAAACCCAACAAGCTCGACAAGAAACCCAACAAGCTCGACAAGAAACCCAACAAGCTCGACAACAGGCTGAAAAATTAGCGGCTAAATTGCGCGAACTAGGTATCGATCCAAACGATTTGTAAATGTTGCCAAGATCGAGAGCGTTGATGTAGCCGCGCTCAGAGGTAATCGCCATATTACCGTATTTATACGGAGCCAGTTCACACTCGTTCCGATCTATATTTGAATCGATTCGCTATTTGGTAGTATGAGTGAGTAGTTCATCTCGATCTGGGACAGTATTTATCGCTACAGGCGCAACGGTAGGTGCGGGAGTATCGACTACAGTTGGTGGCATGGGAGTAGCTGGCAGTTTTGGCGCAATTGGTGTGGGTGTTGCGCCAGTCGTTGGTGCGGGAGCAATCTTCGGGGCTGCTGTCTATGGGGCTACACAAGCATTAATCGATCGAGATCCTGTAGCCGGATCTTTCAATTTGGGTACCCTTGCTGGAGCAGGAATCGCTGGCACCATTGGCAAAATGGGCTTGGTTGCACCCAAAATTGGTTTAGCTGTGGGAGTTGGCACTTTACCGATCTCACTGATGGGTGGAATTTGTGGTTTAGCAGCTTATGGTGTGGCTAAAATGCTCGATTCTGGCATTCCTGAAACACCCAGCCAAGCGATCGCTCGTCAAGAAGCACGCATCGATTGGCAAGCAGATTATGTTCAAGCTCTAACGGATCTAACTTTAGGCGATCTAAAATGGGTAGATCTAGAACTAGAATTAAGAGCGGCAACGGTTGAAGATGAGTTGCAAGCACTGAAACAGAAAATCCAAGGACTCCCTAATTTAAAGCTCGATGCTAAGACCGTTAAATCGACCTCTAATCCCTCTGCAAATATTCATAGATCAACAACTCCAGTTATAGATGCAGACCCTCTCAAAGAGAATCTACACAGCAATTTTAATGCCAATTTGTCTGAAGCGATTCAAGAGCGAGTGTCATCCCAGTGGCAGTTGATATCTACGCTCAAAGGACACACCGCAGTAGTCAATAGTTTAGCATTTAGTCCAGATGGAAAAAAATTAGTCAGTGGTAGTAGCGATCGCACCGTAAACTTATGGGGACTTGCTAATCAACAAAGACTATACAGCTTTTTTGGTGCTCAAGATGGGATCTCGGCAGTTAGTTTTAGTCCTGACGGTAAACAGCTAGCGGCTAGCAGTCTCGATCGATCGATTACCAGTTGGAAAGTAGATGAACGCCAACTTTTACACAGCTTTTTATACTTAAATTCAGCAACCAGCCATAGTAACTTAGTTAACTCGATCGCTTATAGTCCCAACGGTCAAATATTAGCTAGTAGTAGTGCCGATCGTACTATTCGACTATGGTCTGCTAGTAGTGGCAAGATCCAGAAAACTCTTAGTGGGCACACGGATACAGTTTTTACAATTGCTTATAGTCCCAATGGTAAAATATTAGCTAGTGGTAGTGCCGATCGCACTATTCGATTATGGCAGATAAATCGACTTGAATCTAGTCAGATTTTGATAGGACATACTGGTTGGGTAAATACGATCGCAATTAGTCCTAATGGATGTATTCTAGCGAGTGGAAGTACAGATCGAACTATTAAAATATGGGATCTCAACACTGGAGAATCGATCGCGACTTATCGTCATCATCAAGCTGGTATTAGATCTTTAGCGATCGGTGCAGATAATCGAACTATTGCTAGTCTAGATTTTAATGGGTTACTACTAATTTGGGATCTGGATACGGGCGAAATCAAAGCAACACTGACTGGTAGTGGTTGCGTGATATTTAGCCCTAATAGTAAAACTTTAGCCACAGGTGGAAAAGGTGGGACAATCCAAATTTGGCAACAAGTTTGTGCTGAAGATTCGATCGCCATCCATCTACCATTATCTGGTGAATGGTGGGAAATACTAGGTGTCAATCCTGATGATGCGGCTAGCCAGATTAAATTAGTTTATTTGCAACTAGCTAAACTTTATCATCCCGATTTAAATTCCTCAACTACCGCTCTAATTTGTATGCAGGCTATCAACTCAGCCTATCAGCAGTTTCAGCAACAGATCTAATTCTTTAGATTTTAAATTAGATAACCCGACGGTGTAATATCCTATCCGCTTTGGCGACAGCGATCGCAATTACCACACCGCCAATTTTGATTCAGCTTGCAGCCAAACGCCGTCAATAAATATTCCCAGCGACAACCAGAATATTTAATATAAGTCGGAACGCCGCTAAAAAGTTGCTGCTGTTGTGCCTTTAATGACTGCCAATTGGGTTGTTTCCCACTCACCAAACGTCGATAATTAAATGGTGTTTCCCAAGCCAATTCACCGATACTGTGTAAGAGGGATAACGCGATTGCACTTTTCGGAAATTTACGCTCGATTTCAGTTACATCCCCACTCGCTGGTAGTTGCTTGGCTAAAGTAGTTGCCAGATCGTAATATCGATCGATACTCTCAGTAAAAAACTTGTTGCGCTGGCGATCTTCTGGATACAATAAACCCGTCGATTCACATGCTAATAATAACGCCGCCGATGGTTTCCCATCCCGTCCCGCTCGACCGATTTCTTGGATATATTCAGCCAATAATACTGGGGGCTGAAAATGGACAATCCACCGCACATTTGCTTTATTAATCCCCATTCCAAACGCGCAGGTACACACCACATATTGCAATTTCCCGCTCAACCATTCGCCCTCGACGCGCCGCCGCGCCTGGGGACTCAATCCAGCATGATAAGCTGCTGTTTTGTCGCCGCGTGTTGCTAGCAATGTTGCTAATTCTTCGCTAGTGTCTCGCGTTCTGACATAGACTAGCCCTGATTGATTGGGATATTTGTCGATAAACTTGGTGAGCTGCTCTCTTCTACCGCGTGGTGTCCAGATTTGGGTGACTGACAACTGGAGATTTTGGCGGTGAGGATTGAGGATAAATTCGGCGGGTTTGTCAAGTTGCAGGACTTTTTTAATTATCTGCTGCGATCGGGGGTCAGCAGTCGCTGTGAAGGCAGCGATCGCGATTTTGGTACCGACTGGCTTTTGGTGGATGAGGTTGGCACGAATCGCCCCCAAGCGGCGATAGGTGGGACGAAAGGTTTCACCCCAATGCACTAGACAATGCGCTTCATCGAGGATTAGCCGATCGATCTTTAGTTCAGGAGCGGACAATCTCGACCATACAGCCGGAGTTAGGAGGGTTTCAGGTGATAGATAGAGTAGCTGTAGTTTGTGGTCTGATAAAGCTTGCAGCGTCTGCTTGCGATCGGCTGTCGGGATTTCGCTATGTAACAAACCAGCGGCTAATCCTTTCTCGGTTAATTCCTGAACTTGATTTTCCATCAATGCGACTAGGGGCGAAATCACTAATGTGACTCCACTACTCAATAAAGCTGGAATTTGGAAGCACAGAGATTTACCACCCCCAGTCGGCATCACAATCAGTGCATCTCGATCTGCAAGCAAGCATTCAATAATTTCGCGTTGGGGCGATCGCAATTCATCGTAGCCCCAAATCTCCTGTAATTTCGCCTGAATCCGATCCATGCGTCGTCTGAAACCTAACTGGTGGACACTGCCCACCCTACATTTATTAAACAGTTGACAGTTGACAGCGAGGTTTTTAGGGTGGGGGATTTAAACCCATACATTTATTAAATCTGTACTACGTGCATAGCCGTATATGAAAATCCCCTCCTTGGAGGGGTGCCCGCAGGGTGGGGTGGGTAGATTTACGCCTGCAAACCCAGGGGGCAATTCATGAATTGCCCCCTATTCGATCGTTACTTATTATTCACTAATTCCAATCGATCGCGATCGGACAGTTTCCAGACCTTGCCATCGAGAGCCATCTGTTCGATCAATGTCGCGAGGCGCAAGGCTTTAAGTGCCTGTTCGCCACCGACTGAGGGTTCGCTGCCACACCTAACACAGTTGACAAAATGCTCTAATTCTGCATATAGCGGCTCGACATTTTTGACATACACTTTCTCGATCAGTCCATCCTGACGGTATAAGCCCTGATGGTACTCATTAAGTAGATCGGTATTGTGACGGTGGATTGAGATTTCGTTGCTGAGGAAGTTGGCTTCTGTCAAGGATTGACGACAATGAGCGGCGATGGTGCGCGTTTTGCGATGGGTGACTTTGCTAGCTGTGAGGGTAGCGACGACACCATTGGCAAAACCGAGGGTAGCAGTCACGTAGTCGAGATATTTGGATTCGGGGCAGCGGCTACCGCTAGCTGTCAAGCCGACGACTGGCGCACCAGCTAGTTCTAGGAGCAGATCGATGTCATGAATCATCAGATCGAGGACGACGGAGACATCATTGGCTCTATTTGAGTAGGGACTCATCCGATGTGCTTCGAGAGCTAGCACTTTCTCAGTTTTGAGGACTTGACTGAGTTCTTGGAAGACGGGGTTGAAGCGTTCGATATGTCCGACTTGGAGGATACATTGAGACTCAGCCGCAGCATTGACTAAAGCTTCAGCTTCAGCAATCGTCGCGGCGATCGGTTTTTCGATCAGGACGTGTATTCCTGCTTGTAAGCAAGCAATCCCCACTTCGTAGTGTAGTCTAGTCGGGACGGCGATACAGACAGCATCGACTTGAGAAATCAGATCGCGATAGTCTTCATAAAATTTGGCTTTGTACTTACTGGCGGCTTCTAAACCATGCTCGACATTGACATCCGCAATGCCAACCAGTCTGACATTTTTGAGTAAGCTCAACACCCGTGCATGGTGTTGTCCCATATTACCGATCCCGATGAGTCCTACTTTCAGTGGCTGGGGTGAACCCGACTGAATCCCTGTGTCTAACTGTCTGGCTGACATGCTATTTCTCACTCTAAAATGTACTCCTCCACCACGAATTAGTTATCAGTTATCATTTGTCAGTCGATCCGGCTGGGTTTATTTGTCCTGGGACACCTTCTCATCTCGATCGATCGTTGATGTGTTTGGTGTCGATCCCAAGCCAAACCGAGTGGTGGCAATTGATAACCGATCGAACAACGATCGATCTAAAACAATCCCGATACTATCACAGCATCATTATTGTAAAGAACAGAAAAGTTTTGTTTATGTTCCTTATTTTAGGCTTTAGGCTTTAGGTTTTAGGCTTTAGGTTTTAGGCTTTGGGTTTTAGGCTTTGGGTTTTAGGCTTTAGGCTTTAGGCTTTAGGTTTTAGGCTTTAGAGAGTAAGGAACACCCAGTCCCCCCGTCACCCCGTCCCCCCGTCTCCAAGTTAAAATAGCGGTTTATCCCTCATCCCTGGCTCGTTGTGAAAGCAGTTATTCTCCTCTCAGGTGGTTTAGATTCCTCGACGGTGTTGTATCTGGCAAAAAGTGAAGGTTACGATTGTTACGCCCTCTCTTTTGATTATCAACAACGTCATCGGCGCGAACTGGAGGCTGCTCGGACGATCTCGACGGCTGTTGGGGTTGCTGCTCATCAAGTAGTCAGCTTCGATCTACGCTTGTGGGGCGGTTCTGCACTGACAGACGATCGAGTTGACTTGCCGCAGGATCGCGATCTGGCGGCAATGTCCGAGTCTATTCCCGTTACCTATGTGCCCGCCCGTAATACAATTTTTTTGAGTTTCGCGCTGGCTTATGCCGAAGCGATCGCGGCTAGTCGGGTATATATTGGTGTGAATGCGCTCGATTATTCTGGCTATCCCGATTGTCGCCCCGACTATATCGATGCGATGCGATCGGTATATACATTGGGCACTAAACAAGGTAGAGAGGGCGATCCGATCGAAATCATCACGCCGCTAATCGATCTCAAAAAAACGGAAATTATCCAGCTTGGCGATCGATTGGGCGTACCTTGGGCGCAAACTTGGTCTTGTTATTCGGGGGATCTAGTTCCTTGTGGTGTCTGTGATTCGTGTCGGTTGCGGTTGGCTGCTTTTGAGGAGTTGGGTTTAGTCGATCCGGGATTAGGTGTTAGGCTTTAGGCTTTAGGCTTTAGGTGTTAGGTTTTAGGGGGAAGGAGGAAGGAGGAAGGTTTTGCAGTAAATCCCTAGCTGGTGCGTTACGCTTGCGCTAACACACCCTACAAATAGAAGTAACGCCTTTTTCCCTAAAGCCTAAAGCCTAATACCTAAAGCCTTCCTAAAGCCTAAAGCCTAAAACCTAAAGCCTTCCAAAGCCTATCGGCTAATCCTGACTCGATCGATCCTAGGGCCTACAGTAGAAATAACTGTAAAATTCCAGTCACCATAATCTACGGATTCTCCATCCTGGGGAAATCTTTGTAATTTGTTTAGCAAAAATCCGGCGAGGGTTTGATAATCATCAGCTAGCGGGAGATCGATGTTTAGTTGTTGGTTGAGATCTTCGATATGGATTTGTGCTTGAACGAGGAATGTTCCGTCTACTAGTTTCTGGAATAGTTGTGTGGGTCGATCGGATGTAACTTTCATGCCGATCATTTCTTCGATCGCATCTTGACGGGTAATCAAACCAGCGGTGTTGCCAAATTCATCAACGACGATCGTCATGTGGGTGTCGGATTGCTGCATCTGTTTGAGGACAGCGGTTACAGGTGTAGATTCGGTGACAAATTCTACGGGTTGAATCCATTGGGCGATCGGGATTTGTCCGGCGGATTTACCTTGAGCCAAGAGTGGGACAAAATCTTTAAATGCGACTACGCCGACAATTTTATTTAGGGATGTATCGGTGACTGGATAGCGGGAGTAGCCATTTGTCGCTACTTTAATTAGCAGTGTCTGACAACTAGCTGTTTGGGGGACGGTAACGATCTGGGTACACGGTACCATCACATTTGTGGCGATCGTGTTGGCAAATTCCAGGACTTTGGTTAATACTTCGCGTTGTTCGATCGCTAGTCCACTAGATTCTCGATCGGTAGAGACGATCGCTTGCAACTCTTTGAATGTCACGAGATCGCGCTCGTCGTATCGCTGTTTTATCCCTACCAAGCGCAAACACAGTTTAGTCGATCGATCGAGTACCCAGATCAGCGGACTAAAAATTCGGGCGATGGCGAGACTGGGAGTAACCAAGAAGCGGGCAATTTGTTCGGCATACAGCAGCGCGATCGATTTGGGAATCAGTTCGCCGAATACAATCTGGAGATACGCCAACAGGATAAAAGTGACTGGAATCGCCAGCGAATGTGCCAATGGGATATTTTCAGACACCTGCACCAAGATTTGGGCGATCGCCCGTTCGCCAATCCAACCTAGTGCCAAGCTAGACAGCGTGATGCCGACTTGGGTAGTAGATAGTAGTCGCTCGATGCCTCGTTGTAAGTCTTGGACTTGTCTGGCTCGATCGTCACCAGCAGCCACTAACTGAGTAATTCGCGATCGCCTCACTGACAAGATGGCAAACTCGGCAATCACAAAAAAGGCATTAATCGCAATTAAACCCGTTACTAGTAGGAGTCGCCACCCAATGTCTGAACCACCTAGAAGTGGATGAGGATCGTTCATTGTCGGGATTTGGAGAGAAAAGAGGGGGCTAGGGGATTGGGGGACTGGGGGACGGGGGGACGGGGGGACGGGGGACACTATTCACCCCTAAAGCCTAAAGCCTAAAGCCTAAAGCCTAAAACCTAAAACCTAAAGCCTAAAGCCTAAAGCCTAAAGCCTTCCCACAGGTACTCCTGAGGCTTCAAGTTGCAGTTTTCGATCTACATCAGTTAATTGTAACGATACACTCTTGACTTTATCCAGAGCATTTTTGGGAATAATCAGCATAACTTTGGCTTCTCTACCATTAGCCGCGAGACTATTTGGTAATCCAGTGGTAGTAGTACCGATCCCTTGAGCGCGATCGTTAGTGACATTAATTGTCCCTTGTCCAAAGTTTACAGGTTGGCTGCCATGATTGACTAGTCCCAATTCTAGCTTAACATCATTGCCTTTAGATGCGATCGATTTGACTGTCATCATAATCCCCTGATCTTCTCTGACGATCGGCAGTTTGAGCAGTGGTAAACCAGTTTTTGGGTCGTTTTTTACAGCTTTTTCAAACTCAGAAGCTTGTTTTTTGGCATCTTTTGCCTGTTGAGAATTCTGTTTGGGATCTTCTATCCCCATCTGTTTTTTGACACCAGCAATCAGTTCTTGCTCTGGAATTAGTTCCAAACCTTTAGTATTTGGATTTTGTTTGTTACCACCTTTGCTATTATTAGGACGAATATCTGGTTGGGTTACGCCTTTGAGTGCCTCATGTCCAGACACAAAGCCAAGAAAACCGCTCATAATTCCTGCTGCCAGCATAAAGAATAGTAAAATACTGGTCAATAGTAAAGTGCGATCGCCTTTGATACTTTTTTTCATATTTATCTTTGCCAAAAATCACTTGAGACAGTCGTTACCTGCCAATGTTTATAAAATATTACCCTAGTCGGTTGATTTTCTTTGTTAATATCCTAGCAATCGTACCATTAGGCTGTATTGTTCGCTTCAGTCATATATTACCCGAATATCTGCATCATATCGCTGGGAATATTGCCTACGAAATACTTTTAGTATTAATCGGGGTATTTATCTATCCATCAGCCAATCGGCGGCTCATAGCCCTCTGGGTATTCTGGATAACTTGTGGGATCGAATTGCTCAAGCTCTACCAAGCACCCTGGTTTCAATCCATCCGCACTACCTTAGCCGGACGTTTGGTATTCGGTTCGACTTTCGACTGGTGGAATTTTGGTATTTATTTATTTGGTACCTATTTGGGATGGCTCTGGGTGGGCTGGCTCGATGCCCTTTTTTCAAAGGCTACGCCAACGAAGAGGAGGTAATTAGTCGATCGTCGATCGTCGATCGTTGATAGAGCAATCCTAAATGAAAAGCTAGGTTGATGTAGGGTGTGTTAGGCACAAGCCGCATGAGCACCAGTACTCGATCCTAAGGATCTGATTTAGGATCGCTATAGTCGATCGTCGATCGTTGATAGCTAAGTTATTAAGAGCGAAATTGATGAGCCAAGATCGATCGATGATTTATTCAAACCGTTACCTATCAAACTATTGATGTTGCTTCTTGCGTTCTGCGATTGCGTGTCTGAGCAGATAGATAAACATGGCGATATTGATAGCGAATACCACAAATTTGACGATCGAGGCTTTTTGTATGATTTCGTAGACTTCCACTGGAATTGTGATCCCGACAATCCCGACGACTAGAATTGTTGCCCAAGCTTTTTGGTTCCATAAACCAAATGCTTCGATCCCATTAACTGCTGCATAAACCAGGGCGACCAATGCCCCTAATTGCATTTTAGTAGTTGAAACGCTCAATACTTGCGTTAATCCTGCTTTGATAATTTCGCGTTTGCCCGTCATCATATATTCTTCGGCAAGCGCAAACAAACTATCGTGTTTTTTAGATGTCAAAAATAACCCGATCGCTACAAAGGTTAATAATCCAACTGTAAAACACTTGTAGATAACGATCGCAACTAAGGCACGCGGACGGGGTTCTGGTTGGGACATTGGATCGATAATTTGGTAAATGGCTTGCGACTTGCGCGAAGCCGTTGGCGATAGCCTGCCGTAGGCACAGTGTGGAGCGCGAATGGTGGCTCAGGGCATGAACTCCGATCGAGGATGGAGCTGAACTCACTAGTCTCTCAAACTCCCTCATCCATAATCCCGATCCCTTATTCCCTGAGTTTAGTACCTAGATCGCCTAAAATTATGCTTCAATAGTAGAATCAACGGGGAGTCTGCGATCTTCGTAATGAGCAAGAGTCGCCCATCGTTTCTTAACCAGGTTATAGTCACATCATGAGTTTAGATACCCAAATTGAAGTCAATTCCGTAACTAATGCCAATCGTGGTTGGCCGGGATTAATTGAGACATATAGAGCGTATCTACCCGTGAGTGCGACTACTCCAGTAGTCACCCTGCATGAAGGTAACACACCATTGATTCCCGTGCCGACGATCGCGGCAGAAATCGGACGTGGTGTCAAAGTATATGTCAAATACGACGGTTTAAATCCCACAGGTAGCTTCAAAGACCGAGGGATGACTATGGCAATCACAAAAGCAAAGGAAGCGGGTGCCAAGGCGGTAATTTGTGCCAGTACGGGCAATACTTCGGCGGCGGCGGCGGCTTATGCAGTACGCGGGGGAATGCGCGCCTATGTCTTGATTCCTGATGGTTATGTGGCTTTGGGTAAATTAGCCCAAGCTTTGCTGTATGGTGCTGAGGTATTGGCGATTAAAGGTAACTTTGATGATGCTTTGGATATCGTCCGGCAGATGGCAGATAATTATCCAGTTACACTCGTAAATTCGGTCAATCCTTATCGGCTAGAGGGGCAAAAAACCGCAGCATTTGAATTAGTCGATGCTTTGGGTGACGCGCCAGATTGGTTGTGCATTCCCGTCGGCAATGGCGGTAATATTACGGCGTATTGGATGGGATTCAATCAGTATCAGCAGCATGGCAAATGTCGGAATCTCCCCAAAATGATGGGATTTCAAGCCGCAGGTTCCGCGCCCCTAGTTAGTGGTATCCGCGTCAAAAATCCCGAAACTCTCGCTACGGCGATTCGGATTGGTAATCCCGCTAACTGGGAAAAAGCGATCGCGGCTAAGAATCAAAGTGGGGGCGAATTTAATGCCGTCACCGATGCTGAGATCATCGCCGCTTATCGGTGGTTGGGTAGTAAAGAAGGGATCTTCTGCGAACCTGCAAGCGCGGCTTCGGTAGCAGGTTTACTCAAGGTCAAAGATCGCGTACCCGATCGCGCTACAGTAGTCTGTGTCCTCACTGGAAATGGACTCAAAGATCCCGACACGGCGATCGCTAATAAGATCAATCCATTTCAGCAAGGTATCGCGGCAAATATGGAAGCTGTTGCCTTAGCAATGGGGTTTTAAATCAGTTGACAGTTGACACTTCGGCTACGCTCAGTGCAAGCAGTTGACAGTTGACAGTTGACAATTTCGTAGGGTGGGCACTGCCCGCCTACTGCTGTATGTCCGATTTAGATATATCTTGGGATGAATATCACCAGTCGATCGAGTTATTAGCCGCCAAGATTTTTGAGTCAGAATGGGAATTCGATCGCATTGTCTGTCTGGCTAGAGGTGGATTGCGAGTAGGCGATATTCTGTCGCGGATCTTTAACCAACCTTTAGCAATTTTAGCAGCTAGTTCTTATGGGGGCGACTCCGATCGAGAGCGCGGTAAACTAGCGATCGCCAGTCAGATTACCATGACTAGCGACAGGTTGGGTAGTCGGGTATTATTAGTTGATGACTTGGTAGATTCTGGTGTCACGCTCCAACAGACAGTAGGCTGGTTAAAAGATCGATATCCAGAGATTGAAGAGCTAAAAACGGCTGTCATCTGGTATAAAAATTGCTCGATTTGTGTACCAGACTATTACGTTAGCTATCTCCCTGAAAATCCCTGGATTCATCAACCGTTCGAGAAATATGACAGCTATAAACTATCGACAGCCGATCGTAATTGTCCGTGATTCTGGGCGAGAATTGCCTCGGCTGTGGATCGATCGATCTGATTCCAGTGCATTAGTAGTGCAACTTTGACAGATTTATTACTCGCTGACAATAACTCACTTGCAGCATCCCGTTCTAATTGCGTCAAATCTTGAATAATCTGCAAAGCTCGATCGAGTAACTTGGTATTAGTCACCGCCACATCTACCATCCGATTGCCGTAGACTTTGCCCAATTTTACCATCGTCCCAGTCGAGAGGATATTCAGAGCCATCTTTGTCACAGTGCCCGATTTTAGCCGCGTAGAACCCGACAAAATTTCTGGCCCTACAGGTAGCCTAATATCGATATCGGCGATACTGGCGACCTGATTTGCAGGCACACAGGCGATAAATATTGTCTTGGCACCCCGTTGTTTGGCAGACTCGATCGCACCGTGGACATATGGAGTCGTCCCACCTGCGGTAATGCCTACTACTACGTCATGCTGTCCGATCTGATGCTCCACCATCGCTTGAGCACCATCGCTGGCAATATCTTCCAAGCCTTCGGAACTCTTAATTAGTGCCCCAACACCCCCAGCTAGAATACCCTGAACTAGCTCCGGCGGCGTACAAAAAGTCGGCGGACACTCAGCCGCATCGAGTACGCCCAATCTCCCGCTAGTACCCGCACCGATATAAAACAATCGTCCGCCTTGACGCAAGGAATCAGCAATAAGATCGATCGCTTGGGCTAATTCCTGTCTGGCTTTGGCGATCGCGTCTAAAGTATTCAGATCTTCCCGATTGAATAAATCTACTAGATCTAGGGTACTGAGTCGATCGAGGTTGGCACTATTGACATTTACCTGTTCGGTGAGCAAATGTGCGCGGGTATTAGGGCTTTCGATCGTCATGAATTTGTGAATGGTGAATGGGTGGATGGGTGGATGTAAAATTAATGGTAGAGACAATTCATAAATTGCCCCTACCATTAATTTTGTTAAAGATCTAAAACTGGGATGTCAAATTCAATCCCCAAAATCTCAGCTATTTATTACTGAACTAAAGCTAGAGGAGGATTGGTAGCACTGACGCGGCGATCGATCACGGTATCGATTAAACCATAGTTCTTGGCTTCCTCCGCAGACATATAGAAGTCGCGATCGGTATCATCTTGGATTTTCTCCAATGGTTGACCCGTATGTTTGGCGAGGAGATCGTTTAGTGTCCCCTTGATGTAGAGGATTTCCTTGGCTTGGATGGCGATATCTGTCGCTTGTCCCTGTGCGCCACCTAGAGGCTGGTGAATCATAATCCGCGAACTGGGAAGACTCATCCGTTTGCCTGGGGTACCAGCACTGAGCAAGAATGCACCCATACTCGCGGCAAATCCCATACAGACAGTAGAGACATCGGGGCGAATTTGATTCATCGTATCAAAGATGCCCATTCCCGCCGAAACCGAACCACCAGGGGAATTGATATACACATAGATATCTTTTTCGGGATCTTCTGCTTCCAAAAATAGCAGTTGCGCCACAATCAGATTTGCCATATCTGAAGTTACTTGACCGCCTAAAAAGACAATCCGATCGCGCAGTAGCCGAGAATAAATATCAAAGGCGCGTTCGCCTCTGCCAGATTGTTCAATTACGGTAGGTATCATAGCTACGCTTTTATATCGATTTTTTTTATTATCGCCTAATCTCGGTACTAACAGTCTAGGGTTAACCGTACGCGACGATTTTGCTTGGCACAATTGTCGCGTACGCATTGTCTTTTTTTGGGTGGGGTCAAACTCACTACCTTGAATAAATGAGCTAAACACGTACGTAAATTTTCGGAGAGGCTCAGTAAATATGTACGTGAATTCCCTGATGGATTCCTAATTCTTCCTTGCTATACTCGACACTTACGTACTTCCGATATTGTTACATTTTCACCACACCCTTGGCGAAGACGATTACCTCCGGTCAGCTACGCCGAGGAGCTTCGACATTTGGTAGTTCTACACCAATATTTTGCTAGTTTGGAAAGATATGAATAAACTTTTGATGGTTACGACTGTTCCCAGCACCCTGCGTAGTTTTTTACTGCCGTTTGCCGCTCATTTTCGGGCGCAAGGATGGCAAGTAGATGCGATGGCGTGTGGGGTTTCCATGTCGGCGGAATGCCAGCAAGCATTCGATCGAGTGTGGAAGGTGAAGTGGTCGCGCAACCCGTTAGATCCACGGAATTTATTGGCTGCGCCACAGGTGATTCGCGAGATCGTCACGCGAGAGCAATACAATATCGTTCATGTCCATACTCCAGTGGCTGCCTTTGTGACGCGATTTGCTCTCAAAGATCTCCGCGCTCGACTTGGAGTTAAGGTAATCTATACGGCGCACGGCTTTCACTTCTACACTGGGGGCAATCCTCTCAAAAATGCGGTATTCATCAATTTAGAAAAATTGGCGGGTAATTGGACTGACTATTTAGTCACCATCAATCATGAGGATCGACAAGCAGCACTACAGCATAAATTAGTGCCACCAGCGCGACTAGTTTATATGCCAGGGATTGGGGTGGACTTAAAGTATTACAATCGGCAGACGGTGGCTGAGTCAGCAGTAATCCAGGTGCGTCAGGAGCTAGGCATCGGCGAGCATACTCCGGTGTTGCTGTCAGTGGCGGAATTCACTGCCCGCAAACACCATGTTGATGCGATCGCCGCCTTTGCGAAATTGGCTCGGACGGATGTACATTTAGCCTTTGCGGGTAGCGGCCCACTGATGGAAAAAATGCAGCAGTTAGCCGCTCAATTGGGTGTTGCCAAGCGAATTCATTTTTTAGGAAATAGACCAGATATTCCCGTACTGATGAAAGCCGCCAGCGCGAATATCCTAGTGTCTGCACAAGAAGGATTACCCAGGAGCGTGCTAGAGTCCCTAGCTTTGGAGACTCCAACAATTGGTACTAAAATTCGGGGTACTCAAGATTTACTTGAGGGCGGTTGTGGCTTATTGGTTGATGTTGGTGATGTGGATGGAATAGCCGCAGCAATGGCGACGATCCTCGGGTCGCCCGCAGCGGCAACTCAGATGAGTAAACTAGGTTATGAGCGGATATCTGAATACGAGCTGGATTCGATCGTCCAGCTACACGAGCAATTATATGCTAACGCCTTGGGTGAGAGTTGAGAGTTGAGAGTTGAGAGTTGAGAGTTGAGAGTTGAGAGTTGAGAGTTGAGAG
>ENA-OFCF01000160-OFCF01000160.1-metagenomes-genome-assembly--contig:-NODE-160-length-33357-cov-14.824845_pt1 | contig 33357 bp, 34 predicted proteins | sample MGYA00153387_OFCF01 | MGnify analysis MGYA00153387 | reverse complement strand
CTGCTGAGTCTAAACTATTACTTTGTAACTGACGACTTTCTCTAGTTGTGACTCTTGTAACCATAAGAATTTATTACTTGTGATGATGGTGTTTCGATCGACTACTACTATTTTCCTATCTATTTACCGTTATTATTACGATCGACATTAGCATAGGTCATGCTAAGATAGCAAATAAATCTACTGTAACTCCATAAACTTACCGTAAATTTTTTCGTGCTGGCAATAATCCACACCCGAACAAGGACAATATGGCTATTTTACAGATCGAGAATGGGGCAACCTATAATCAGCGCAGCCAAATCGAACATCAACTAAGTGCCTTACAGATTGAGATCGGACAACTGCCATTAGAGCGATACTTATCTCAACCGCAGCAAAGTCAATCGCTGCAAGCACTATTTCAGCTAGATGTGCTCGATCTGGCTCAGAAACAAAAAATTTTGCAATCACTCCGTCCTCAAGCGACGAAGCTGAAATACTTTGGCAACTGTACCCACTGCGATCTGTTAGTTGTCAATGTCACATCACCAAGCTTGTACCAGTTACTCGCGCAAGGTAGTCGTCCCCATGTTCACACAGAAGACCAAGTGCTATACCTGCTATCGGGAGAATGTATACTCGGATTTTTACATCCCGATGGCTATCGGATCGAACTGATATTGCAAGCACAGGAGTATATCAAAGTGCCTGCGGGAATTAGACATTGGTTTAGTTTGTCGGCATCACTAGATATCAAAGCTCTGCGTTACTTTACTCAAGTTAGTAATGAATCTCCAAAGAAGTTGCATGATGAATTTCACTATAGTTATCAGTCGATCGACTAAAATCTAGCTTCGATCTTCTTCAAATAGACTATTTTCAGTATTTACAAACTCTCTAACTATTACAATCGAAGAGGTAATTTCCAATGACTAATCTATCCTTGACCGAATCTCAAGTAAAATTCTTACAGTCGATCGATATCAATATCCCCCAGCAACTACATCAGCAGCCAGTCTTAGCAAATCTCATCGGTAATTACAATCTAATTGTCAATTTTAAAGCAGCCGTATTAGACCGAAAAGCCACAGGTGGTGGGTGGTTCAACCTGAATTTAGAAGGACATCCCCAAGATATCGAAAACGCGCTCAAAGATCTCCAGGAGCTAGGGGTAAAAGTTTTTTATCATGGTTCGGTGCCATTATTGTTAGAAAATATCGAGTAATTAATTTCAAATTCGATCGCCATCATGATAGATAGGGAACCAGAATTTTGCTATTACTTTGCCTATGGATCTTGCATGTGTCCTGTAGATTTACAGCGGACATTGCAAGAAGCAGTCGAGCCTTATATTGTTGGGACAGCAACACTGACAGGTTATCGAGTTGGCTTTTATTATTATGCCCAGCATCGTAACTGTGGGGTATTAGATATCGTACCCGATCGAGATTCAACAGTTCACGGAGTCTTGTATCGATTGCCCGCGAGGCTAATTCCGGCTTTGGATCTGCGCGAACATGTACCCCAAGGTGGCTATCGCCATGAATTGGTAAATGTGCGGTGTCAAAATCGGCATTATTTGCAGGTGAAGACTTATGTGGTCGTCAATAAATTGTCAACTGAATACCCGCCGAATGATTGGTACGCAGGAGTGGTGATGCGTGGCGCAGCTACCTGTAATTTACCTACTGATTACCGTCATCAGCTCCACGCACATATCCAGCGACTTCAACAAAGCTGTCACCCCTGCGACTTTGCGGTTGCATAGAGCCAACGTTTAGATAGATTATTCATTCCTCAGAGCTGATGCTAACACTGACACGAACGAACATCAACCGTCACTTCCTACGCCGGACAACTTTACCGGAGGAGTCAGATTTTTTCTGGAAAATCGAAGCGGGGATCGTGCGGACTATGACCTGGACTGACACAGGAGAGCTGATTGTCTTGGGAATCTGGGGGAAAGGGGATATCGTGGGTAGCAGTCTATCGACGATCGAGCCTTATGAAATCGAATGTTTGACTAAGACGACCGTCCAACCGATTCCTTGCAGTCAGTTGGTAAATATGACTGATGAGCTGCTTCAACACATTCGCCACAATCAAGAATTTATCAAAATTGTCCACAATCGGAGTATCGAACTAGCGATTGTGCGATTATTGAATTGGTTGGGACATCGGTTCGGACAAGCTGTGGAGGGCGGTCATTTAATCGATCTACTACTAACCCATCAAGAAATTTCAGAAATTGTCGGCACGTCGAGAGTTACGACGACTCGGATCGTGGGATCTTTAGTCGAACGCGGAATTATTCAACGACATCAGCGTCATTTTATCGTTTCGCTCGACCGCGATCCTTTCTGGCACTATGAAATTTAGACTTTTAACTTCTATATATGAGCAACGTCATCCCTGCCAACCTCGTCAAACCCAAACCAGCTTGGAAAGTGTGGTTCGATCGCATTCGTCATTTATCATGGACTTGGCGCATCATGTGGTTTTACCTGAGCGCGATGCTGTTTCTCCCGCTGGGGGCGATGTTTGTCAAAGCTGGGAGCGGTGGCTGGGCAAAATTCTGGGAAGTGGCGAGTAGTCCTCTGGCTTTATCCACCTATGATATTACCTTTACGACTTCGCTCATTGCCACCTTAATTAATGGTCTGTTTGGTACTGCGATCGCGTGGGTCTTGGTGCGGTATGATTTTCCTGGTAAACGGATTGTCGATGCCTCGATCGATCTACCTTTTGCACTACCTACTTCAGTTGCTGGTCTGACATTAGCCACAGTTTATAGTGATAATGGCTGGATTGGCAGTTTATTCGTTCCCTTTGGCATCAAAATCGCCTTCACGCGGTTGGGTGTAGGGATGGCAATGTTATTTATCTCACTCCCCTTTATCGTCCGTACCGTTCAACCCGTATTGATTGAGCTGGAACGAGACATCGAGGAAGCAGCTTGGTGTCTGGGTGCGTCGGACTGGCAAACTTTTCGACAAGTGATCCTACCCCCATTATTACCATCGATTCTGACTGGGATGGCTTTGGGATTTTCCCGTGCAGTCGGGGAATATGGTTCGACGGTGATTATCGCTTCCAATACTCCATTTAAAGATTTGATCGCACCTGTTTTAATCTTCCAACGGTTGGAGCAATATGACTATGCTGGGGCGACAACAATTGGCGTAGTTTTACTCGGAATTTCGCTAATATTATTGCTAGGGATTAATATTCTACAAGCTTGGGGTCAACGTTATGAAGACTAGTAATCCTGTCAATACTTTAGTCCGTCAAGGGCCAGATAAAAAACAACTTAATTGGGTACCGACTCTTCTAATCGGATTATCGATCGGGTATATTACTCTGATTATTTATATCCCCGCCGTCAATGTCTTTTATCAAGCATTTCACAAAGGCATCGATCCCTTCATTGCCAATCTCACCAATACCGAGTTCTTGAGTGCAGCGAGAGTCACTTTATTACTAGCATTAATTACCGTCCCGATTAATACAGTATTTGGGTTATGTGCTGCTTGGTCGATCGCTCGTCACAAATTTCCTGGGCGGACGTTACTATTGAGTATTATCGATTTACCATTATCGATTTCTCCCGTTGTTGCAGGCTTAATGATTATGCTACTTTACGGTCGTCAAGGTTGGTTTGGTGGCTGGTTACAAGACAGAGGTATCGATGTTGTATTTGCTTTTCCAGGGATGGCTTTAGCAACAGCTTTTGTGAGTATGCCATTTGTAGTGAGGGAGGTAATTCCAGTCTTGGAAGAAGCTGGTGTAGATCAAGAAGAAGCCGCTAGAACGCTTGGTGCTAGCGATTGGCAGATATTTTGGCGCGTGACTCTCCCGAATATTCGCTGGGGATTGATGTATGGAGTATTATTAACAAATGCCCGCGCAATGGGCGAATTTGGCGCGGTATCTGTGGTGTCGGGAAATGTGGCAAATACAACTCAAAGTTTACCTTTATTCGTGGAAGAAGCTTATAAGCAATACAATACTGAAGCCGCTTTTTCAGCAGCAGTTTTACTTGCTTTACTCGCGGCAGTTACGTTGATTTTAAAAGAGATTTTAGAAAGTAAAACACGAATTAAGGATAAGTCATAATTGATGAGACGGAGCTGAATCTAAACATATAAGTACCCAACCTACACATTTACAAGATGGTGCGTTAGCTCCGCTAACGCACCCTACGACCTAAAACCTAAAACCTAAAGCCTAAATATAATACATCGGACTGCTTTGCCGCTGAGTTTCTAATGTTTTAGCCAAATCTTGAAGCGTGTAACTTTTTAAAAGATCGCGAACAGAGTCTTGGATGCCTTCAAAAGTTTGAACGACGACTGTTTTTTCTAGGGTATTAGAGCTAGTTGGATCGACTTTTTTGCGATCGCCACTACCTTCGATCGCGATTACTACATCGAGTAAGGTGATCTGCCATAGTTCTCTAGCAAGTAGATAACCACCTTTCATCCCGCGCTGACTAGAAAGAATTCCTTGACGTTTGAGCGAAGTAAAAATCTGATCGAGATATCGCTCTGGTAATGATTGACTAGCGGCGATTTCATTTACCTTGAGGGGTTTGCCTTGAGCTTGATGTTTAGCGATTTCTAGCAGAGCAACTAAAGCGTATTCTAGTCGAGAAGAGAGTTCCACAAGTAGTTCGATCGGATACTATATTTAAGATATCACGGTTTTCCGCTCGATCTGGAGTACTAACTCACGGATAAGGGGGTGGATATGTGCTCTAATTGGGCGATCGATACTCAGTAAGTGGATTTTAAAATTAGGTATAAAATAAAGTTTAATATTAAGTATAAGTTAGCGATCGGTTATTCTAAAAATTTATTCAGGTATTTTAAATAATGGGTATATCAGTAAAAAGTGTATCGAAACAATTTGGCAGTTTCCAAGCTGTTGATGATGTCAATCTGGAAATTGAGTCGGGTGCGCTAGTGGCTCTGCTGGGGCCTTCAGGGTCTGGTAAATCTACTCTGCTCAGGCTGATTGCTGGACTGGAAACACCCGATAGTGGCAAAATTTGGCTGACTGGGACAGATGCAACTTATCAGAGCGTTCAGGAGCGAAATATTGGGTTTGTATTTCAGCATTACGCGCTATTTAAGCACATGACTATTCGCGAAAATATCGGCTTTGGATTGAAGATTCGTAATGCTAGTCCAGCCAAAATTAAGGCGCGTGCTGATGAGTTGCTGGAACTAGTTCAGCTTTCAGGATTGGGAGATCGCTATCCTTCACAATTGTCTGGCGGACAGAGACAGCGGGTAGCTTTGGCACGCTCTTTAGCTGTCGAACCCAAGGTATTGCTATTAGATGAGCCGTTTGGGGCGTTGGATGCCAAGGTGAGAAAGGATTTGCGCGTTTGGTTGCGCCGTCTTCACGATGAGGTGCATGTGACGACGGTATTTGTCACTCACGATCAGGAGGAGGCGATGGAAGTAGCCGACAAAATCGTGGTGATGAATAAGGGTCAAATCGAGCAGGTAGGCACTGCGGCGGAGATTTACGATCGACCTGCGAGTGCGTTTGTGATGAGTTTTATCGGCCCTGTGAATGTTTTACCTAGCAGTGCAGATATTTTTCAAAATAATGGGTTTGAAGCCAATCATCCTCAAGTATATCTCCGTCCCCAAGATATCTCGATCGCGACTGAGCCAGATAGTACGATGACTGTGGCAACTGTGACGCGGATTATTCATTTGGGATGGGAGATTCAAGCTGAGTTGGCTCTGGCTGATGGGCAAGTTATTTCGGCTCATCTGACGCGCGATCGATTCGATGAGTTACACTTGGAACCACAGCAGACTGTCTATGTAAAACCTAAGGAAGCTAAATCTTTTCCACTATATTATTCGATCTAAACCCCTAATTTTCAGTGTTGGGGCGATCGATGGTATCGGCGTTAATCTACTTGTAGGCTTAGAGCGCAAATCAGGAGGTCAGATATGTATGCAATTGGTTTTCAGCAACCTGGAAGCATCAATCGGGATGAAGCCCTGGTCAACATTGAGTTACCGATGCCGACACCCGCAGGACGCGACATTCTCGTGCAGGTCAAGGCTGTATCGGTCAACCCAGTCGATGTCAAAATCAGGCACAGTGCCCAGCCTGAACCTGGAAATTGGAAAGTGCTCGGTTGGGATGCCGCTGGGATTGTGACTGCTGTTGGGTCACAAGTCACGCTGTTCCAACCTGGAGACGCGGTATTTTATGCTGGTGCGATCGGCAGATCTGGTACTAATGCCGAATACCATTTGGTGGACGAGCGGATCGTCGGCGTAAAGCCGAAGACGCTAGATTGGGCTGCCGCTGCTGCGTTGCCACTGACATCAATTACGGCTTGGGAAATGCTATTCGATCGACTTGACGTGAAGAAAGCGGTGCCTGGAGCGGCTCCGGCTATTCTCATCGTTGGCGGAGCTGGAGGCGTTGGCTCGATTGCGATTCAGATGGCGCGGACACTTACAGATCTGACGGTTATTGCCACTGCCTCTCGGCTAGAGACGATCTCTTGGGTGAAAGAAATGGGGGCGCATCACATTATCGACCATACTTTACCACTTGCCGAACAGGTGGCTGCGCTAGAATTGGGCGCACCAGCTTTCGTCTTTTCGACGACTCAGACCGCTCGTCATCTCGATGAGATCGCCAAGCTCATCGCTCCACAAGGTCGCTTTGGACTAATCGACGATCCTGAGGTTCTGGACATCAGCAGGTTTAAACGCAAGTCCATCTCAGTCCACTGGGAGCTGATGTTCACCCGATCGATCTACAATACACCCGATATTGTCGAGCAGGGAAAACTCCTCAACGAAGTCTCCCGCCTCGTCGATGAGGGCGTACTGCGGACAACCATGACGGAACGGTATGCGCCGATTGATGCGGCCACTCTCAAGCACGTTCACATGCTGATTGAAAGCGGCAAGGCACGGGGCAAAATCGTCCTCGAAGGCTTCACCGCTACTGCGATGTAGATCCAGGCTATACCTGCCGAAATCCGTGGGGCACCAAAATCCTAATAGAAGCTCGTACTGCTAGATCGGGCAACTTGAGCAAATAACCGTAAAGCACCGCGAGTTTTCTCAATCAGTCACCGGACACCTAAATTTCAACTCAATTGTGCAACGATCCCATTAGCTAGTAGTGTTCGATCGGTTAGCAAATCTTCGACGGTGATGCGTAATTGTCGATCGCCATCGACGTTAAACAGCACTTTGACTCGATCGATTCCTGGAGATCCTACTGGTTGGAGTTTAGCAATACTTCGACTACCATCGCGATCGTTCAGAGCTTTGACATCTTTTACCCCGCCAGTCAGACAGCGGGTAATCAATCTATCGCCATCAAAATATACCTCCGTTCCCCCAGTTGTGGCACCTAATTCGCCGATAATTAGTTCGATGCTGGGTTGATTTTCTCGCGATGCACCGAGGGTTAGTTCCACTGGTGCTGGCATTGGAAAGGCTTGTCCCGATTGAATAATCGGATGCCAATTATGAGCATTTTTTCGCTTGTCCCAATAGCGAACGCCATAACTATGATAAAGAAAATCTTCGACTTCCATCCCTTGAAGTAATTGTAATGCACCATGCGCGATCGCTTCAAATGGTTTCGATTGGCGGAGTTTACTCTCATCAAAATACTGCCGAATCCAAGTTTGGACGGCGGGAATTTGCACCGTACCGCCGACTAATAACACGCCATCGATATCATTAGTTTCAATTCCTTGTCTTCTAGCTTGTTGGAGTACTTGCGTCATCGACTCATCCAACCTGTCGAAAAATTGATGGGATGTTAAAATTTGCTCGAACCGATCGCGTGTCAAACTAAACTCATAACTATCAAACGTGCGATCGTCAAAATATACTTCCGTCGCCGTAGTTTGTAAAGATAGTTGAATCTTTAATTTTTCTGCCAACCGGACAATCAATGGCGTTACATTTACCCCTTGCTCCTGCGCCAACTCCTGCGCCAGCCAATTATCGATATCCGTTCCCCCCAAATTTTGCCCCGCTTTGGCAATTACCCGCGCTAACTGGGGCTGTTGGGTAGCTGCTGCTAGGGATTTGTCCCCCCACTTCAACAAGAAGCCCAGGGGGTTTTTCCCCTGCTGGATTTGCTTTGTCAACTGTACCAGCGATAAATCCAGCGTACCCCCACCAAAATCGACGACTAGCAGTGTTTGGGCTGCCGTCATACCATATCCCAAAGCCGCCGCTGTTGGTTCGTCTAGGAGTTGAATTCGATCGACTGGGAGCGTTTTACATACGCCGCTCAACCAACTGCGATACACCTCAAAGCTATCGACGGGAACTGTGATTACTAGTGATTCGCCTACATCTAGCGACTGCTGCAACTGGTTGATGATTCCAGTTAGGAATAGTTCGCCCACCCGCTCGAATGTCATCGACACTCCATCTAATTCCGGCAAAAATCCCTGAATCTGTGCCCCAATCCCGCGCTTGAAGCCGCGAAAATAACGATTGTCGCTCTGGAGATCTAGTCCTCGATCGCGTACCATTTGACCTAGTAAGACTCGATCCTTACTCCCATCCTCCACATATACCAAGCTGGGAATCAACGGTGGATTCATGCCCCCAACCAGGGACAATCCTGGCAATGTCACCGTTTCGGCTTGTTTTGTGGCGGCATTCCAACGGCTGATGACAGTATTACTAGTCCCAAAGTCGATCGCGATTGCCATAGAGTGTGGTGTGAAGGTTCTACTCATTTAGCCTAACATGATGGCTATTTCACCTGTAACGATCCCAGAGTCTTGACTTGAACCTTACTAATCGTTGGCGTAGTTCGACTACGCTCACCACAAGCGTTGCCCTGAAGCTCTCCGAAGGGTAGCCTCTGATGAGAGAGAATCGTTTGACATCATTGATTAATGACCGCGCAGATCTAATATGTGTAAGTAACCAATCCTTTCTTGCAAGGGATCTTACTGCCTGCTGACGGTGTTTGACTGATTACATTGGAACCACCAGTGGTAGGGATGCCTGCGTAGGATAAGTCTTTGTCCGTACGTATTGCCGTGTTGGCTTGGCTCGGAGTTTTTGATGTTGTCAATAGATCTGGTACTTCACAGTAAACGATAGTTGCAGGTGTCGTAGATACACTACCACCTGTAACTGTTGCGGTAGATGTGATAGATCCACTAGTAATAGTTCGATTATCTCCATAAATCAGGCGATTGGTTAAATTATCCCTACGATTGCTCAGTTCAGCAAAGAGCGCGATACTTACTTGGTTGTCACTTACGCAGGTATAGAAGCCGTTCGCACCCACACTAGTTGCTGCGGGTGCAGGAGTTGCTGCGGGTGCAGAACAAGTTGGTGGAGTCGCTGCGGTAATTATATTATCAGCGATTGAGACGTTGACCGGAGCTGCAACGATGACCGTGTCAGTTGTAGCATTGTAGCTACAGGGGATCGAGTCATTTTCATCAGCGATTCGACCATAACGATAGAGAACATTGGGGCCGACTCGCCCATCTCTAGAAGTCTTCGCCCTGGTACTATAGATTACCCGTTCGTGGACGATTTTGTTATCGCTGCAAACAATAGAAATTTTCAAAAATAGAACTGGAGTAAAACCACTATTCCACAATAATGTAGATCCATCATCTAAACGTCCCTCACCATCCGTCGGATTAGTATTATTAATACTAGTTTGAATTGCATCAGTAATATCAGTTGCTGGAGTGGGAGAGTTTTGGTTGCCATTAACATTTTCAGCTTTGCGGATATCGTAAGATATCACATCTAACGCATGACTAACTTCTACTCGACGACTTTGGGCTGCGGCTAATTTTTGATTAGAAGATACCATGAAAGTAATTCCGGTGCCAACTAGGGCACAAACTATTCCCATAATGGAGATCGAAACCAACAGTTCGATGAGGGTGAATCCAGCAGATATATTATCTGTGTGATTAAATTGGTTTAATTTTGAGATTTTCATGATGCACAACGTGTAATTAAATGTCTATTCACCTACTTGACAAGTATTATTTATATATATGCCAATACGGACTAGTCCAATACCAGCATCGACCATCAAACATTTTTTTTCACCATCTGGATTACTTCTTGACGATAAAACTACGGTACCAGAATTCTGAGTAATTCCTCTGAAATTGTAAGTAATCCTGAGCAAAGGAACAGACGAGTCGCTATTTTTAATCACAATATCATCCCGGTCGTCTAACTTAACCGATGGCAATCCATCGGGAACATTAGCAATCCCCGAACTAGTACTATCAGCAGAAGTTAAGCAATCACTGATAACTTGGTTGCCATCGGGAATGTATATTTTACATTTTTGATTTTTTTGAGTTGTCTGGCTTCGAGATAGTTCTAAAGTATCACGGACTCGCTCTAGTGAGTTGGAAAGCTTTGCACGTGACATCATCGCTAAGACACTAGGAGCTGCAATTGCCGTCAGAATTCCAATTATCGTCAAGACTGCGAGCATTTCTATTAGAGTGAAACCCCGATCTTTTTGACTAATTAATCTATAAACATTTAAGTGATGCATTAGGAATTATTTGGACAGTGAGGTTGTATTCAGATTGTGAAGATCCTTCAGCCGCAAATGAGTAGCCGATCGGCAGGATATCTGGATCGATGATGGGAGCAGTCTTCAGATTTCTATTTGCATCAGCATCAGCAAGACCGATCTCGCGTGTCAATATATAGTTACGACCCAATATTTTCATAGTTGTTTTTTTGATGTTTGGTGTTGTCGGATCGGCTCCGATATTCCCCTTTAACTCCCATGCAAAACCATCGCTTAACTTAGGAGGATCGCACTTGAGTGGAGTACTTTGTAATTTGGTTGATTGATATTTAATACTCTCGATATCAGCTCGAATCAGTGAGTTCATTGCATCGTTTCTTTTTGCCTTGATCTTATAAATGTTAGCCGTTAAAACTAAATTAGCTCCCATACTGACAAACAGAATTGAGAGCATTGCGGCAATAGTAGTTTCAAATAATCCAAATCCTTGCTGGGCATAGTTTCTTTGAGTAGCAATCGATTTAATTTTCATCAAATTTGTAATTGTAAAATTCTCCAATTTTATATATAGTTTAGGTGCAGAGGATGTGGGCAAGGTTATCTTTGATTCGCACCATCGATGAGATCCTCTCTCGCTCCTTGACAAAGGGGGAATCGAATTTAAAGTCCCCCTTTAGCAGAGGGATTTACCAAACATCTTCTGCTGGATATCGAGGATTGGAATTAGGTATTAGGGACTACCGCTTGGCTAATCACCTGAATACTAGGATTGTTATAAGGACAAGCAAGATTTTTGTCCTCATTCCCATCTTGATTCACTACAAATTTGTTGCTATTACTAGCACCAGTCCAATGATGTGCCCACAGAGCACCTTTATATCCGTCCCCGTTACCACCACCCGCGACACCAGCAGAGTAAGTTGGTGCGATGATAAATGCGCCAACGGTATTAGTACCTTTGATCAATAACTGACCATTGGGTTTGTAGCCATAAATTACAAGATTGTTCAGGTTACAAGTAGCAGCTCCATCACAAGGTTTGATAGCGATATTACCTTTTGTAATCATGTCTCCTTGCAAATGTACGATCACTTTTGCTGAGGCTCTAAACCGCACCGTGGTGTTGCCCTCTAAGTTGAGGTTGCTAGCATAATATCGGTAAATTCCATCACTACCAGCACGATCGCCAGTTGCAGGGAAAGTTACATCCCCGTTTCTTGGTATTCTGGTTGCTAGATCGACATTGTTGAGAAAAGAAGAATCGAGGGTAGGCATTGCGAGCAAGCATTTGGACATCGCAAATGCTGGTGGAGTACGGGAGACAGAGTTAGGTACCTCGATTTGAGTTGCTATTTTGCCAGGAGATGTCCAGAGGCTGGTTGCAGGAGTATTAGTCACTAGCCCATAAGCATTGTAAGACTGATTGAAATTAGTACTGGTAGTATTGTTTGGCCCATCAATCAACCACAATCCAGGGAATCTGGTTGCACCTGTCGCAGTCACAGGACTGGTGGTGGTACTTGAAGTACCTGAGGTACTTGAAGTACCTGAGGTACTTGAGGTACCTGAACCTGAACTACTGGCTACTATTGCTGAGAGTGCACTCTCAGCAGTAGTAGCAGCAGTAGCCGCAGTAGTAGCAGCAGTAGCCGCAGTAGTAGCAGCAGTATCACCTTTACTGGCAGCAGTATTTGCAGTAGCCGCAGCAGTATTTGCAACACTGGCGGCGGCATTAGCATTTGCAGCAGCAGTAGCCGCAGTAGTAGCAGCAGTATTTGCAGCAGTACCTGTGACATTTGCGCCCGTGGCATTTGCAGCAGTCTGGGCATCATCAACCGCACTGGCGGCAGAATTAGTAGCATACGTGGCACTTGTAGTACCACTTGCCGCCGCGATAGTTGCGGGAGTACTCGGAGTGGTGACAGTATTGGCACCACTTGCGATGATGTTTGCATTATTTGCAGCATTGTTGGCGGTACTAGCAGTCAGATTATTAGCTAAACTGACAGTACCCACAGCCACACCTGATGCAGTCACAGCCACACCTGATGCAGTCACAGCCGCAGCGGCTGCGGTCGTAGGATTGGCGGTAATTTGTGCAGGGATGGCTCTTGGAGAACTCAATGCAGCTCCTTCGGTCACGCCGATGATAGCTTCTACAGTGGTCTTACCTGTGGAAATGTCATCAGTAGCACCAGCTCCCGTACCTGTTTGATTGACTCGCCCCTGGACTTTCAAAATCGCCTTGTCTGTCCCATTGGGTGCATAACTGACCAATTTATATTGACCTTTTTCAGGTTGGCCTGCGGCGATATTTTGCCATCCCTGAGTTTTTGCAATCTCATCGGCAGACAACCCAGATGTAGCCCAGTCACCATTATTCTTCCTGGCGAGTGCGATCCCACTTTTTTTGTTCAGCAGTGACAGATACATCGAGACACCTGATTCCGCAGCAGCCAAGCTCCGATTATTGATTTTTTGGGATGCGCTGACAGTATTGTCCTTCATCGATCGACTCATGATTGTCATTCCAACCATCATGATGACTAATCCAAAGCCTGCCGCTGTAACTAATGAGAAGCCTTCTTCTGTAGATTTATGTTTGCGAATAGTTTTTAGGTTTTTCATTTTATTTAGGAAATTGCCTGGTTAAGCTGTTGAAAGTGTCACAGCACAGGAGGAGAGCGTCAGTCTGAGATCGAAGCTTCAGAACACTCGGTTGTCAGGCAAGGTTATCGGAGAAACCTCGAACAGCAAAACTAGCACTGTCTATTTATTGCATTGCCGCTCGGATCGGCAAACCCGATAAATTAGTGCAACCTGAAAGATCCAATCCTAAATAAATACACGATCGAGTCGGTCGAATCGGGACATATTTGGCAAATTAAGTTGTCGTAAACTTATAATGCCCACAGATTGGTGTAATCTATCGCTGAGAGTGCCAGTCGAAGTTGAATTTGATGCTGGGGCGATAACTTCACTTCATACTCCTGATATCCGCATCTTAATCGGCAAAATAACGATCGAGTGCGATCGCGATCGCATTTGCAGGTAATGTAGACAGCGTTGGTCGAGTGGTAAATAGCCTGAGTTATGGAGTTCGATCTGTGAGCCACTAGCGATCGTCCACAGATGGGGCAATGTTTAGCAAGTGTACTTATTTCCAACTGTTTTCCGATGATTTTGATTAATCTGCTACGCTAGGTGGAGAGGATTCTGAGTTGGCTGAGTCCGCTTACCAAAAGTCGATCGCGGGTGTGCATGGAAAGTAACTGGGACAATTTTCTCAAGAATCTTGGAGTATGGGAGGGGACATTTACTCAGATCTCGACTGAGGGCGAGTTGCTCGGTTCTACGCCGTCGATTTTGACGCTCGAAGGGTTGGAAGCTAACCAACTGGTAAAGTTCCGATTGCGCCGTTTTGCGAATGATATCAGCGAACAGCCGACATCCGATCGAGTTCAGGAATACCGCTCTTTGGGCAGACAAGCGGTATTTTTCGATACGGGGGCTTTTTCTAAAGGTTCGCTGCAAGTGGCTCCTTTTGCAGAATTTGGTGCAGAATATGGATTTGTGGCGGGAGATCGGCGATCGCGTTTGGTACAGTTATTCGATCCACAGGGATGTTTTGCTAGTCAGACGCTGATTCGGGAGATTCGCAGCGGTACGGATGCGACGTTGCGCCCTGCGTTGACGGCAGAACAGTTGGTGGGCAAGTGGGAAGGAAAGGCTGATACTGTTTATGCAGACTGGAAAGCTCCAGAGACTACTGCTGTGAGCCTGGAGATCCGATCGATTGATGGCTACCTGCATCAACAACTAGCTTTTGGTAGTCGCACGATTTCTTCAACTGCGCGCATCGATGGAAATCGGCTGCATTTTGAGGAAGGAGCTACGCCGCGTCAGGTATTATTATTGCCCGACGGGGTATCGAGTAATATTCCGATGCAGGTTAGTCATCGACAGCCGTTTTTTGTGGAGGCGGGGTGGCTGTTGTCGGATAATGAACGCCAGCGATTGATTCGTAGCTACAATGACAAGGGTGAATGGATTAGTTCGACTCACGTTATTGAATATCGGTTTAAAAGTTGACAGTTGACAGTTGACAGCGATTAGATATTGCGTACTGATGAGGATAATTGGTTTACTGCGTAGATTTTACCCCACCCCAACCCTCCCCTTATTAAGGGGAGGGAGCAAGAGCAACTCCTTTATAATGAACACTTTCAATCAGCTCGAACCGCAACAGCGGCGAAATTTGCGGGTGTTATTTATGACGGGCTTATTATTTTGGATAAGTATCGGAATTCTATTACCAACATTACCTGCATATCTCGATGAGATCGGGATAAAGCAGCAACAGATTGGATTAATTATCGGGGCTTTTGCGATCGGGTTATTGGCGACACGTCCGCTCGTCGGAAAATTAGCCGATACTAGAGGTCGAAAATTAGTCTTATTAATTGGTACGGCAGTAGCGGCGATCGCTCCATTGGGTTACATTTTTGTTAATTCGATTCCATTATTGATTGTAGTCAGAGCATTTCATGGCATTAGTATCGCTGCTTTTGCGACTGCTTATAGTGCCTTGGTGGTCGATTTGGCTCCACCAAAACAACGAGGAGAAATCATCGGCTTGATGAGCTTAACTAACCCTGTAGGCGTTGCATTAGGCCCAGCAATTGGGGGGTATTTACAAGTAGCTGGAATGTATGGTGCGATCTTTTGGATCTCGGTCATCAGTGGGGCGATCGCCTTTACATCCACCACTCAATTACGCAAACCAAATATCGCGATCGATCCACTAGAAATTGAACCAGTACCAAAAACTTCAATTTGGAAAATCCTGACTAATCCAGCTCTAGGAATCCCTGCTTTAGTATTAATGCTGATTGGGTTTCCCTTCGGTGCAATTCATACATTTTTGCCGCTATATATTCAGAGTATTCATATTGATTTTAATCCAGGTTTATTCTATACTATTTCGGCGATGGCTAGTTTTAGTGCTAGATCGCTGATTGGGAGTAGATCCGATCGATATGGGCGAGGCGTATTTATTGCTGGGAGTCTCTGCTGCTATACAGTTGGTATTGCTTTTCTAGCTACCGCCAACAGCGCGACGAGTTTTATCTTAGGTGCAATTTTAGAAGGATTGGGTAGTGGCATTTTGATCCCGATGACAGTCGCCTTGGTATCCGATCGATCTTTACCTCAACAGCGCGGGCAAGTATTATCGATCTGTATCACAGGATTGGATCTGGGAATTGCGATCGCTGCACCTGTATTTGGGATACTTGCTAAAGACTTCGGCTATCCAGGTATTTTTACGATCGGTACGGGAATGGCGGCTAGTGCAATTGTGGTATTTTCGATCTGGGGCAATCGCACTTTACAACATTCGATCGGTTTTTGTCTGGGTCGCGATCGAGATGTTTATCGTCGGATCTAGGATGGAAATCGTCCAATGTTTCGATACCTTCTACTCAGATCGCTGTCAACTATCAACTATCAACTATCAACTATCAACTATCAACTATTTACAACGCCTGATATGCAGATTCGGTCAACGCTCGAATTTCGGCTAAATCTGGTGTTGTTACTGGCTCACCACTATTTACACTCAACCAGAGTAGATACTCAATATTTCCGGCTGGGCCGACCAATGGCGACCATGTTAACCCGCGATAGTCCCACCCCAAATCTTGCGCCGCCGCCAACACTCCTGAAATTGCCCCTGCTTGGGCTGATAAGTCTCTAACTACTCCATTTTTACCAATTGCGCTTTTACCCACTTCAAATTGCGGTTTAACCAGCAATAAGAGTTCTTTTGGTGGTGCCAGTAAGCATTTCAAAGCTGCTAAAATTTTAGTCAGAGAAATAAATGAGACATCAACTACCGCCAGATCTGGTAATGTGACTGGATAGATGTCCTCAACTGGTTCGCCATAGAGTTCGGCGGGGGTGAGATGACGAATATTCGTTCGTTCGCGCAGGATGACTCGATCGTCAGTGCGGAGCTTCCAGTCTACTTGTCCGTAGCCAACATCGATGCCGTAGACTTGCTTTGCGCCAGCTTGCAATAGACAGTCTGTGAAACCACCTGTAGAAATCCCGCCATCTAGGCAAATTCGATCGAGTGTGGCAATCTCAAATACTGCCAAAGCCTTGGCTAATTTCTCACCGCCACGCGACACAAATCTCGCTCTAGCTTTGACTTCGACTGTTGCGGTGAGTAAAATCGCCGTTCCTGATTTGTCTACCACCTCGCCATTTACCCGCACTTCTCCCGCCTGAATCCAGCGTTGTGCCAATTGGCGAGATTCACATAGCTTGCGCTCTACCAGTAATAAATCCAAGCGTTGTTTTTTCAAGTCAAAAAGAGATTGGTGGAAATAAGTACTCAATCTCTATTAAAGCATTCGACCGATTAGCCGATCGCTCCGTCGCTAGCAAATGAGTGACTATTGGCACTCACCCACAATTGCCACAAGTATGATTCTACTCGATCGGGTAATTGTGAGACGAAGATACCTTCAGCACTGTCTGTGTGAGTAGACAGCCAATATCCAGTCAATCCAATTTCAATTCGATCTAGATCGCAGCGATGCGCGGTAACACTCTCTACCCCTTGGTTATGAAGGTAAAAGTTTACTGCTTCAGCTTCACAGATCGACTCTGGCAGTAGAAAGTTAGCCTTTTCCGCATTTGCAAAGAGCGTTTCACCAATACTAGTGGCAAATATCAGGCGTTGCTCGATCCAATTATCTAAATCCGCAGTTAGCAACTCTAAATGTAAGGCTGTCTCGGTGTAAATCAATTTCAACATAAGCTTTTATAAATTGATGAATTTAAGATGCTAACTCTTCGCCATAGCTTAAATAAAGATTGTGAGGAAATTGTGAGGATCGCCCTCGATCGATCTAAAGTTAAAGCCTGAATGTAGTATTCAGTATGACATAGAGAATTTTAAAATTAATATTTTAGCAAACGATAAGCGTGACAATTGCGCTCCACTTGCGTCAGTCGTGGTTGTCTTGGCAGTAAATTACTAATGTAATATTAGATTACTAATGTAATGTTAAATCGATCGTCTGCTGAAATACAAAAAACTACCTAGATGTACACTCCTCTTTCGCTCCGATTATTAACTAGCATCTTCAGCTACAACAGCGAACTGCCAGATTCCATAACTGTTTCAGTCCAAAAATATGACAAATGTATCCAAGTATTAAATGCTCACTAAAGTTTATAAAATGTTTGCTATTTAGCACAAAAAATACTACGCTAAATACACTACCCTGTTCATGCAAACTCTCGGAGCAATCCAACCATGCACACCCTTAAACGGACACCGACTACCGAAATGGAGGTCACAAGTATTCGCCTCGAACGCGAACTTAAAGAACGGCTCAAAGAAATCTCTGGACATCAAGGTTATCAAGCGTTGATTCGTGAGGTGCTGTGGAAATATGTCCAGCAGAAATCCGGCGATTATCGCCATCGGTTTACTTCTGAAGATATCCGCGCTACTGTCGCTGCAACCGCCAACGCCGAAGAACGTTGTGGGATTACAGGCAAAGTCATTAATGCCAATGAGCCAATGTTATTGGGTTTGACTAGCACCTGTGACTTTATTCCGCTCTCAGTTGATAGTCTAACTGCCGTGGTAGCAGATCCAGCCGCTTAGAAGTTATAAATCGAGGCTATCGATTCTCGATCTAGCTATCTTTACTCAGATCGGAAAACAAGATTCTACTGAGTAAGTTTTAAAGCCGTTAAATTAAAAAGAGATCGGGACTCAATGCTTTAAAATAACATCGAGTCCCGATCTCTTTTTGTAGCGATTAGGATCGCTATACTTAGATGTCCCGTTCGCTGATTTCGCGAGTCATGTGATCGAAAGGTGCATCGACACAACTAGTATCCGTCGCACCACTTAAAGCTAATCGATCTTTAATCAGAGCCTTCATGATTTGGATTCCCCGCACTGTCGGAGCGATGGGAGTGCCCAGCGAGTTATAAGTCTCTCGCAAGCCTTGGAGCACCCGTTCATCCAACACATTTGTATCTCCAGCCACGATCGCATAGCTAGCATATCGGAGATAATAATCCAGATCCCGCAGACAAGCGGCATAACGCCTGGTGGTATAGGCATTACCACCAGGGCGGATCAGTTCTGGTAATTCGTCAAATAACTGCAAACTGGCTTGCTTGACGATCGCGGCTGCATTGGCATTAATTACCCCAGCAGCAGCAATTCTCGCAGCACCAGTATCAAAATAGGATTTTAAGCTATCGATCGCGTTCCGGTCTAAATAACGACCTGTGATATCGTAATTTTTAATGAGATTTGTTACAGCATCCCGCATGAGATCGTCCCAACATTGATTCTTTTATCGTATTAGTATCGCAGAAAAACATCCTCATGCGGGGCAGCGACGTTACAATTCGCAATTTAAATTAGGTGTTGGGGGCGCGATCTACCATAAATTTGGAGATCTTAACTAATGATGGCTCATCGAGCGGGTGGGACTACCAATGTTCGCCCAAGGATTCAACCAGTTGAATCCAGTGCTAGGTTGGGAGATTAGGGTTAATTCTTCAGGATAGCGAGGTTGGGGGTCGATCGCGAGGATCACGGGGGGTACCATGGTGGGATCGTAAGCAATTACTGTATCGACGATCCCTGGACGATGCTTGATTTCGACTTTTTGTCCGGGACGATAGGCTGCCATTTCTTGCGCTTCGCTCCATGTTGCTCGATCCGTCATTACTACGATCCCCGTTATGTTACTGATTAAGTTTACTTATCTTTATGATAACTAAGATTATCTACCAGGAACATCGAGTTTGGTCAATTACGATACATTCTTTTAAGATTTAGTGCCGATCTTTTGGAGCTGGGATCTGTAAGGGGGACGTATATGGCAATTTTGGCGATCGCACGTTGGCGTAATCTTGGGGCCGAATCGACTATAGCAATCCCAAATCAGATCCCTGGTATTAAACATTGGTGCGTTACGGCTTGTGCCTAACACACCCTACATCAATCTAGCTTTTTAGTTAGGATTGCTATACTGAGCCGCTAAGATCGAAATCTGCGTTTACCACAGATGTTTTTATTAATTTCGAGCAGCGTGATTTGCGATCAGATCCCAGATGCTGACAATCCAGTTTTCGATCTGAAGCATCAATCGATCGAGCCATCCTAATAACTTGTCAATTGTCGATAGATTATAGCCAATTAGTTCTGAGTCCACTTCGATCCAGTCTGGTTGATATTCTAAATCTGGGTAGATTGTTCGATCGAGTTGATTAAAGTCTATATCTGTGAGATTTTGGCGATCGAGAGTTTGTTTTAGATCGATAGATTTAGGTACTCGATCGATGATGATTCGAGAAGTGGAGCCTGTTTTGATTATTTGAGGTTCCCCTAAGGGAGTCAATTTAAATTCTGCTGGTTGCTTGACGAGTTGACTATCATTTTTTGCAGGGATATATAGATAGTCTCGATAATAATTTAACCATTGTTTAAGCCAGTCTGGTTGGAGCTTGGCGATAGTAGCTTGGATGGGGTGCTTGTGAGTGAGTGATGGCTGCGCGGTGATGCTCAACGGGTTCGACTCTTTAAATGGTGGGAGTTGGGGAAGTTCTAAAAATCGCTCGATATTTGGTGGTTGGATGTTGAATGGATAACGGTTAGATGGGAGTTGTCGGAGTTCGGATTTGACTCGTTCGTGGAGCGTCGGCTTTACCGAATCGCTGTTTTCGGGAGATTTAGCGGTGATTTTCAACCAATCATTCCACCGTTGGCGGAGCTTCTCGCCGACAGCATCGAATAATCTTGGGGATGGCACTCGATCGCTTTGCGTTATTGGTGATGAGTCTTTCTCGTCACCAGCAACTAATTGCTGGTTAGTGCTGCTGCTGTCGAGGAGCAAATCTCGATCGCTAAGTAATAATTGTCCTGCTGAGAGTTGCTGTGAATGACTTGCTAGTTTATCTGTCTGCCATTGGTGCCAAATCCTGACGAGATCGGTACCAATTCGGCGGCGAATTTCATGTTGTTGAGAGATAGTTAAGATATCTAGAATCTCATTTTCGGTAGTGACTAAAACTAATTGTCGATCGATTAATAACGAACTCAGCCCGCGAATAATTGGTTTGCGGGAGGTAATTTGCGCGAATGTGTCTGGTTGGTGTATCCCGCCATCAACCCGATTGTCGTCTGTGTGACTATGCTCTATATTCCACAGATTTTCATCAATAATCTCCCAGTTATCGACGGCTAATAGTGACGGTGCCAGCACGATCGCATATCCAGCCCCGGCAACCAGCTCCAGAGCCTGTTCGATGTTAATATCGGGATCTGGTGGTGGCGATGGGAGTGCTATTTGTTGGGGTGGCGGCGGGAGTTGAGGGGGGAATATTTTGGTCGCCTGTGCGAGTAATTGGAGCGGATATAGTAAAATTTGACCACTCCAAACTACTGCTACCTTGAGGTGTCGCCAACCTTTAGTACAGCTATCTTTTAACTGATTGGTGCGCTTGCTAATAAAGGTGAAGACTCGGCTTTGGTATCCAGACATAGGTTTGACGTTGACAGTTGATAGTTGACAGTTAACATAACCTAGCCGTAGAGTGGGCAACGACCACCATCTAAGTTTTAGACTCTTTTACGGATCTCAGCTATGGCGTTGAAATCCACAGCAAAACAACCCAATTATCTGCTTGGTGCAACACATGCGCAAGGTATCCTCCGCGTGATTGCATCCGCAATTATCAATTATCAATTATCAATTAATTTAATATCTAAGATTCTAGCGGAACTATGAATGATTCAGAGCGAAGTTTTGTATCTTCCATGTCGATCGCCATCGATCGATTGCGATGCTTGAGTCAGGCTGATATTCTAACTGATTGGCGGATGTATTTGGGGTGTGAAGCTGTAGATGCAGATCCGAGTCAGTGGGATCTGGCAAAGTTGAACCAGAAGGGGCAAATCGACTGGGAACGGGGAAAACAGGAGATCTGGCTGGCACAGAAATTGGTGATGCCGATCGATCTACATGGTTATCCGACGATCGATCTATCCTGTCGCTTGGCTCTGACATGGTGGGCGGAGGTGGCGCAGGTATTTGTCAATGGTAAATTGGTACAGGAGGGCGATTTATTCGACCACAGTCCACGCATTTTACTGATGTCCGCAGTGGTACCCAGAACGCCGATCGATGTGCGATTGCGGTTAATTAGCCCTGGGCACGATATCGGTGCTTTGATGCGTTCGCGGCTGATTTATGAGTCCTCAGATCCCACAAATCCCGAACCTAGCTGGTTGGCGGATGAGTTGGCGGGAATTGTCAAGCAGGTGGCGAGTTTCAATCCATCACAATTGAGTGCGGTAGCCGCGATTATCGATCTGATTGACTATGAGCTAGTCACCGTCGATAGTCAGAGATTTATCCAACACATCATCGAATTAAAACAACAAATAAAATCTACCATCGACTCCCCTCTTGCTCCACTTTCAGGTGGAAGTGGGTTGAAGATCCAATTACTCGGACATGCACACTTAGATATGGCATGGTTGTGGGAAGTAGCCGAAACCTGGAAAGTAGCCGAGCAGACATTTCGATCGAGCCTGAAGTTACAACAGGTATTTGCCGCTCTGACTTTTTGTCATTCTACTCCAGCTCTGTATGAGTGGATGGAAATCCATCAGCCGGACGTATTTACAGGTATTTGTCAGCAGATCCAGGCGGGTAAATGGGAAGTCGTGGGCGGGATGTGGATCGAGCCAGATCTTAACCTGATTTCGGGAGAATCGATCGCCAGACAAATTATCTATGGACAAGCATACAACCAGTCGAGATTGGGCGGACTAACCAGAGTCGCATGGCTCCCCGATACCTTCGGTTTTTGCGGGCAATTACCTCAGTTATTAAAGCAAGGTGGAATCGACTACTTCGTCACGCAGAAATTTCTGTGGAATGATACCAATCAATTCCCGCATCAATTATTCTGGTGGGAAGCTCCAGATGGAAGTCGCGTGCTTAGTTTGATGTCATCGCCGATTGGCGAAGGTATCGATCCTATGAAGATGCTCGATTATGCCTGTCAGTGGCAAACTAATACTGGCATCAATGAGTCCCTGTATTTATTCGGCGTAGGCGATCATGGTGGGGGGCCGACCCGTGATATGTTGGAATTAGCCGATCGATGGTCGCACTCAGATGTATTTCCCGATTTGGAATTTACGACGGCAGTTAAATATCTGGATCGGTTGGCAAGTAGAGCCGATAGTCAACTGCTCCCAGTTTGGAAAGATGAACTATACCTAGAATTCCATCGGGGTTGTTTTACTACCCACGCCGATCAAAAGCGATCGAACCGCCAGTGTGAGGATTTATTATATCAAGCAGAACTCTGGTCGTCACTAGCAAGTATCATCAGTCAGCAGCCTTACCCAGCACAGCTCAAATTGCAGATCGAGACAGCCTGGAAGCAGACATTATTCAATCAATTTCACGATATCATCCCTGGCACCGCGATCGAACCTGTCTACGTCACAGCCAATCAAGGCTGGAAAAATGTCGAACGGGTAACGACTACTATAATCAGTGACGCACTGAGTCAGATTGGCGATCGCATTTTACTCCCCACGCCCCCCACTCCAGGCGCAATCCCGATCGTGATTTTTAACGCTCTCAATTGGCAACGTACCGAAGTAATTAAATATCCCCTAAATTCCCCAGGATGGGCATGTCAAGTTTTCGACACTGACGGCAACTTATTACCCAGCCAATCATCTGCCGAACATATATTATTCCTCGCCACATTACCCAGCGTCGGTTATCGCTTATTTTGGCTTGCGCTGATCCCAGAAGGTGGGGAGGTAACACCATCTAAGTCGAAGTCAGTCTCGACGGAAATACTGGGTTCCAGCGATTTTATTTTTAAAAACCAATTCGTAGAAGTCAAAATAAATCCCGAAACTGGAGATATTGCGAGTATTTACGATTCTCGTTCCGAGAGGCTACGCCAACGTCTCAACCACCGCCAGAGCCTTGCGTCTACAGGCGCAAATCAACTCCAAGCCTTCCAAGACGGCGGACAATACTGGGATGCCTGGAATATCGATCCTAAATATGCCCAAAAACAATTATCACCGAGCCAGTTGAAATCCATCCAGTGGATCGAAAACGGTGCAATCCGTCAACGCTTGCGGATTGTGCGGGAATTAGCTGGATGTGAATTCACTCAAGATTATATTTTAGATGCCCATAGCTCGATCGTCCGGATCGAAACCAGCGTCGATTGGCAAGCCGAACACATTCTCATTAAAGCCAACTTCCCCTTAAATCTTACCGCCGATATCAGCACCGCCGAAACTGCTTGCGGCGCGATCGATCGTCCCACAATCCCCGCAACCGCCGCCGAAAAAGCCAAATGGGAATTACCATTGCATCGCTGGGTAGATCTCACCGATAGTAGTGGCGAATATGGGGTGAGTCTGTTGAATGATTGTAAATATGGCTTCGATGCAGGTACGGATTATTTAAGACTAACCTTGCTCAGAAGTAGTAAATGGCCAGATCCCACAGCCGATCGAGGCTACCATGAATTTACCTATGCAATTTATCCCCACAGTGGCACCTGGCAAGCAGCTCAAACTGTGCGCAAGGGATTGGAATTGAATTCACCCCTGCAAGTATTGCAGTTAGCACCAATGACTAAAACAGGTGCAAATACAGACTTAGCACCTATTAGTAGTCTCATCGATTTACAGGCAGAAAATCTAGTTTTAATGGCATTCAAACCTTCAGATACTCTCGCCCGATCGTGGGTATTACGGTGTTACGAGTGTCATGGAATGGAGGCTAAAATTGAGTTAACTGGACTGGATTTACAGATCGATCGAGTGGTAAATTTACTCGAAGATATCCAGTCTGAGGCTGTAGATTCGATGATTAATCCTTGGCAAATTCGGAGCTTTGGGGTTTGGGGCTAGATCGCTCAAGGCTGTCTCAAATATTCGCTCCAAATTGGGGAATACTGAATATTAGAGATTTAAATTCTGACAATTTGGCGATCGCGAATCATCAACAGTATGTCAAAATGCAATATAGTCGCAACAGGGAGCAGCAGTTGAGTAACTCAGATCGGTCTAGACCAGCAAATAACTCGGCTCTAGGTAAAGCCGAAGAAATCCCAGCAGCCTTGCGGGATGGAGCTAAAACTCGATCGAACATTAAGCAATCGGCATCCAAACCACGGACGCTCGCTGTAGCGGCAATCGGACTGGGAGTTTTGGTAGCTGGTGGGGTATTGATGATGGCAACCTCACGCGAGCGCACACCTACACCGATCGTCAGTACCAATCCTAGCGATCCAACCCCTCCTACAACCGCTACTAGTCAGTCTAGCGATACAGATAACGTCCTCAATCATCTCCCCTATGCCCAAGCTCCTGAAGCAGAATTAGTCTCCATTGGCGGTAATTATCGCCTGCGAAAAACTGCGGCGGCGAAGTTTCAATCAATGGTAGCTGCGGCGCGATCGAGTGGTGTAAATATTACGACAATTTCGGCATTTCGATCGGTTGAAGATCAGAAACGACTCTTTTTTGGAGTTGGAGCCGAACGCGGACAACAGCCGACAAAACGTGCCGAAGTCAGCGCACCGCCAAAGTATAGCGAACATCATACTGGTTACGCGATCGATGTCGGCGATAGCTCCGTACCAGCTACCAATCTCAACCAAAATTTTGACACCACACCTGCTTATAAATGGCTAAAAGCTAATGCAGCCACTTATAGTTTCGAGCTATCTTTCCCTAAAGATAACATCCAAAAAGTTAGCTACGAACCCTGGCACTGGCGGTTTGTCGGCGACATCAACAGCCTCGAAACTTTCTATAAAGCGCACAATCTCCAGAATAAATAACCTCAGCTCCTAGCGATTGGGGACTGGAAATGGGATGAGTGCTGTTAATTTAGGCTATTTCCCCTCACCCGTAATACTGTTTGAAAGTGAATATTTGCGCTATTTTTAGTTGATGTAGGGTGTGTTGGGCTACTGCCGCACGAGCACAAGTATTCGATCCTAGGGATCTGATTTAGGCTCGCCATACCATAGCTAAATCCAACGACGACAAATTTATTTGAATAATTACTAACTATTAAGTAGACTTTAATAGTACGACAGACCTATAGTAGTTATATATTAAAATTGCATAGTGAATAATGGAATTAACTAAAGCGCAACAACAACTCTACGATTGGTTAGTAGAATACATTCGCGAACACCAACACGCACCTTCGATTCGTCAGATGATGCAAGCGATGGATCTCAAATCTCCCGCCCCAATCCAAAGTCGATTGGAACATCTCCGCAATAAGGGTTTTATTGGCTGGGCTGAAGGCAAAGCGCGGACGATTAAAATTCTGAAATATGCGGCGAGTGGCGTACCAATTTTTGGGAGGATTGCGGCGGGGGGATTAGTCGAACCGTTTACTGATGTGACTGAAAAATTAGATTTATCACCCATCTTTCATCAGTCCGATTATTTCGCGCTGCAAGTCATGGGCGATAGTATGATCGATGATTCGATCGTCGAAGGCGATATGGCCATCATGCAGCCTGTCAAAGACTCCGCTGATGTCAAAAATGGGACGATCGTTGCTGCCCAAATCGAAGGTCAAGGTACAACCCTCAAACGCTATCATCGTCAGGGTGACTATATTACCCTTCAACCTGCCAATGCTAAGTACAAACCGATCGAGTCTGAGGCTCATTTAGTCCAGCTCCAAGGAGTATTGATTGGAGTTTGGCGCGGTTATCACTCCGCGAAACGCTAAGTTTAAACAGTTGACAGTTGACAGCGTTGTGGTGATGAGTAGGATGGGCACATAAACTGCCCCTCCTACTTGCTAAGATCCACAGTTACAGAGTCCACCCTCTACCCTCTACCCTCTACCCTCTACCCTCTACCCCCTAAAACCTCTACTTGCATAGAAGCGTGGCTAACACCTAAAATTCAAGCGAGAGCTATATCGATCGCGACGATCCTAACCTGATGAAACTAACATTTATAATCGACCCGATCGCCAAACTAGATCCCACCCATGATACCAGCGTGGCATTGATGGAAGCGGCCGATCGACTGGGACATCAGGTATGGATTACCCAAGCTGAAAAATTGAGTGTCGTTGAGGGTAGAGCCTGGGGATTTCTCCAGCCAGTGAAACTTGTGCCCGTACAGCTTCAGGATGGTCGCTGGGTGGCTCAGGAAGACTGGTATCAGCTCGGAGATGTAGAATTCAAACCTTTAGAAGAAATGGATGCCGTATTCATGCGGACAGACCCACCTGTCGATGTTCCTTACCTGTATACTACTTACATTCTCGACTGTATCGACCCAACCAAAACCCTAGTTCTAAATAGTCCATCGGGACTACGTGCAGCGAATGAAAAGATGTTCGCGCTCCAATTTGCCGAATGGATGACTGAAACAATCGTCTCACGCGACAAAGCTGTGATTCGGCAATTTGTGGAAACCCACGGTGCAGCAGTATTAAAACCGCTCGGCGGTAAAGGTGGAGAAGGAATTCTATTTCTCACGCCAGACGATCGCAATTTTAATTCCCTAATTGAAGTTAGCACCAGACAGGATCGAGAACCGCTGATGATTCAGAAGTTTCTCACCGCCGCCAAGGATGGTGACAAGCGGATTATCTTACTCGATGGTAAGCCGCTAGGTGCAGTCAATCGGATTCCCACTGGCAAGGAGTTTCGCGGCAATATGGCAGTCGGTGGACGCAGCGCACAAGTAGATATTACCGATCGAGAATACCAGATGTGTGCGGCGATCGCCCCAAAACTTCAAGCTGCTGGTTTATACTTCGTGGGAATTGATGTCATCGGCGGTTATTTGACTGAAGTAAATGTGACTAGTCCCACCGGAATCCGCGAGATCGACAGGCTAAATAATGTTAATTTAGGTCAGCAAGTTATTCAATGGCTGGAGTCTCGGTAATAATACTACTCGATCGTGATAGAATTACAGCCAATTTTATAATTTCATCAGAAAATTACTGGAAAATGGGTGAAAACTTGTGTAAACAATCATAGGCAAATTTTTCATCCATTTGGTAACTAATCATATTATGCGTACCCATCATCACTTAGCAGCGATATTGACCGGAACAGCGGTTGTTAGTGCGATCGTTATTACCCTTCCCAGTGCTGCTCGTGCTCTCCCTGGCACTCAAGTTAACGACATTGCGCGTGAAGTGACTGTATTGATTAGCGGCGAACAGGGACAGGGTTCGGGGGTAATTATCCAAAGAAACGGTAATACATACTCCGTTTTGACTGCTTACCATGTCATCAGTAGTCGAGAAGGCTTTCGACTCCTAACTGCCGACCAACAACCACACAAAATCGATGCTAGTAAAATTAGACGCGTGGCTGGAGTCGATTTAGCAGTTGTTGAATTTACTAGTGACAAAAGTTATTCAGTCGCTAAAATCGCTACGTCCAAGACGAATGAAGGACAGGATGTCTTTGTCTCTGGTTGGCCCTCAAATGGAGCTGTCGGCAGAGAAGCTGGGAGTGGATTAATTAGACAATTTACGAGTGGGAGTATTTCTGGATTCCTACCCAAACCTTACAACGGCTACAGCATGATCTATACCAATGTTACCCGTGCTGGGATGAGTGGTTGTCCAGTATTGGATACTGCGGGAAGAGTAGTCGGAATTCACGGGATGGGGGATACAGAAGATGCAAAGAAAATGAGAGAATCAGGCGCAAGTCAAGAAATGGTCTCGGTCGCATCTAAACTCAAATCCGGTTTTAACTACGCTGTGCCGATTAGTGTATTTCTAAAAAAAGCTAATTCAGTCGGAATTAGCTCCAATACACTGCAAATCGACCAATCTCCAGCTCCTGAAGCAGGTGCCGCTTATACCGCCAGCAACCAACCAGATCCCCGCGACAAAATTGATAATCTTCAAGCCACATTAAACACTCTGAATGATATTAAAAAGACAGCAGATGGGGTGCGTGAGGGCGCAGATTCTATTCAACATGGAATCAATAGTATCCGTGGACTTTTTGGGAGATAATTTCAATCGACCTTTCGGACTTTAGTTAAATACGCTCATTTTTGATAGCCGATCGCCAATAATACTTGCGATCGGCTATACTTTTTTAAAGTCATCATCTAAAATATAGGGACAATCCATGAATTGCTCATATATTCATTTACCAATATACTTTTACAGTGTCTCAATTTTCTCTAGATCGGATAATAGTTGCTGCTAAAACTGGTAATTTAATTAGCTTTCCTACGGATACTGTTCCCGCATTAGCAACACTACCAGAATCCGCCCAATTAATCTTCCAAGCTAAACAAAGAAGTCAAGATAAACCGCTAATTTTAATGGTAGGTAAAGTTGCTGATTTGTGGCAATATGTCGAGGGAACCGATCGAGAAATTGAGATGTGGCAAGCAGTCGCCGATCGATATTTACCTGGTGCCCTTACCTTAGTTTTACCTGCATCCGATCGATTACCATCAGTAATGAATCCCCTCAAAAATCAAACGATCGGTTTACGAGTACCCGATTGTGAGATCGCTCGATCGATCCTGCTCCAAACAGGTGCTTTAGCAACTACTAGTGCCAATTTATCTGGAGCACCACCACTTCTAACAATGGCAGAAATTAGCGATTGTTTTCCTCAAGTTTTTACTCTAGATATCGATCTAAATACACCTACTTCGGGACAACCATCTACAGTGATTAAATGGAATAATTCTGGTTGGAAATTACTCCGTCAAGGCGCAGTCGAATTTACCGATCTAGATTAGATCCCAAGTTGCTACCTACACTCAAAGTGGTTAAAACCACTCCTCACGATCCAAAGTCCGCCCAAAGCTGTACTAATATGTCAGTCCGCGTAGGCGGACTTTGCATCATCAGCCACGATTTGCGATTCGCGCTCCTCGGGTTCCCCGAGGGTTTAGCGAATCAAGACACAATCGTAGGCATTCTGTCTTACCTCTCTAATTGCTGACTTGTACCCCTCTCATTCCAGCTAAATTACTGATTGTGGTATTCGATCGTACTGGGATAGGATAAATATCATCAGACTTACATCCGTAGTCGATTGCTGGTTGCCCGTCAATTCTTGGTTTTTGTAGATGAACAAAAATTAGCTACAATAGGAGGCTGGTTCGTCACTTTACGAACAGCGTTCAAGTAGGAGGTTTTTATGTCTCGTGTATGTCAACTGACTGGTAAAAGAGCCAACAACGGTATGGCAGTTTCCCACGCTCACAACCGCACCAAAAAACTGCAACAAGTTAACTTGCAGTGGAAACGTGTCTGGTGGGCAGAAGGCAACCGTTTTGTCCGTTTGAAACTCTCTACAAAAGCAATCAAAACCCTAGAAATCAAAGGTTTGGTAGCAATGGCGAAGGATGCAGGTGTCAACCTCAACAAATTCTAGATTTCTAGATCCCCCGCTGGGGGTATCTGGCTGTCAATTTCCTGCATATGATCCAGCCCCAGCGATTTCCAACATTTCTCGACAGTCGATGCAGATGGCTACTGACTAACCGCTGTCAAACTCTAGAAGGAGGGTTTACTCTTTCTGAAGTACTAGTTGCAATTTTGATAACCACTACCTTTGTAGCCGTTGCTATGCAGGGCATGGTGGTAGCGATGTTACTCAAGTCCAAAGCTTTGCAGATATCTGAAGCCAACCGCTGGGTACAGGCGGATTTAGAGCAGATTCGATCGCAAATAACTCCAACTCAACTTCCTCTAGGTGCGAACCAAGCACGATGTCATCCCGCCGATGCCGAAGCTGGATTTGCCGATTTAATTAGGGATAATTTAGCTGGGGGAAATGTTACTGGTACTGCGGATTATAGCCTTGCTGCGACGAGCCAAACCAGTCAGACGGGCAAAACGTTTCAAATTGCGCGGACTGTCAGTATTCCATCAACTCCAGAAAATGCCGAATTCAAAATTCTCGGCATTCAATATACAGTTACTCCTACTAGTGGGGGTAATTTAGAGCAGCCAATTCTCCACTTTTATACCGAGGTAATGCCTGATGCTGCACTCCAATGTCAGTAAGGATCTCGGTTTTACACTAACTGAATCATTAATTGTAGTTGCGATCGTGGGTATTTTGACCGCGATGGCGATTCCTAGTTTCATCGCCGCCCAAAATCGCGCTAAATTAGCTCAAGCGACAGATATGGTGGTGGCTAGTCTCCAAGAAGCACAGCGAGAAGCAATTCGCCGCAATCAAAGTTGTAAGCTGACTTTAGATAAAACGGCTAGAAAAATTGCCGGAGATCGGGGGTGTTTATTATCTGGCGATCGCATTTTACCAGATCCGATCGCTCTCGATTATACTGGCGCATCTGAAGATATTAACTATGGAATTCGGGGCAATACGACGACTAATAAGACAATTATTTTGGCGGTTAAAGATAATCCGAGTAATACTCGATGTTTAACAGTCTCTGCACCACTAGGTATTATCCGTGTGGGCAGTAGTTACGATCGTGTAGCTCTTATTTGTCGGAAACCTAATAGCTAATCTATTTTGACTATAGATGATTAAATTATATTCGTAATGCCTAAAATATTTAACTTAACTAATCACAAAAGTACTCAAACTGGATTCGCAATGCCTTTAGCTCTGGGGCTAGGTTTAGTGATGATTATTGTAGCGGCTAGTATGATTGGGCGTTCTCAAAGCGATCGATCTACTACTGCTTCTCAACGAGAAATTAATCGAGCTTTGAGTGTATCTGAAGCTGGAATTGTTAGAGTTCAATCATTTCTCGATCGACATAAAATATTAGCAAACAAAGATCTAAATGAATGGTCGAGCACACTCGATAATTTATCATTACCCCAGTCAAGTTGTAGATTAATTAATCTAATTTCAGCTAAACAGCAAGCTGGGCTATTTAAAAATAGTACTTGGATCGATCTAGATAATAGCGAGCGAAATAAAGGTAGATACCGAATTACCGACTATAAATATCAAAATGGAATTGGTAAACTAACTGTCGCTGGCGAGATCGATGCCTATAATACTACTCAGAATACCTCTAAAAGCACCCTAACAGTAGATTTACCGATCGGCAGTGAATCAGCGACAATAGCCCCGCCAGCATTATGGGCAAATACATTTAATCTCAGCGCAAATCAAAAGATTACTGGACAAATCAGAGGAGTAGTTTGCCCTCAACTACCAGCGATAGATCCCGATGGGATTGCAGGTGTCGATGTGAGTAATATTGCCTTAATTAGTGGTGTACCCAGCGGTCAAATTATAGCCGATCCATTCACACTTATTCCACTAGCAAAAATTCCACCAACTAATGCTATTTCAATACCAGCAATTACTAGTTCGATTACACTTCCTAGACCAAATCCTAGCGATATACCTGACGCAAAAGGCGAATATCATTACTTAGTAGATATAGATATTTCTAGTGGATACTCAATTAAATTACAGGATATCGATCGACTCAGAGTTAATTTAGTTGGCAACCAAAAAGTCAACCTCTATCTCAAAGGTAATCTAGATTTAGCTGGTAGTCAAACGATCGATGTTAATGTAGCACATCCGAATCTACGGATCTATGGTAGCTCCCAAACTGTCAAATTGATCGTCAAAGATACTGCATCCATTGCGGCATTTATCCATGCACCATATGCAGATGCTAAAACTATTCATTCCAGCCCTCCTAATCCCAGCAAAAATATTACTGGCGCAGTATGGGTAAATAGCTGGGATTCTACCACTAGTCCAAATGAAATCCCCATTGTTCAATCGGGTAATTGGGCAGATTTTGGTATATCTAAACTAGAACAACCATCCCAAATAAGTCCGATTAGTTACTGGCAAAGAATAGAGAATTAGTAAGAAGTGGAAGGTGAATTAAATGAATTTTACAACTAGATCGATCGAACGGAATAATCCTCATCCTCAGCAGATGTTTCAGAGAGGATTTACTTTAGTTGAATTACTAGTTGCTTTAGTCATTACCGGAATAGTCATAAGTTTAACGGGGACTGGATTGTATGCGATAATGAATGCAAATCAACGCAGTCAAATAGAAACAACAGACCGATTAGAACTCGAACAAGCATTAGCTTTTATGACTGATGAGATCAAAATGTCTCAGCAAGTAATGACCAATATTCCGTCCGATGCTACTAATTTTAATCCAGCATCAGGGGCTATTGATATTAAGATAATTTTAGTTTTAAATCCAGCCCCAGGTAGCAAATTAACAAAGCCAATTATTTATTATCTAGCCGATCCTCCCAATAGTAGCGTCTGGTTGGGACCCAGAGTAATCTATCGCTGGGGGCCAACTCTATTACAAAATGGAAACTATAGTGATGGTGATGGCAAGGATGTTGCTGGAATTTTACCTGGTGCGCCGATAGAATACTTTAATGAGGTTTTAGTCGATCGAATTAGCGATCGAATTACGGCTTCAGCCAATATTGCTTGTGAGAGTAGTTATACTTATGCTGTACCTGCTGTAACCGTTCGACAGGGATTTTACGCTTGCATAGCACCAGCTAAAAAATCAGTTAAAATCTGGATGTATAAACAGCCTAATTCATCTGCAAAAAGTCAATCAATTAATGCTCTAGTAGTGACGCGCAGTAATTAGTAGCTACCAGTCGCGATCGATATTTTCACTCAACTAGCATGTCAATAGCAATTAGTACAGCACAGCTTAAAATAATTTATGACCACGCC
>ENA-OFCF01000158-OFCF01000158.1-metagenomes-genome-assembly--contig:-NODE-158-length-33481-cov-4.801292_pt1 | contig 33481 bp, 30 predicted proteins | sample MGYA00153387_OFCF01 | MGnify analysis MGYA00153387 | reverse complement strand
CAGCGTGCTCTTGCCGATGCCGGGGTCGCCGCCGATCAGCACCACCGCACCTTCGACGATGCCACCGCCCAGCACACGGTCGAGCTCTTCCTGGCCGGTGGGCGTGCGCGCGACTTCCGCCGCGTCGATCTCGCTGAGCGTGGCCACCGCCTGGCTGCGCGCCAGGGCCTGGAAACGGGTGTTGCGGGTCGATGCGCCGGGGGTTTCCGCAACCGTCTCTTCCAGCGTGTTCCAGGCCTTGCAGTGCGGGCACTGCCCCAGCCACTTGGGGTTGCTGCCGCCACATTCGCGGCAGGTGTAATTCGTCTTCGCCATGGCGGGATTGTGAGTTCGGGCTTGCGTGGCCAGGTTCGCGGGGAAGTTTGCGCTTCAGTCGGTGACGCGTTGGCGCCCGGCCTTGATCTGGCCGCGCTGCGCCTTGCCGTCCAGGCGGCGCCTCTTCGACGCACGGGTGGGTTTTGTCGCGCGGCGCGGCACATCGGGCGCGGTCACTTCATCCACCAGCGCCTGCAGCCGCGCCAGCGCGTCGGACTGGTTGCGCGGCAGGCTGCGGTGCGTCTGCGCCTTGATGACGACCGTGCCTTCAGCCGTGATGCGCTGGTCGGCCAGCGCCAGCAGGCGCTGCTTCACGCCGTCCGGCAACGACGACGCGTGGATGTCGAAGCGCAGGTGCGCCGCACTCGACACCTTGTTGACGTTCTGCCCCCCCGCACCCTGGGCGCGGATGGCGGTGAATTCGACCTCGGCAGGGTCGATGGTGATGGTCTTCAGCGGGGGTCTTCAGCAGCGGTCTTCGTTCAGGGGCCACTCACCTGCACCCGCACCCGCGGGGCGACGGCGCACATGAGTTCATAGCCGATGGTAGCGGCCGCACGGGCCACCTCATCGATCGAAAGTACGGCGCCGGCCGGGCCGTTGCCCCACAGCGTGACCTCGCTGCCCAGTCCCGCCTTGGGCACCGGACTCAAGTCCACCGTGATCATGTCCATGCTGACCCGCCCGACGGTGCGGGTGCGCACGCCATTGACCAGCACCGGCGTTCCAGCGCTAATGTTACGCGGATAGCCATCGCCATAGCCAATAGCTGCTACACCCACCAGCATGTCTTCTGGGCAGATGTAAGCACCGGCATAACCAACCCGCTCAGCTTTTTTGATGTGTTGCACCGAAATTAAGCGAGTACTTAATGTCATTGCTGCTTGCAAGCCGAAATCGGCGCCGGTTTGGCCCTTAGCAACCGATAATCCATACAACGCGCCACCGGCGCGAATCCATTGTCGGTGCGCTGTTGGCCAGCATAAAGCGGCGGATGAATTGGCCAAAGAAAGTGCACTTTGCTGTTGCGATGTGACGCGATCAAAACAGTCGATTTGGCTAGCAGTTTGTGGATTGTCTAATTCATCGGAACTGGCAAAATGGCTCATCAACACGATATCGTCTGATACATTCGGCATAGCCTGCAATTGCGCCAACGCGTGCTCAAAATGCTCAGGAGCAAAACCTAAGCGATGCATGCCAGTATCCATCTTCAGCCAAACTGAAATAGGTGTGCCCGCATCTTGTTGAAGCAGATCAAGCTGCGAAGCATGATGTACAACGGTATCAACGGATAAGTGCCGAAGTTGTTGCAAATCACTCGCTTCATCAAAACCAGAAAGCAATATGATTTTCTGTGTAAGACCTGCATCGCGCAAGCGTTGTGCATCCGATAAAGCAGCAACGCCAAACGCATCAGCATCCGTTAAAGCCTTGGCCACGCGCTCTAAGCCGTGCCCATAGCCATCGGCTTTCACCACCGCCATGATCTTAGAATTAGGCGCAGCTTGACGAATATGCGCTAAATTATGTTGCAATGCATCAAGGTGAATGGTTGCAGTTGTGGCTCTAGCCATTTATTCAAAACTTCCGTGATGTTCATAGGCAAGGTTTTCGAATTTGGTGTATTCGCCAAAAAATTTCAGCTTAAACGAACCGGTTTCACCATTACGGTGTTTACTCACAATAATTTCCGCCAAGCCCTTATCAGGTGAGTTTTCTTTATTGTAGTATTCATCGCGGTAGATGAATAAAATAATATCAGCATCTTGCTCAATACCACCCGATTCACGCAAATCCGACATAATCGGGCGTTTATCGGTGCGGCTTTCCAGGCCGCGGTTGAGCTGCGATAAAGCAATAATCGGAATATCCAATTCTTTTGCCAAGGCTTTCAACGAACGTGAAATCTCGGAGATTTCTGTGGCACGATTTTCTTTATTGCCAGGCACCTGCATCAGTTGTAAATAGTCGACCACGATCAATCCTAAATCGTGCTCACGCTTCAAGCGCCTCGCACGAAATGCCAACTCATGCGGTGAAAGCGCTGGTGTGTCGTCGATGAATATTTTTGTATCAGTCAGCATCTTAATGGCCGAGGTTAAGCGCGACCAATCTTCATCGGCTAATTCACCAGAGCGCAGATTATTGGCATTGATACGCCCTATGGAAGACAGCAAGCGCTGCGCGAGCTGCGCTGAGGACATTTCCATCGAATACACCGCAACGGCTTTTTTGGTTTTCATAGCGGCATATTCGGCGATGTTCAATGCCAGTGTGGTTTTGCCCATCGCTGGTCGTGCTGCCAAAATAATTAAGTCTTGGTTTTGTAAGCCCGAGGTCATTTTATCGAGCTCACTAAAACCAGAAGGCAGCCCAGATAAACTGCCTTGGTTGTCGAAGCGTTTAATGATTTGCTCATAGGCATCTTTGGCGGCATCTTTCATGGCCACAAAAGATTTTTTAGCGCGAGCACCCTGCTCGGCAATTTTAAAGACCGACTGCTCAGCCTCGGCAAGTAATTGTTTGATTTCACGTCCATCGGGCACAAAACCATTGTTGACAATATCGGTTCCGGCTTCAATTAACTGACGCAAAATGGATTTTTCACGAACAATTTCGGCCCACGCTTTAATGTTAGCGGCTGACGGTGTTTGACTGACCAAATCAATCAGATATTCCGTGCCACCTATTTGCGCAGATAAATTGTTTGCTTGCAACCATTCGCCAATGGTGATGGCATCGTATGGCTGTTGCTTTCCAGATAATTCAATGATGGCTTTGTAAATAACCCGGTGCGCTTGCAAGTAAAAATCAGCATCAACGAGCAAATCGCCCAAATGATTGATGGATTCCGGCGAAAGCATTAAGCCGCCAAGCACAGCCTGCTCTGCTTCAATGGCTTGTGGCGGTACTTTAAGCTCATCAATGCGCTTATTTCGGGTGGCTTCTGGGCGTGCAGACATATTTTCTCAACTTGATTACGGCAAGCACTATCGTACCGCGTTACGAATGAAAACGCTTCGTATAAGTCTGTGGATAAACGGTGGATTTTTTCGAAAAAAAAGCCGCCCGAAGGCGGCTTTTTCGATACTGTATAAATTATGCGGCTTCAGGAACCACAACAACTTTAACTTTGCTTTCAACATCGGCATGAAAATGAACAATGACTTCAAACTCGCCAGTGCGACGAATTGCGCCTTCACCCATCACCACTTCCGATTTTTCTAACTTATGACCAGCAGCAGTAAATGCTTCAGCGATATCACGGGCACCCACTGAACCGAACAACTTACCTTCGGCAGAAGCATTGGCAGAAATCGATACTGATGCACCTTCAAAGGCGTCTTTACGCTTGCTAGCAGCAGCGAAAATAGCAGCGGCTTTTGCTTCGTAATCAGCGCGCTTGGCTTCAAACGCAGCGATGTTGTCGGCTGTTGCTGGAACGGCTCGGCCGTATGGAATCAAGAAATTGCGGCCATAGCCTGGCTTTACATCAACTTGATCGCCTAAACCACCTAAATTGGTAACTTTTTGTAACAAAATAACTTTCATAATTACTCCAAAATACGTTAGCGAATTCAAATAATCCGCAACTGATGCTGTCCGTACAACGCCTAAAATCAGATGTCGTGGTTATCGGTGTATGGGATCAAGGCCAAGAAACGCGCGCGTTTGATGGATGTTTGAAGCATGCGCTGATACTTGGCTTTGGTGCCGGTGATGCGGCTTGGAACAATTTTGCCATTTTCAGACACATACTGGCGCAAGGTGTTCAAATCTTTATAATCAATGCTGGTTACGCCTTCGGCAGAAAATTTGCAGAATTTACGGCGACGGAAAAATTTTGACATGGTGGCTTCCTTTTATCTTAGGCAACAGTTTCGTTGGTTTCAGCATCGTCGTTGTTGAGCTCTTCGGCCCCAACTCCAACACTGTCATTGCTATCTTCATCACGGCGGCGGCGATCAACTTTGTCATCTTTGTGTTTCATAATCAAAGATTGCTCAGTTTCGGCAGCGTCCATGGACAGCACCAAGTTACGCAATACTGCGTCGTTAAAACGGAAGCTGTCTGTTAATTCAGTCAGCACTTTTTGGTTGCACTCAATGTTCATGAGCACGTAATGGGCTTTAACCAGATTTTCGATGGAGTACGCCAATTGACGACGACCCCAATCTTCTAAACGGTGAATTTTACCGTTATCGCCTTCAATTAAGGCTTTGTAGCGCTCGATCATTGCTGGCACTTGTTCGGACTGATCCGGATGGACCATGAACACAACTTCATAATGACGCATAGTATATTCCTTGTGGATGATATGGCTTTTGGCCAACGCAGCCCCCTGCAGGTTGCAGTGGAGCAAGTTCTCTTGCTTAGAGAGCCCAGTATTATGTCGTATTACTCACCATATAACAAGTAAATACGCGCTTTTAAGCCTTTTCTTCAGTGGTGGTGAAGCTTTCACCACAGCCGCATTCGCCAGTAACCCGCGGGTTACGAAACATGAATTGCTGGTTCAGGCCTTGGCTAACAAAGTCGATTTCAGTACCTTCAAGCTGAGCCAGGGAATTCTCTGGCACCCGCACTTCAATGCCGTGGCTGTTGAATACCTGTTCATCGGGTTTCGCTTCACGGGCAATATCGAGCACGTATGCCCAACCTGAGCAGCCGCTTTTCTTGACTGCCACCGACAAGCCGATGCCTTCAGGGGTTTGCAGAAGGTATTGCTTAACCCGTTCTGCGGCGCTTACTGTGAGTGTTACCGACATGTTGCTGGCCTTTAGTTGCAATGAAATGCAAAACATTATTGGGGAAACCGACTATAGCGGTTATTCTATAGCATTACATAGTGTTGATTGATGGAGATTTCAAGTATGGCAGTGGCAAGTATTCAGCATGTTCTGAGTGGCAAATTTAGCGCTGGCGAAACCGTGACGGTACAAGGCTGGGTTCGCACGCGTAGAGATTCCAAAGCCGGCCTGTCTTTCATTAACATCAGCGATGGTTCCTGCTTTGCGCCCATTCAAGTAGTGGCGCCGGCCATTTTGAGTAATTACGAAACAGAAGTAAAACGCTTGAGCGCCAGTTGTTCTGTGCGAGCCACCGGTGTTGTGGCTGTTTCAGAAGGCCAAGGCCAGAACTTTGAATTGCAAGCAACAGGTATTGAAGTGGTTGGCTGGGTTGAAGATCCAGAAACTTACCCGATTCAGCCGAAAGCGCATAGTTTGGAATTTCTGCGCGAAGTTGCGCACTTGCGCCCTCGCACCAACCTTTTTGGCGCGGTTACCCGTATTCGCCACTGTTTGGCACAAGCGGTGCATCGTTTTTATCATGAGCAAGGCTTTTACTGGGTGAATACGCCCATCATCACCACATCTGATGCAGAAGGCGCTGGCCAGATGTTTCGCGTTTCAACCTTAGATATGGCTAATCTGCCGCGCGATGCCAAAGGCGCCGTGGATTTCAGCAAAGATTTCTTCGGCAAAGAAACCTTCTTAACGGTTTCCGGCCAGCTTAATGTTGAAGCCTATTGTTTGGCGCTTTCCAAGGTTTACACCTTTGGCCCAACATTCCGCGCTGAAAATTCGCATACCACGCGGCATTTAGCGGAATTCTGGATGATTGAACCCGAAATCGCCTTTGCTGATTTGAATGACGATGCCAATTTAGCCGAAGCATTTCTGAAATATTTATTCAAAGCTGTGCTCAATGAACGCATGGATGATTTGAGCTTCCTGGCTGAGCGCGTAGATAAAACCGCGATCAGCAAGCTTGAAGCCTTTATTAGCCAACCGTTTGAACGTATTGATTACGGCGAAGCGATTATTTTATTGCAGAAGTCCGGGCAGAAATTTGAATATCCAGTTGAATGGGGCCTTGATCTGCAAACCGAACACGAGCGTTGGCTAACCGAAGTGCATGTTGGCCGGCCTGTGGTGGTAATGAACTACCCAGAGCATATCAAAGCCTTTTATATGCGTTTAAACGATGATGGCAGAACAGTGGCTGCAATGGATGTATTGGCGCCGGGCATCGGTGAAATCATTGGCGGCTCACAACGTGAAGAGCGCTTAGATGTGCTCGATTCGCGTATGCGCCAGTTTGGTTTAGACCCTGGGCACTACGAATGGTACCGAGATTTCCGCCGTTATGGCTCAGTGCCACACGCAGGCTTTGGCTTAGGTTTCGAACGTTTGGTGGTGTATGTGTGCGGCTTGCAAAATATTCGCGATGCAATCCCCTACCCGCGCGCGCCTGGCTTGGCCACATACTAATGTGGATTGGCTTATTATTTGCAGCCTTGGGTATTTTTGGTTCAGCCTTGCCAGCGCATTTAGGTATGCGCATCTTGGCATATCGCGAGCATCTTGATCGCAAACTAGCCTTTACGCCCGGCACTGAACGCGGTGGTATTGCTTATGGTTGGTGGTTGATGCGTTTCGGGCCAAAAGCGTTCCCTGAAGCTAAAACCTTGAATCAATTTGGTAACTTGTCTGGTTTTTTTGGTTGGATTACATTGCTGGCCTTAATCGCCACCGTATTTTGTTTCATAATGTCGAAGAGTTAATCATGATAGAAGACGAAGATAATCTAGATGAACACGAATACGTGGTGGTTTCTGAGCAATGGTGGTTAGCAAGGCCAGAGCATTTATTGGTCTGGGCGCGCTTGCAAACCACTGAAAACGGCATTGCCATTGTGTTTGATAGCAAAGGCGAGCACCTAACCTACGAGAATGAAGATATTGCCCGTGCGGTGCTAATGGATGCCGATTTCCGCTCGTTCGACGGTATGGATGAAGACGATGCCGATGAAATGGGTTTGTGGATGGAAGAACTTGAACCACCACATGGCAATAGCGAAGAAGAGTTATTGCCACAAATGCTTCAAACCATTGGGCCAAAACACTGATGCAAGCTTTGCTCGGTAAAAACGCATTAGTTTGTGGTGCTTCTGAAGGCATTGGCTTGGCCTGCGCGATGGCGCTGTCAGAGCAAGGCGCGAACGTCACTTTATTAGCGCGCCGCGAAACTACGCTATTAAATGCATTGCAAGCATTGCCGAAATCTGGCACGCAGCAACATAGCATTATTGTTGCCGATGTTTCGCAGTTAGATTCTGTGTTGCCCACTATACATGCCGCAGGTTTCGATATTTTAATTAACAACAGCGCTGGCCCAGCCGGCGGTGCTTTGCAAAAAGCCAACACTGAAACCTTACTGGCGGTATTTACTCAGCACGTTTTAGCTGGCCAAACTTTGCTGCAGGCCGTGCTGCCAAACATGCAAAATCAGCAATGGGGTCGCATTGTTAATATCATCTCAACCTCGGTGAAAGAACCAATCGCTATGCTTGGCGTATCGAACACCATTCGTGGCGCGATGGCAAGCTGGGCCAAAACTTTGGCCTCAGAACTTGGTGGAGATGGCATTACCGTTAACAATGTTTTGCCCGGCTATACGCAAACTCAGCGTTTGGATCAAATTCTAAACGAACGTGCTGCAAGTTCAGGGCAATCGATACAAACCATAGCGGACACTATGCTTGCCAGCGTGCCAGCGAAACGCTTTGCACAAGCACATGAAATTGCACATGCAGTAGCGTTTTTATGCCAGCCCTTATCGGGCTATATCAATGGCATCAATTTGCCAGTGGATGGCGGGCGTACGAAATCGCTGTAAGCTGTTGCTGGTTCAGCGAATGCGTTATCCTATAGGTGTTTTGGGGATAAGCGCTGATGACAATCAAACAATTTATTGCGGGTCAATTCACGCCATCACACAGCCAAGATTTACTGTCGGTATATAACCCCGCCACAGGCTGTGCGTACGCACACTGCCCTGCTGGACATGCGCAAGATATTGATAATGCGGTATCTGCTGCACAACTAGCATTTCCAGCTTGGTCAAGCTTGAAGCCAAGCCAGCGCGCGCATTGGCTGAATAAATTAGCAGATGGCATTGCCGCGCGTTTTGATGAATTTGTGCATTGCGAATCGCAAGATACTGGTAAGCCACTGGCCATCGTGCGCGACTTCGAGATGCCGCGAGTAATTGAAAACTTGCGCTACTTTGCCGCCGCTTGCCAACAAAGCCTAGATCAGGCTTTTCATTCAGAAGCAGGATTAAATTACACCGTGCATCAGCCATTGGGCGTTGTTGGCGTGATTAGCCCGTGGAACTTGCCGCTGTATTTATTGAGCTGGAAAATTGCTCCCGCTCTTGCTGCGGGCAATTGCGTGATTGCCAAGCCCAGTGAAATCACCCCAATGTCGGCTGCATTATTGGCTGAAGTCTGTATGGCAATCGGCTTCCCAGATGGCGTATTGAATATTGTGCATGGCTTGGGTGAAACAGTGGGAAGTTCTATCGTTGCGCATCCTAATGTATCTGCCATCAGCTTTACTGGCTCAACGCGCGTTGGCCATGCCATAGCCCTGGAATGCGCCAAAAGCTTCAAGAAAGTTACTTTGGAAATGGGCGGCAAAAACCCAACCATTGTTTTTGATGATGCACCCAAACAAAATCTTGTGTCCAACATCGCGCGCTTGAGCTTCCAGAACAGCGGCCAAATTTGCTTGTGTGGTTCACGCATTTTGGTACACGCATCAATTTACGCGCAATTCAAAGTCGATTTCGTACAACATGCGCAAGCACTTATCATTGGTGATCCAAGCCATCCCAATACGCGCTTAGGGCCGGTGATGTCTAAAGCTCACTTTGATAAAATCCTCGACTACATCGCTTTGGCAAAACAAGAAGGTGGGCAAATTCTTTGCGGCGGAGAATCCTTGCAATTAGCAGGCGAACTTGTTGGCGGTTGGTTCATTGCACCCACAGTGATTGAAGGCTTGCCAATGAACTCGCGTTTCTGCCAAGAAGAAGTGTTTGGGCCAGTGGTTAGCCTGCATGCGTTTGAAAACGAAGCTGAGGCTTTAGCCTTAGCTAATGATTCGCGTTACGGCTTGGCTGCTTCGGTTTGGAGCACCAACACCCAACGCGCACAACGCATGGCAATGGCATTAGACACTGGCATTGTCTGGATTAACACCTGGCTACAACGCGATTTGCGCACACCATTTGGCGGCATGAAGCAATCGGGTTACGGCCGTGAAGGTGGCGTGGAAGCGCTGAAGTTTTTTACTGAGTCAAAGACCATTTCGATTGGAGCTTGAATATGCCTAAACTGAAACACTTGCTCGACCAAAATAAAGTATGGGCTGCACAAGTTTTGGCCGAAGATCCAAATTTCTTTTCACGTTTGGAACAAATTCAATCGCCGAAATACTTATGGATTGGCTGCTCAGATTCGCGCGTTCCGGCCAATCAAATAACTGGCATGCAGCCCGGCGAAGTATTTGTGCACCGAAACATTGCCAACGTGGTGGTGCATACAGATCTTAACTGTCTGAGTAGCATTCAGTATGCCGTTGATTTATTGAAAGTTGAGCATATTATTGTTTGCGGCCATTATGGCTGCGGCGGTATTCAAGCCACGCTTGATGGACAGCGCATTGGTTTAGCTGACAATTGGCTGCGACATGTTGCTGATGTGCAGGATAAGCATCAACTGAATTTATCAACACTTAGCCATAGTCAACAATCCGCGTTACTTTGTGAGTTGAATGTGATTGAGCAAGCACTCAATGTTTGCCAAAGCACGATTTTGCTAGATGCATGGCAACGTGGCCAGTCTATTCAAGTGCATGCGTGGATTTATGCATTGAATGACGGAAAAATTCGCGCCCTCAATGAAGGCATAGGCCAACTCGTTGATGTTTCTTTAGGCTATAAAAAAGCTATAGCGTCCTGCATTGAGCGCGCTAATGAATAACTCAATTGAATCAGCCAATGCGCCTAAAGCAGTGGGCTCATATCCACATGCACGTCTGTTCGGTAATTTATTGTTTATGTCTGGCATCGGGCCGCGTTTAGCCAGCGATAACTCTATTCCTGGCAACCACTATAACCCCGTTGGCGAATTAATAGGTTATGACATCAGCGCACAATGCCATTCAGTTTTTGCCAATGTTAAAGCGGTATTAAACGCGTCTGAGTTAGAGTTACAAGATCTTGTCGATGTTACCGTGTACTTAACTAATATGCGCAATGACTTTGCTGTCTATAATAAAATTTGGGCTGAATATTTTCCAGACGCATCGACTGCACCATGCCGAACGACATTAGGTATAACCGCTCTGCCTACGCCAATCGCCATTGAACTTAAATGTATTGCGACTATTAAGAATAAATTGACATGTTGCTAAACGCATTTAATCTGCAGCAATGGATTGATGAACACCGGCATTTATTGAAACCGCCGGTCAGCAATAAGTGCATCGTTGATGGCGACTTCATTGTGATGGTGGTTGGCGGCCCAAATGCGCGCACCGATTATCACTTCGAAGACGGCCCTGAATGGTTTTATCAGCTTGAAGGTGAGATGTTGTTAAAACTTCAAGTTGATGGCAAGGTTGTCGATGTGCCAATTCAAGCTGGTGAAATGTTTTACCTACCGCCACACATAGCGCACTCGCCGCAACGCATGCCAGATTCCATCGGGCTGGTGATTGAACGTAAGCGCTTGCCAAATGAACAAGATGCCTTGATGTGGTTTTGTGAGAATTGCAATGAAAAACTGTTTGAACAATTTTTCCATCTAAAAAATATCGAAACCCAATTTTCTGGCGTGTTTGCTATATTTTATTCTTCAAAGATCCTAAGAACCTGTAATAATTGTGGCGTGGTACACGCGCTTCCTGAAAAATATGCACACTACGAATCTTGAGGTTTAAATGTTCTCAACTGAGTTGCTCGCCGCTAATCTGTTGTCCCCCGTGGTATTGGCATTCGCACTAGGAGTTATTGCCCGCAGTCTGCGAAGCGATCTAGAAATCCCAGCTGCCATACAAAGCTATTTGTCTATTTTTTTACTATTGGCAATTGGCTTAAAAGGTGGTGTAGCCTTACGTAATGATGCTCCAGACAACTTAGCCTTGTTCATCGTTGCAACTCTGATTTTAGGAATGGCCACGGCTGTTAGCGCCTACTTTCTGGCCAAAGCCTGGCTACGCGATAAGCGGATTGATGCTGCAGCTATTGCGGCACATTTCGGCTCAGTTTCTGCGGTTACTTTTATTGCAGCACAACAATTTAGCGAACGTAGCGGACAACCTGCAGATTCTGTTCTTGTTGCGTTAGTTGTTGCTATGGAAATTCCTGCCATACTTATTGGCTTGGCATTGGCTAAAGGCGCTAAAGGAGTTCGATGGCACGATATCCGTGAAGTGGTGACAGGTAAAACCGCAATATTACTTTTAGGCGGACTAGCCATAGGCGCTCTGAGCACTAAAGATGGGCTGGCAAAAGTAGATGCCATGTATTTCCAACTATTCCAAGGCACGTTGATGTTGTTCATGCTCGATATGGGCATACTGGCTGCCGGGCAATTACGGGCTGTTGGTCGGGAAGCATTTCGTTTAAGTATTTTCGCTATCATTGTTCCGCTTCTGCATGGCACACTTGGGGTGCTAGTAGGCCATTGGATTGGCATGAATGCATCAACCTCCGCAGTGTTCGGCACCATGGCGGCAAGCGCCTCTTATATTGCGGCGCCCGCTTCTATTCGTGCATCTTTACCTGAAGCAAATGTAGGCCGATGTATAACTGCATCACTAGGCTTTACGTTTCCATTTAATTTGGCAATAGGTATACCTGTTTATTTTGCTATAGCAAACTACCTCAATAATTCATAATGAAAACTATGCTTAAAATCGACACCCATGCGCATTACATGCCACGCGATTGGCCCGACTTAGCCACGAAGTTTGGTGATAAACGCTTTCCTGTAATACATCATGGTGAGGATGGAAGCCACCGTATTTATAAAGATGGAAAATTCTTCCGCGAAATATGGGCGAAAACATGGGATGCGCAGATGCGCATTGATGACTACGCGCGTTTCGACATCCAAGTACAGGTTATCAGCACAGTGCCAGTAATGTTTAGCTATTGGGCAAAGCCGCATCATGCGCTGGAATTGCATCAAAGTTTGAACGATCATATGGCAGAAACCTGCCGCACATTTCCTAAGCATTATGCCGGCATTGGCACTGTGCCGCTGCAATCACCGCGCTTGGCCATTCAAGAGTTAGAGCGCTGCATGGATCAACTCAATCTGCGCGGTGTGCAGATTGGTTCGCACATCAACGACTGGAACCTAGATGCTGAAGAATTAAGGCCATTTTTTGAAGCAGCACAAGATCTAGGCGCAGCGATATTAGTGCACCCTTGGGACATGCTTGGCGCCGAGGAAATGCCGAAATACTGGATGCCGTGGTTAGTGGGTATGCCAGCCGAACAATCGCGGGCGGCGTGCGCACTTATTTTTGGCGGCGTGCTGGAGGAATTTCCAAAATTGAAAATTGCCTTTGCGCATGGCGGCGGTTCATTCCCCTACACCATCGGCCGTATTGAGCATGGCTTTAATATGCGTCCGGATTTAGTGGCGATCGACAACCCACATAATCCGCGCGACTACTTTTCAAAATTGTATTTTGATTCCTGTGTGCACGATGATCGCGCGTTGAAATACCTGATTGATACAGTAGGTATTAGTCGGGTAATGCTCGGCACCGATTATCCGTTTCCTTTGGGCGAACAAAAACCAGGCTCCGGCATTTTGGCGCAAGGCTTAAATGAACAAGATGAGCAACAGCTTTTCCACCACACCGCGCTGGATTGGCTTGGACTAAAAGCAAGGCATTTTAAATTATGAGTGCACTTTTTTCCGAACAATATGCCAAACAGCTTGATAAACAAGATGCTTTGTCACACTTCCGAAATGAATTCCATATTCCGAAAATTAACGGTGTTCAGCAGTTGTATTTTTGCGGAAACTCGCTAGGCTTGCAGCCAAAATCAACACGTGCAGCCATTACTCAGGAACTAGATGATTGGGCCGCCTTTGGCGTTGAAGGACATTTTCATGCCAAACATCCGTGGATGCCATATCACACTGAGTTGCGCGATCTGCTCGCTGAGTGCGTGGGTGCAAAGCCCATTGAAGTGGTGGCAATGAATTCGTTAACGGTTAATTTGCATTTGTTGATGGTGAGCTTTTATCAACCAAGTGCAAAACGCCCGGCGATTATCATTGAACAAGGCGCATTCCCTTCTGATCGCTACGCTGTGGAGTCGCAAATACGTTTCCATGGTTTTGATCCGGTAGAATGTTTAATCGAAATCTCTGCTGATGAATCAACTGGCTTAATCGATGAACATGCCTTGGAAAATGCTATGAAAATACATGGCCATCGCGTGGCACTGATTCTCTGGCCAGGTGTTCAATACCGCACCGGGCAAGCTTTTGACTTGCAAGCGATTACCGAACTCGGGCATTTTTATGGTTGCAAAGTTGGCTTCGATTTAGCACATGCTGTGGGCAATATGCCACTGCAATTGCATGCTAGCGGCGCTGATTTTGCCGCTTGGTGTAGCTATAAATACCTAAACTCCGGGCCAGGCTCTATAGCCGGTGCGTTTGTGCACGAATGCCATGCAGAAGCTGAGTTACCGCGCTTTCATGGCTGGTGGGGCAACCAGCAAGATTCACGTTTTAAAATGGCAGCCCAATTCAAAGCCGCTGCAGGTGCAGATGGCTGGCAACTTAGTAATCCGCCCATATTTGCCATGGCACCACTGCGCGCCTCCTTGGAAATTTTTCAAGCCGCTGGCTTAACTAATTTACGCGAAAAATCCATGCAACTGACCGCCTATCTTGAGGCCTTGATTCAGCAGGAGTTGAGTTCGGTAATTCGTAGCCTTACTCCAAAAGTACCTGAACAGCGCGGCTGTCAGTTGTCTTTGCAAGTGTTAGCCGGCCGTGAACAAGGCCGAGATCTATTCGAGTATCTTATGCACAACTACATCATTGGTGACTGGCGTGAACCAGATGTTATTCGCTTATCGCCCACACCGCTTTACAACAGTTTTAACGATTGTTACCAAGTTGTGAATCGCATTAAGCAATGGGCAAAACTTGTATGAAACAACAGAACATACACATTGTTGGCGCAGGCTTAGCGGGAGCATTATTAGCAATATTATTGGTGCAAAAAGGTCATCGCGTTAAGGTATTCGAAAAGCGCGCTGACCCAAGAAAATCTGGCATGGAAGGTGGTCGCTCAATTAACTTAGCACTGGCTTATCGGGGCTTGTATGCGCTGCAACAAGCTGGCTTAGACGATGAAATTATGCCGCAGGTAGTGATGATGCGCGGCCGTATGGTACATGACATGGAAGGCAACAATCACTTCTTGCGCTATGGCAAAGATGATTCCGAAGTGATTTGGTCGGTGCATCGTGGCCGTTTGAATTTAGCGCTGATTGAAGCGGCTGAACAACAAGGCGTGAACATTCAATTCGATACCAAAATAGATCAACTTGATGTTGCAAACAAAACATTCCATTACATCCACAATGGCATGCAATGTTCAGAACACTATGAGCAATTGCTAGGCACCGATGGCGCTGGCTCGTCAGTGCGCTACGCCTTGGTTCAGCAAGGTTTGATTCAAGAGAGAATTGAATCTTTGGGGCATAATTACCGTGAACTGGAAATTGCACCTGGCCAGAATGCTAGCTTTAAAATGGATGCCAATGCTTTACACATTTGGCCACGTGGCCGATTTATGTGCATTGCATTGCCGAACACTGAAAAAAGCTTTACGGTCACTTTGTTTCTGCCAGCACAGGGCGATGTCAGCTTTGAGAAAATTCAATCTGCGGCTTCAGCTAGACTATTTTTTGAGCAGTATTTCCCAGATGCGTTGAACTTAGTAGAAGACTTCGATAATGATTGGGCTAGTAACCCAGAAAGTTCTCTGTCTACCTTGTATCTGAATACTTGGCATTACCAAGACAGTGTTGTGTTATTGGGTGATGCGGCGCACGCGATGGTGCCCTTCCATGGCCAAGGTATGAATTGCGCATTTGAAGATTGTTTGGCATTGGTTGCAGCACTCGATCATCATGAAAACTGGGCAGCGGTGTTCGCTGAATTTGAATCGCAACGAATGCAAAATGCCGCGGCCATTCAAGCAATGGCATTAGAAAACTATGTGGAAATGCGCGACAAAGTGGATGATGAGCAATTCTTATTACAACGAATACTTGAACGAAAACTTGCTGAATTGCACCCAGAGCGCTTTGTACCGCGTTACTCAATGGTTAGTTTTCAGCGTGTTGGCTATGCTACTGCATTTGCACGTGGAAAAATTCAACGTCAGATTTTACAGACGCTAACTGAAGGAAAATCCGATATTAATGACATCGATTTTGGCTTAGCATCAGAGCTAATCCAGCAACAACTTGAGCCACTGCATGCCTAACACTTTTCTTTGGTACGACTTAGAAACCTTCGGACGCGATTGCCGAACAACGCGAATTTCGCAATTTGCCGGTATTCGTACCGATGAAAACCTAAACCCAATTGATACACCACTCTCCCTATTTTGCCAGCCCGCAGATGATTTTTTGCCAGAACCAGAAGCTGCATTGATAACTTGCATCACACCACAATTCGCCAAACTACATGGCATGTGTGAAGCCGATTTTATGGCACAATTGCATGAGCAATTCAACCAAACTAACACCTGCGCCTTGGGTTACAACTCCATTCGTTTCGACGATGAATTCATTCGCTTTGGGTTGTATCGCAATTTTTATGATGCTTACGAACGCGAATATGCAGGTGGCAATTCACGCTGGGATTTACTCGATGTGATGCGCATGATGTATGCACTGAAACCTGATTCCATGCACTGGCCATTGCGCGAAGATGGCATGCCTAGCTTTAAGCTTGAGCATCTGGCCAAAGCAAATAATGCCTTTGAAGGCAATGCCCATGAAGCACTTTCAGATGTGCGAAGTTTAATCAATATGGCTCGCCTTGTTAAAACGGGCGCGCCGGAGCTTTGGCAACATTGTTTGGATTTGCGCGATAAAAACGTGGTTGCCGGCAAACTAGCAGTGCATAAAAACCAGCGTATTTTGCATGTTTCCGGACAATTTCCAGCCGCACAGGCCTGCGTAGGATTAATGCTACCGCTGATGCCACATCCGTTAATCAAAACCCGCACCATCTTAGTTGAGCTACGGCCGGAAGCTTTGAAGCTGATTGATTACAGTGTGGAGCAGATTGAAAAAAATATTTTTACCAAATTCAGTCAAATGCCAGAAGGCGAAGTGCGAATTGGTTTGAAAGAAATCCACCACAACCGCTGCCCGATTATACTTACTACAGGCGATGCCAAAACGCTGGCTTTGAAGCCGGATTTTGCACGCTTGAACATTGATCTGACACAAGCCAAGGAAATACATGCGCAGCTCAATGCTGCATCTGAAATCATTATGCAGAAACTTGCTAAGGTGTTTGCTAAACACCGTGAGTTCGACAACAGCGACCCCGACGGTGCGCTGTATTCAGGCTTTTTCGATAAAGCAGATAAAACAAAATTCAGCAAAGCACGCAGCAGCAAAGGCCAGGCCGAGCTTGCATTCAATGATGCACGTTTGAGCGAGCTTTATTTCCGCTACAAAGCACGCAACTGGCCGGAAACCCTGAATACAAACGAACGAGCGCTGTGGCAAAAACATAAAGTTCAACGCTTAAGCCCAGACACTGTGAAGGCATATTTGGCACTATGCGAAACATTAAAAAATGACAATCCCGAACACACCGAAGTATTGCGGGCCTTGCAAGATTGGGCAACCCATATTTCGGCATGATGACGTGATGTTTGTTTAAGAGTAAATTACGACTATGCACACATCGAAAAGCCAAGCACTTACCTCGCTTACATTCTTACTGGCAATGCTATACGTTGCCAATTCAAGTGCGGTAACGCCCATTGATAACAGCAAACTAACCGTGTTTCGTTGTGTTGATGGCAAAGGCAAAGTCAGCTTGCAAGACGTGCCTTGCGCAAGTTCCAGCAAGCAAGAAACCTTGAACATGCAAAAGCCCAAGGATGCCGCCGTTACCAAAGTATCTAGCCCACTCCCTAACGCACAATCGAATTATCCTTCTGCACCAATTCAAATTATGGCACCACTAAGTCCACCACCCAAATTATATCGCTGCACAGATTTTGACGGCAAACAGCGTGATGCTGAATATTACGACCCAAAACCTCGCTGTGTACCACTTTGGGTTTTAGGGTACCAAACGCGTAGTAATTCGTGCCGATGGGTGGAGGATTCCTGTGTACGCTATGAAGGAAAAGCACTTTGCCAGCGTTGGCAGGATAAGGAAAAGCAAGCTGAGTTGGACGTTAGGCATTCATCTAGCAGTGATTCAGCTTTTTTGAAATCAGAGCTGGCGCGTTTTACGCAGATTGTGCAAACCAGTTGTCGTTGATATGGGCACGGCATGCCGCGACCCTACATTAATGTTTAATCATGATGTGACGAATGGAAGTGTAATCTTCCAAACCATACATTGACATATCTTTACCATAGCCCGATTTCTTTGATCCGCCGTGTGGCATTTCACTGCACAACATAAAGTGTGTGTTAACCCAGGTACACCCATACTGCAATTCAGAGCTTACTCGCATGGCTTTGCTGATGTCTGAGGTCCATACCGATGAAGCTAAACCGTAATCGCTGTCGTTAGCGAATTGAATGGCTTGATCAACATCAGAAAAGTGCGAGACAGAAACTACCGGGCCAAACACTTCCTTCTGTACAATTTCATCGGCTTGCATGGCGCCAGCAATAACAGTGGGTTGGTAGAAATAGCCTATGCCCTCGCCCGCTGTTCCGCCAGTGGTAATTTCCAAATGTTTTTCAGCGCGGCAACGGCCGATAAAATCCACTACCCGTTGTTGATGTGCTTGGCTAACCAAGGGACCCATTTCAACGCCGTCTTCATCTTGCGGGCCCGTTTGAATGGTCGATACAGCAGAGCTTAAATCAGCAACGAAGTTTTCATAGGCATTATCTTGCACGTAAATACGGCAAGCTGCTGTGCAATCTTGGCCGGCATTGTAATAACCAAATGTTCGAATACCTTCCACCGCGCTTTGAATATCGGCATCATCAAAAATAATCACAGGCGCTTTGCCGCCCAATTCCAAATGCGTACGCTTCAAAGTGCGCGCCGCCACTTCTAGCATTTTCTGGCCGGTGGCAATTGAACCTGTTAACGAAATCATCCGCACTTCTGGTGAGTTAACCAATGGCTCGCCAACAGTCTGGCCGCGGCCAAATACGATGTTAATCACGCCGGCGGGCACAATATCGGCAATCAATTCAAAAAAGCGCAACGAGGTGAGTGGCGTAATTTCAGATGGCTTGAGCACCAAGCAATTTCCCGCTGCTAAGGCTGGTGCCATTTTCCATGCCGCCATCATTAACGGATAATTCCATGGCGCAATGGATGCAATAACACCAATCGGATCGCGGCGAATCATTGAGGTGTGGCCAGGTAAATATTCAGCGGCTGCAGAACCGTTTAAGCAACGCGCAGCACCGGCGAAGAAGCGGAATACATCGGCAATGGCCGGAATTTCATCGTTGAGTGCCGCGCTATACGGCTTGCCACAATTCAATGACTCCAAGCGCGCCAACTCTTCTCCATGTTGTTCAACACGATCGGCGATTTGCAATAAGACCGTTGCACGATCTTTAGGCGTTTGTTTGGCCCATAATGCCAATGCTTTGTCGGCACTTTTTACGGCTTTGAACACTTGCGCGACGCTGGCTTCTGGTATTTGCACCAGAACTTCGCCAGTGGCTGGGTTGAACACTGAAAAGAGTTCGCCTTGTCCGGCTTCTAATTGACCATTAATCAGCATTTGTGTTTGCATGGGTTTCTCCTGTTTACTTGCCCGTTCCGGCCACGGAATCGGTGTCTTTTGTTAAATAATACGCACCCAAAATCGGCAACATAGTAATGAGCATTACCATCAATGCCACCACATTGGTGATGGGCGTGTCGCGCGGTTTTGATAATTGATTAAGTAGCCAAATTGGCAAGGTGCGCTCACTGCCGGCAGTGAACGTGGTCACAATAATTTCATCGAAGCTAAGCGCAAAGGCCAGCATGCCTCCCGCTAATAAGGCAGTAGCAATATTTGGCAAAATCACATAGCGAAAGGTCTGAAAACCATCAGCGCCTAAATCCATCGAGGCTTCTAGCATCGAGCTGGAGGTGCGCCGAAAGCGTGCAATCACATTGTTATAAACCACTACAATGCAGAAGGTGGCATGGCCAGTCACAATCGTTAGCATGCCAGATTCTATTCCTGCTAATTTATACGCTGATAGCAACGCAATTCCGGTGACGATGCCCGGCAGAGCAATCGGCAAGATAAATAATAAAGTGATGGTTTCTTTACCGAAAAAACTGGCTCGGTATAAAGCCGCAGAAGCCATGGTGCCGAGCAGCATAGCAAGCAAGGTGGCCTGTGCGGCAATTTTAGTGGAAAGCCACGCTGCTTCACGCACATCTTCGCGCGCAAAGGTTTTAGCAAACCACTGTAAGGTAAAGCCTTGCAATGGGAAACTAAATGAACTGGTTTCGGTGTTAAAGGCATACATGGCAATCACCAGAATGGGGAAATGCATAAATGCCAAACCCAGCCACGCAGCGCTTTTAAGCAGCCAAGGTGTTTGCGTATTAGAGTGCATTAAAAGCCCCTAACCGCTTTGCCATTATCAAGTACATGGCAATCAACACAATCGGAACCACAGTGAACGCCGCAGCCAGAGGAATATTGCCAGCCGCGCCTTGTTGCACATACACGAAGTTCCCGATAAACAATCCAGCAGGGCCAATCAACGTTGGAATGATGTAATCGCCGAGTGTTAGTGAAAAAGTAAATATAGAACCCGCCACAATGCCTGGAAATGCTAAAGGCAACAGCACGTAACGAAAACTTTTTGCGGCATTAGCGCCTAAATCCATCGAAGCCTGCATCAGATTCTGTGGCACGCGTTCAATGGCGGCTTGAATGGGCAAAATCATAAACGGCAACCAGATATAGGTGAACACTAAAAAACGGCCAAAGTGAGAGGTTGATAAAGTTGAACCACCCACATACGGTAAGCTCAAAAAGCTTTCCAATATGCCAACCAAGCTGAGTTTGTTGAGCACCCAATATACAATGCCGCCTTTGGCTAAAATCACCGTCCAGCTGTAGGCTTTAACAATATAGCTGGCCCACATCGGCAACATCACACCAATATAGAAAAAACCTTTCTCGGCATTTCCAGCATAAACAGCCATGTAGTAGGCAATGGGAAATGCAATCAGAGCAGATGCAATGGTTACCGCACACGCCATTGCTAGTGTGCGCAATACAATATCGAAATTGGCTTGTGCAAATATTTTTAGGTAATTATCAATGGTTAATTTCGGCAAAATAGTCATTGAGTAATCGTCGAAGCTGTAAAACCCCTGCCACAACAGCGCCAACAAAGACCCAAGATAAATCACCAAAAACCATAATAACGGTGGCCCTAATAATACCGCCAACAGCACTTTACTATGCCGAAATAAGAAGTTCGATAAACCTCTGAGCGGCGTTTGCAAATACAGCGCATTTGGGCTCATGGCTTAATCACGCAAAGGTACAATGGCCGATTTAGGCCATGATAATTGCACATTTTCACCAACGTTCGGCATACCGCTTGTTTGCAGCATGCTATTGGATAGCACGGCAGAAAGTTCTAAACTATCTGTTGTAATTATTTCAACACGACTACTTGCGCCATGGTATTGCACGTCTTGAACTGCGCCGCTGATTGAAATACAGTCCGTCAGATTTTGGTTAATCGCGATATTTTCAGGACGCACTGAAAACGCCTGTTTTTCACCAAGCAGTCGCAAACCAATTTCAGCATTGAATATGTTTGATGAACCAACAAAATTAGCCACAAACATGGTTTCAGGTTTGTTGTACAAATTAGCTGGGCTACCGACTTGCTCGATTTTACCTTTGTTGAATACTGCCACGCGATCAGACATCGACAACGCTTCGCCTTGATCGTGAGTAACAAACACAAACGTAATACCGAGTTTTTTCTGCAGCGTTTTTAATTCGGCTTGCATTTGTTCGCGCAGCTTTAAATCTAAAGCGCCCAACGGCTCATCTAACAATAAAACTTTCGGGCGGTTAACAATGGCGCGTGCTAAAGCAATTCGTTGCCTTTGTCCACCGGAAAGCTGTGATGGTTTGCGTTGGCTCATTTCAGCTAAAGCCACCGAAGCTAAGGCTTCTTGGGCACGACTTCGACGCTCAGACTTACCAACACCTTTCACCATTAATCCGTATTCAATGTTTTCTATCACATTCATATGCGGAAATAAGGCGTAATCCTGAAACACGGTATTCACATCGCGCAAATATGGCGGCAAGCCAGTCGCTAATGCGCCATGAATTTTTATCGCACCGCTGCTTGGCTGTTCAAAGCCAGCAATCAGCCGCAAGCACGTGGTTTTACCAGAACCAGACGGCCCTAATAAGGAAAAAAATTCTCCATCGGGAATCGACAAAGACACATTGTCCACTGCACGCACGGCGCCATACAGGCGCGAAACTTGGTCGAACTCAACAGCAACTGTCATGGTAATGGCTTATTTTCCACTAAAAAAACGAGGGGATCACTCCCCTCGTTGAACAAAACATCTAATTAGCTACCCATGATTGCGATGTAATCCTGTGTCCAACGACTGTATGGCACACAGCCAGATGCATCAGTACATTTTGCTTCGGGTGTACGCCAGAAATGGATTTTGTCAAAGTTATCCATGCCATTGGTTTTGCAACCTTCAGCGCCAAGCAGAGCGTTGTTTTCGCAGGCCTTCGGCACGGCAGGCAGCGAACCAAACCAAGACGCCACATCACCTTGTACTTTCGGGCTAACCGACCATTCCATCCACGCATAGGCGCAGTTTGGATGTTTGGCTTCGCTGTGCAACATGGTAGTATCGGCCCAGCCGGTGGCACCTTCCGCTGGAATCACCGAAGCAATCGGTTGTTTTTCCAATTGCAAAGCATTCACTTGATACGGCCATGAACCTGAAGCGACTACGCCTTCGTTTTTGAAGTCACTCATTTGAACGGTAGCATCATGCCAATAACGATGCACCAGGGCTTTTTGGGCTTTCAACAAGCCAATCGCTGCGGCATATTGCTTCTCATTCAAGGCATACGGATCGCTAATACCGAGTTCCGGCTGTTTGCTTTTTAAATACAAGGCCGCATCGGCAATGTAGATTGGGCCGTCAAACGCTTGCACACGGCCTTTATTAGATTTTCCGTCAGAGAGTTTTTGTTCTTCGAACACAGCTGACCAGCTGGTTGGTGCGGTTTTAAAAGCATTGGTGTTATACATCAACACGTTCGGACCCCATTGGTATGGCACACCGTAATGTTTGCCATCGACACTGTGCCATGCTGCGTCTTGCAAACGTGCATCTACCGAACCATATGAAGGAATACGAGCGATATCGATTGCTTGCACTTTTCCGCCTGCAATTAAACGCAAAGACGCATCGCCAGACGCGGTGACTAAATCGTAGCCTCCTTGATTCATCAGCGCTACCATTTCATCGGAATTGCCAGCCGTTTTTACATTGACTTTGCAACCAGTATCTTTTTCGAAGCCACTTACCCAATCGTAATTTTTATCCGTTTCACCGCGCTCAATATAGCCAGGCCAAGCAATAATGGATAACTCGCCTTCCAACGCAGTCGATACAGGCGCCGCGGCTTGTTCAACAACAGTAGGCGTAGCATTTTCTTTCTTGCCACAAGCCGTTAAAGCCAACGCAACAGTTAGTGTTAGCAATGTCGGTTTTAGTAATTTTGTCATGGTCATTCCCTCTTTATGGTGAGTTAGATGCTTGATTCGCGTGAGCTAGCTTTTTTTATTTTTCAAAGCAATGCGTTAATAATATTAACCGTTTTTAACAGATTGTTGCTAAATATTTTACATCAAGTAAAAATATCTGTTATACCTATGATTTAGCGCTTAATTCTCGTTCGACACACCGTGTGGCACATGCCCAGCTGCTACATGCTGGCGGGCGTTGTCAATGTTGTGCGTTGAGTCATCGAAGAATAAATCGGCACCGAATGCTTCTAAGAATGGACCTTTATCGCGGCCACCTAAAAATAAAGACTCGTCCAAGCGAACGCCCCACTCACGCAGGGTTAAAATAACGCGCTTATGCGCAGGCGCTGAGCGGGCGGTTACTAAAGCAGTACGAATCGGGCTATGCAAGGCAGGGAAACTTTCTTGCAGATTGTGCAAAGCCGATAAAAAGCCTTTAAATGGCCCGCCATTTAAAGGCTTATGTGCGTTCTTTACTTCATTGGCGTGAAATGCTGCCAAGCCGCCCTCTTTCGAAACACGCTCGGATTCATCGCCAAAAATAACTGCATCACCGTCAAAGGCGATGCGTAGTTCCGTATGCATTTGCACAGAAGCCAAAGCCGGCAAAATGGTGGCCGCAGCAACGCCATGCTCAAGCGCAGCGCGTACCGAATCGGGATTGGCCGACAAGAACAAATGTGCACCGAATGGATTAATGTATGGATACACTTCGGCGCCACTGGTGAAAACTGCGCGAGTAATTTTCAGGCCGAAATGCTCGATGGAATTGAAAATACGTAAGCCGGTATCCGATGAGTTACGTGACAGCAAAATAACTTCAACACGTGGCGAGTTGGCATCTGAGCCTTCATTTAATGCCAATAATTTTTTAACCAATGGGAACGCAATGCCGGGCTCTAGCAGTTCATTTTCGCGCTCACGCTGATACAAGGAATATGCTTCAATGCCCTGCTCTTCAAAGAGCTGATGGCCGTCTTCAAGATGAAATAAAGCACGTGCAGTAATAGCCACCACCAATTGTGCATGGGATTGTTCGGTATGCGAAGTGGCTTGGCCTGTCATAGTTTCAGTATAAGCATGGATATTCTCATTAGCTGAGATTAGGTGATGAATTGTTCGTTTAGAATACGATCATCAAGATTATGCTGCGGATCGAACAATAGCGTTACGGTGTTTTTATTGTCTTCACGAATATTCACTTCGGTGACATCGCGCACTTCATGGGAATCAGCAGTCACGCTAACTGGACGTTTGTAAGGGTCTAATACTCGCAGTTTTACTTGCGTATCGGCGCGTAAAATAGCACCACGCCAACGGCGCGGCCTGAAAGGTGCAATTGGCGTTAAGGCAATAACTGCTGAGCCTAGCGGCAATATTGGGCCCATGGCCGAAAAGTTATAAGCGGTGCTGCCTGCTGGAGTTGCCACCAGAATACCGTCGCAAACCAATTCATCTAAGCGAACTTGTCCATTTAAGGCGACTTCAATACGCGCTGCTTGGCGCGTCTGGCGCAGCATCGATACTTCGTTATAAGCCAGTATGCTGTGCTGTGTTCCAGATTCAGTGAGCACTTGCATTTCTAAAGGTTTCAATACGCTGCATTCTGCATTGCGCAAACGCTCAACTAAGTTATCTTGGTGGTAATGATTCATCAAAAAACCAACGCTGCCTAATTTCATCCCAAACACTGGTAAGTTTAGTGCGCCATAGCGGTGCAAGGTGCTCAGCATAAAGCCATCACCGCCTAATGCGCAGATAACCTCTGCTTGCTCAGGCAGACATTGCCCGTATAAGCCCACCAATGCCTGCAGCGCTTGTTGCGCATTGTCGGCATTACTGGCAACAAATGCGATTTTTGGGCTTGTCGATAAATTCACTGGCTTATCCTAAACATCACAAAGCACATCATAAACGATGTGCTCTGCGATGCAAGTTAGCGCGAACCGATAGAGGCAATCTGTGCCAATCGCCGAACGGCAACTGACAGAGTTGGAAAGTCCATTTCGCCCATACTGCGCATATCTGCCAACATACCTAGCGTGTATTTTAGCGCTGCATCATCACGCGACAACCACACCGAAACCCACTCAGTAGAGCTCTTGCCTGATTTAGAGCTGGACAACACGGTGCTTACTAATTGCCGTTGTTGCGATTGAAGCTCATCGCGCAACACGCCGCGTGCTTGCGCTTGCCACTTACTAGCAACTGGCTGTGCTTCAACATTGTCCATAAGCCAATTAATGTGCAGCGCATCACTCAAGGCAAAATGGGTTTGCGCCACATTAGCCACTGAATGTTTCTCCGACAAACTCAGTTCAATAATATCCATCGCAGAATTTAGATAAGGAATACTCGCCATAAAATGCGCCAATGATGCCGACAAACCTAAACCAAGCAATCGCTTATGTTCAACTCCATAAGTCTGCGCATCTGCTTGCGTCAATACGTTTGGAATATCTTGCAGAAGCGCTGAAAACGGCTGTTGATAACGTTTAACCATTTGTGCAATATTTAACAGTTGCCCAGGGCGTGTTAGCAACCAGCGCGTTAGATTGCGTTGTAAATGCCAAATGGAAATCAAAGCCTGAATTTGAACGCTCTCTTTGACCTTATAATCGAGCGCGTCGATGTCAGACCAAAGCAACCGCGCCTGCATGGTTTCACGAATGATGGCGTATGCTTTGGCGATTTGCGCGGGTGTTTCACCGGTATCTTCCTGCATCCGTAACAAGAACGTTGAGCCCATGCGATTAACCAAAGAATTGGTTACCGAAGTTGCAATAATTTCTCGGCGCAAACGGTGATTCTGCATATGCGAAGCATATTTTTCTTGAATCGGCTTGGGGAAATAGCGTTGCAACTCTTGGCTTAAATGTGGATCTTCTGGCACATCCGATTCGAGCAGTTGATTGAAGATAACGATTTTGTCGTATGACAACAACACCGACAGCTCAGGGCGTGTTAAGCCAAGGCCTTTGGATTTGCGTTCCAGCAGTTCAGCATGGCTTGGCAAATACTCAATGGCGCGATCGAGCAACCCCTGCGATTCCAGTGTTTGAATAAAATGCGCGAACGAACCCATGCGTTCAACACTCATCGCTTCCATCACACTTATTGCCTGATTTTGGCGATAGTTATCCACCAACACCAATTGCCCAACTTCATCCGTCATGCTGGCTAGAAAAGCATTGCGTTGTTCAAGATTTAACTCACCGGCCATCATCACTGAATTCAACAAAATTTTGATGTTCACTTCGTGATCAGATGTATCAACACCGGCCGAATTATCGATGAAATCTGTATTCAGCAACACGCCATTAAAGGCTGCTTCAATGCGTCCGCGCTGGGTCATCCCTAAGTTGCCACCTTCGCCAACCACTTTACAGCGCAGTTCACCGCCATTAACACGCAAAGCATTGTTGGCGCGGTCACCGCAGTCTAAATGACTTTCAGCCGACGATTTAACATAGGTACCAATCCCGCCATTCCAGAGTAAATCAACCGGTGCTTTTAGAATGGCATTCATCAGTTCATTAGGATTTAGCTCGGTTGCCTCAGTATCTATCGACAAAGCGAGTTTAACTTCCGGAGTTAACTCAATAATCTTAGCCGAACGCGGATAAATTCCGCCACCTTGTGATATCAGGCTGCGCTCGTAATCGTCCCAGCTTGAACGTGGCAAAGCAAACATACGCTCGCGCTCAGCAAAACTTTGCGCGGCATCGGGGTTTGGATCAAGGAATATGTGTCGGTGATCGAATGCGGCCACTAATCGAATATGTTTAGAAAGTAACATGCCATTGCCAAACACATCGCCCGACATATCGCCAATGCCAGCACAACTGAAGTCTTCTGTTTGGCTATTGCGGTTCATGGCGCGGAAATGTCGTTTTACCGATTCCCAAGCGCCTTTTGCAGTAATACCCATGCCTTTGTGGTCGTAACCAACCGAGCCGCCAGATGCGAACGCATCGCCTAACCAATAGCCATGTTGCTCGGAAATACCATTAGCAATGTCAGAGAACGTAGCCGTGCCTTTATCTGCAGCAACCACTAAATATGGATCGTCATCATCATGCCGAACCACTAGTTGTGGATGTACAACTTGGCCATCGATGAGATTATCGGTAATATCTAATAAACCATTGATGAAGCGTTTGTAGCACGCAATACCTTCAGCCTGAATGGCATCACGATCGCCACCCACTGGCGAGCGCTTAACAAAGAATCCGCCTTTTGAACCAACCGGCACAATAACCGTATTCTTCACCATCTGTGCTTTGACTAAGCCAAGCACTTCGGTGCGGAAATCTTCGCGACGATCAGACCAACGCAAACCACCGCGTGCTACCGGACCAAAACGCAAATGCACGCCTTCAACAAACGGAGAATACACAAAGATTTCGCGGTATGGCACCGGCTTTGGAACATCGGGAACCATGCTTGGATTAAATTTATAGCTAACGTAATCTTTTAAGTTTGAATCTTGCTCAGAGCTCTGAAAATAGCTAGTTCGCAATGTTGCAGTAATCACCGAAGTGAAATAGCGCAGCATCCGGTCTTCATCAAGGCTCGCTACTTTTGCTAAGCGCTTATTGAGCAGTTTAGTCACTGCGCCAATTTGATCATCGCGCGAGGTGGCAACAAAGTTAGCCATATACCGTTCAGCAGAATCCACTCCCATGCGAACTAAGGTAGGTGCTAATTCGGCATTGGAGCTAACTAAATCAGTGTTGAATCGCGCATCAAAAAGCCCAACAAGCAATCGCGCTACTGCAGGATACGCTTGCAGTGCTTGTTCCATATACGTTTGTGAGAATGGAATGCCAATTTGTAACAAATATTTGCAATACGCGCGCAAAATCGACACTTGACGCCAGCTTAGCTCGGCCAAGGTCACTAACTTATTGAAGCCATCGTTTTCACATTGTCCGTGCCACATCGCACTGAAGGCGTTCTCGAAGTTCGCCTTGCTATGTTCAATGCTCACGCCAACCGATTGCGCTTCAACATCAAAATCTTGAATAATGATTTTTCGGTCGCCGAAGTTAAGTACATACGGATTTTCCGTTAATACTTTCATGCCAAGATTTTCCATCATTGGCAATGCATCTGACAGCGCAATTTCCTTACCAAGGCTGAATAGCTTGAAGCGTAAATCGCCGTTTTTTTCGTATAGATTCAAAGCCAGAGTTTGGTCTGCTTTAAGGCCTTCAATCAGCCGAATATCATCAATGCTTTGCTCAGCAGTAACGGTTTCAATATAACTTTGCGGAAATGCCGTCAAATATTTTCCTGCCAGTGCAATGCCCTGCTCCTCACCGAAGCCATTGATTAAGGCATCACGGAATTCATCTTTCCAATTCCGAATAATCTGCGCCAGCTCAGCTTCCAAAGCTTCTAGATTGTAATCAGTGCTTTTACTGTTATCGTGGCGAATCAATAGATGCAACTGTGCCAGTGGCGAATCGCCAATTTTAATGGCTTTATCAATACGATCGCCGTGCAAAGCCAACATCAACATATCTTCAATACGCGTGCGTATTTCGGTGTTGAAACGATCTTTCGGCAAATATATTAATACAGAGAAAAAGCGGCCATACGGATCTTTACGAATAAACAGTTTTGGCCTAAAGCGTTCTTGCAAACTCAAAATACTGACACTGGTTTGCAGTAAATGGTCGGGTGTGGCCTGAAACAGCTCTTCCCGCGGCATAGTCTCGAGTATTTGACGCAGCGCCTTACCACTATGGCCATCAATACTTAAGCCCGATGCTTGCATGACTTTTTCATACTTCTGCCGTACAACTGGAATTTCCCATGGTCGGCGGTTATATGCCGAGGTGGTCATTAAACCAATAAATCGATACTCACCGATTGCTTTGCCGTTGGCGTCGTAACTTAGTACGCCGATGTAGTCCATATATGTTGAGCGATGCACCGTGGAACGCGCAGCGGTTTTGGTGAGAATTAAAATTTCGTGGCGATTGCCTTGCTTGCGGCCTAATGATTTTACCGGGCGCGCATGCGCCGAATGGCGATCATCGCGCAACAAACCCAAACCGGTATACGGCACAGCATTCAACTGCACTTCATTGCCCACTTGGGTCAGCTTATATTCGCGATAGCCCAAAAAGGTGAAATGATTTTCTGCTGCCCATTGTAAGAATAGCTTGGCTTCTGCGGGTTCAATTTCGCTGTTTTCATGCCGTTGATCCGCTACATTCTCTGCAACTTTAAGCATTTTATCGCGCATGGCTTGCCAGTCTTCAACACTGACGCGTACATCTTGAATAGTATTTTTGATTGCAGCAATCAACGCATTGGCAGCTTCAGGTGTTTGCCGTTCAATTTCCATCCACACCACAGATTCATTAATATCGCCAGGAATGCTGGTGAGTTGCCCCGAATTATCTCTAGATACCGAAAGCACTGGATGCACAATGGCATAGCAGGAAATATCCATGCTATCCATCACCATCTTGAACGAATCAACTAAAAACGGGAAATCGTCTGAAATAATTTCTAAGGTACTGCGATTACTGCCAGTGTCATTATTGCTACTTGCTTCTTGATTAACGCGAACACTGGCAATGCCAGAAATACGTTTTGCCGATGCCTCAAACATAGAATTGAGAATATTCACCCAGGCACTTTGATTTTGAAGCTCGAAATCTTCCAGCGAGATCTGGGTTAATACCGCGTGAACAAAATCTTTGGCGTGCGCTTTATCGCCCTGATGTTTTGCCACAATATTTGCAATCGATTTAATTGCAGCACTTGATGGATTAATGATAACTGTCATGGTGTTTACTCAAAAGTAGATTGTTTCAATCAACGCAAACCAGTTTCATTGCGGGCAATAACCAAGCGCTGTATTTCGCTGGTGCCTTCATAAATCTCTGTAATTTTGGCATCTCGGAAATAACGCTCTAACGGCATTTCCTTTGAGTAACCCATACCGCCATGAATCTGAAGGGCCTGATGGGTAATAAACATTGCGGCTTCAGACGCCGTTAACTTAGCAATGGCTGCTTCATTACTGAAACGGCCGCCGTGTATTTCTGTTTGTTGTTTAGCCCAAGCCGCTTTCAAGGTAAGCAATGTTGCGGCTTCCAAACGGCATTTCATATCGGCAATTTTTGCTTGAATCATTTGGAAGCTGCCAATGGGCTGACCAAAACTCTTGCGTTCTTTGGCATAGGAAACTGCGGCTTCATAGGCAGCGCGTGCCAAACCAACAGCTTGAGCGGCAATACCAATACGGCCAGCATCCAATACACTCATCGCTATTTTAAAGCCCTCGTCTTCCTTGCCCAGAAGCTCATCTGGCTCAGCAATATAATCTTGGAATTCAATTTCGCACGTAGCAGACGCTCTAATGCCTAATTTTGGCTCGGTTTTGCCGCACGCAAAACCTGGCTTTGCGGTATCAATCATAAATGCACTGATGCCTTTTGCACCTTTTTCTGGTGCCGTCATGCAGAACAACACAATATATTTAGCAACTGGGCCAGAGGTAATCCAGCTTTTCTTACCATTAATCACAAATTTGCCATCTTCACGCTTCACGGCGCGGCAACGCATTGCTGTTGCATCGGAGCCCGATTGCGGCTCGGTTAAAGCGAAAGCGCCAATCGCTTTGCCTTCAGCAATGGCTCGAACATACTTTTGCTTCTGGGCTTCAGTGCCATTTTTCAAAATACCATTGCAATATAATGAATTATTAACCGACACAATCGTTGAGTGCGCACAATCACCAGCAGCAATCTCAATTATTGCCAACACATAGGAAATGGGATCCATGCCAGCACCGCCGTAGGCTTCGGGCACTTCAATACCCATCAAACCATTTTCACCGAGTATTTGGATATTTTTAAGCGGGAATTCGCCAGTATTATCGAAGTGCTCAGCACTTGGCGCAATCACTTCTTGGGCTAATCGGCGAGCAACATCTTGAATCATCAGTTGCTCTTCAGTAAAACCAAAATCCATAAAAGCCTCGAGAAGGTAATTAAAGTACCTATTTTAACTAAAAAATGAACCGTTAAGCTTATTGAATTCATAATGTATTGCCAAATCGTCCATAAATATATATCTTTATATCAGGATAAAAGGATATATATGGACTTAGAGTCTTGGTCACAATGCCTGAAAGTATTAGCCGACCCTACACGCGTAAGGTTGTTAGCTATTCTCGAACATGAAGAACTTACCGTTGCAGAGCTGGCTTCAATAACCGGTTTGGCGCAGCCTCGTGTGTCAACACACTTGGCAAAACTGAAAGAATTCGATTTAGTGCGTGATCGCCGTTCGGGTGTGAGCGCGTACTACCGTTTCAATGACAAAGATCTTGAGCCGGCAGAACACAGTTTGTGGCAAGCGCTGCGCTCCGGAACGGACGACCCTTTGTTACGACAAGACTTTGAGCGACTTAGCACCGTATTGGCGCAGCGCGCCAATGATGAAAATTGGCCAGATACGGTGGCTGGCGATATGGAGCGGCATTATTCGCCAGGCCGAACCTGGGAAGCCTTAGCCAGAACAGCTTTGCCACTGATTAACCCAGGTGAAGTTTTGGATATCGCCTCTGGCGATGGCGTATTGGCTGAGTTATTTGCGCCGTATGCCAAACGCTATGTGTGTATCGATTCCAGCGCAAAAGTAGTGCAAGCCGCTTCTGAACGGCTAAAAAAATGGCCCAGTGTGTCAGTCTTAAAAAGCGATATGCACGATCTGCCATTCACAACACCACAATTTGATTTGGTATTGATGATGCACGCACTGAGCTACACCAAAAAACCTGGTCAAGTGATTGATGAAGCTGCGCGCGTTATAAAACCTAGTGGCCAATTGCTATTGAGTTGTTTGTTGAAACACGGCCATCGCGGTGCAGTTGAACCTTATGGGCATGAGAATTTAGGGTTTAGTCAAAAAGAATTAATACGTTTCGCTGAAAAATCAGGCTTAAGCGTAAAACATTGCGAAGTGGTGAGCCGTGAGCGACGTGCGCCACATTTTGAAATTGTTATGTTATTAGCCGAGAAGCACTAATGTTACCTTGGAAGAACCCAGCACGGGTAAGTGCATTACACACGGCATTAGAAAATCGCATTCTGATTTTAGATGGCGCCATGGGCACCATGATTCAACAGTACCAGCTTGAGGAGTCGGATTATCGTGGCACGCGCTTTGCAGAAGGCTTTGACAGCGTCGTAAAAGTTGATCATCAACATCATGCCAGTTGTGGATGCGCACAAGATTTAAAAGGCAATAACGATTTATTGAGCATCACCCAAGCACATATTATTGCCAAAATTCACACGCAATATCTTGAAGCGGGTGCAGATTTAATTGAAACCAATACCTTCAATTCAACGCAAAGCTCGCAATCGGATTACAGACTTGAGCATCTTGCTGCTGAATTAAATTACGCTGCAGCAAAATTAGCGCGTGATTGCTGCGATGCTATTGAACTGCAAACTCCAGGCAAACCGCGCTTTGTGATTGGCGTTCTGGGGCCAACTTCACGCACTGCCTCAATTAGCCCATTGGTCAATGACCCAGCATTTCGCAATACCGATTTTGATACGCTCAAAACACATTACATGGAAGCCACGCATGCATTGATTGCCGGCGGCGCCGATATCCTTATGATTGAAACTATCTTCGATACACTGAATGCCAAGGCCGCAGTGTTCGCGGTTGAAGAAGTGTTTATCGAACTTGGGCATAAATTGCCGCTGATGATTTCTGGCACCATAACCGACCGCTCAGGTCGCACGCTCTCCGGGCAAACGGCTGAAGCGTTCTGGTATTCACTGCGACACGCAAAGCCTTTAGCTATAGGCCTGAACTGCGCACTCGGCGCTAAGGATCTACGTGCACATTTAGATGTGCTTAGCGAATGTGCTGATACCTATATTTCTTGCCATCCGAATGCTGGCTTACCCAATGCCTTTGGTGCGTATGATGAAACGCCAGAACAGATGGCTGAGCAATTGCAGGAATTTGCTCTCTCGGGCTTGTTAAATATAGTGGGTGGCTGCTGCGGCACCACACCCGAACATATTAAAGCGATTGCTGATGTTGTGTCCAATATGGCGCCTCGAAATGTGCCAAGCATTCCTGCCCTAACCCGCTTGTCTGGCTTAGAGCCATTTGTGATTACGCCGAATATTAATTTTGTAAATGTGGGTGAACGTACCAATGTCACCGGATCTGCGCAATTCAAAAAGCTTATTCTGCAAAAA
>ENA-OFCF01000157-OFCF01000157.1-metagenomes-genome-assembly--contig:-NODE-157-length-33602-cov-9.222792_pt1 | contig 33602 bp, 32 predicted proteins | sample MGYA00153387_OFCF01 | MGnify analysis MGYA00153387 | reverse complement strand
GAAGGCTGCCGTAACCATTTCTCTATGTGGGATTTTCTTAAGTTAGCGCCTATGATGCATAGCCCGGCCCCAGCCACTCCAGAAGGACCGATCCAAATCACCAGCGGCGACATCACCTTCATTTTGGAACGATTGCTTCCCCGGCGCGCACAAAGTCCGAGCGATGAGGAAGAACTGCGCCGAATGTTAGAAACGCGCATCCAAAAACGCCTAAAAGATCAAGTCCGACGAAGAATCAAGACCCACACCACCCGCCCTCCACTCTGGCCCGATGAAATCACTCCCAAATAACAGAGTAGAGTTAAAGAATGGTGAGCTTTTACCGAGAAAGAACGGGCTGAAGCCCGTGACTACTTTTTTGCTTTGGAAAAACTGCGGGACTTGCATGATTCGGCCATGCGTTACAGCGAACGACTTCAGAACAGAATTAAACAAACCGGATCTCGCTTGTGTGTTGGGCTCGATCCACGGCCCGGCGATGGTGGGGCTTCCGCAGCCCGTGAATTTCTCAAACAAGTGGTGGAGGAAACGGCCAGTTATGCCGCGGCATTCAAACCGAATATGGCATATTTCGAGGCGATGGGCATTGAGGGCATTCATCTGTTGGAAGATCTGCTAGCGTCGATACCAAAAGAAGTGCCAGTCATTCTCGATTGCAAGCGCAGCGATATCGGCGAGACGCAGAAATACTATGCGCAAGGGTATTTTGGCGGCTGGAATGTGGATGCCGTGACGCTCAATCCATTTTTGGGATATGACTCGATCGAGCCATTTCTCGATTGGGAAGGCAAAGGGATCTATCTGTTGGCAGTGACGTCGAATGCTGGCTCTGCGGATTTTCAGCGTCAGCGATTGGCCGACGGACGATCCGTTTTCGAGCTCGTCACCGCACTCGGTGAACGTGCCTGTGTGGAGGGACGAAAAACCGATGTCGGCTACGTGGTGGGACTCACCAATGCCGCGGATGTGTTGGAAAAAATGCCTGATGCGCCATTGCTGGTGCCGGGCCTTGGGGCGCAAGGCGGAGATCTCGCCGCGCTTGCCGCCGCATCCCGAACTGCGCCGGATGTGATCAATGTTTCCCGGGGAATTCTCTATGCCGGAGACTCACGCAGTTTCGCCGAACGCGCACAAGATTGGGCAGAAAAAATTGCCGCAACTTTTCCTGCTTGAGGCGGCACGTTGAAAGTTAGACTTTCATCAACTCCACTTCTTTGGAGCTGGCGTGTTCGTCGATCTTTTTGCTGTATTTGTTAGTCAGGTTTTGAACTTCGTCTTCAAAGTCTTTCTGACCGTCTTCGGTGATGGTGTTAGCCGCTTTCATTTTTTTGGCGGTGTCCATGCCTTCTTTGCGCACGGCGCGGAGTCGGACTTTAGCTTCCTCGGCGAGTTGTTTGACGAGTTTGACCATTTCACGGCGGCGTTCTTCTGAGAGTTCCGGGATCGGGACGCGCAACGAACGTTCGGCAGCGGCGGGATTGAGGCTGAGTTTCGACTCGCGAATCGCGCGTTCGATGTCTTTGGTCGTCGCGGGATCAAACGGCTGAACCATCAACATCCGAGGTTCCGGCGAGCTGATGACGGCGAGACTTTTGAGTTTACTAACACCACCGTAGGCATGGACGTGGACATCAATGTTCTCAATCAGCGCGGGGCTGGCTTTTCCGGTGCGCACACCGGTGAATTCATGGATGAGATAATCCACACTTTTGATCATTGATTCCTCGACATCGAGAATTGCTTCGTCTGGGTCCATGTTAGTTTGAATTGGTGGTTAGAATTTCAGTCACCGTGAACGAGTGTGCCAATCGGCAAACCGCGCAGAGCGTGGGAGAGATTGCCGTGCGGCGCGAGATCGAAAATAATGATCGGAATGTGATTATCCATGCACAGGCTGAATGCCGTGGCGTCCATCACATTGAGGCGCTGGGATAGGCATTCGTGAAAGGTGACCGTTTCGTATCGTTTGGCGTCCGGGTTTTTGCGCGGATCGGAATCATAAACGCCATCGACTTGCGTGGCCTTGAGGATCACTTCCGCGCCCATTTCACTGGCACGAAGGGCAGAGGTGGTGTCCGTCGAGAAAAACGGATTGCCAGTGCCAGCGGCGAAAATCACGACTTTACCTTCATCGAGTTGACGCTCCGCTTTGCGGCGAATGAAAGTTTCCGCCACGTTTTTCATTTCGATAGCAGACTGCACGCGGCAACAAACGCCGTGGTGTTCGAGTGCGCCTTCGAGCGCGAGTGCATTCATCACGGTGGCTAACATGCCGACGTAATCTGCAGTCGCTCGGTCCATGCCGCGAGCTGAGGCACTCGCACCGCGCCAAAAATTTCCACCGCCCACCACGATGCCGAGTTGCAGTCCCGAGTCCACCGCCTCGCGGATTTCCACAGCGATGCGATCCACGATTTCTGGCGAGATATTGTCGCGTGATTTCGGGTCGCGCAGGGCTTCTCCGCTGAGTTTAAGGATGGCGCGTTTGAATGGGCGGGGATCTTTGGGGCGTGAAGTCATGTGTCGGGGTGCTGCTTGAGAAAGTGAAGTTTTCTTCCGAATTGGAAAGCCAAAATATGGATCAATCCACCTTTGGCCCGACTCCCACGGTGAACTTGCTGTCCAAATCGCGCAGTCCGGCTTTGCCTTCGTTAGCGCCCTCGATGGTCATGGCGACGGCGAGCGGGCGGGTTTGCTGAAGCTGGTAATTCTCTAACGTTTTCCGCAATGCGACGATGGCGAGCTTGAGCACCTGACGAGATGTTAGGTCGATACCGGGCGGGATGCTGAGCTGTGAAACATCCAGCCTCACCATCAGACCTTCCGTGGACATTTCACCACGAATGCCGATGTTGCAGATTACTAACAAGTTGCTTTCTTTGACCTCGTAATTCGGGTTGTTAGTCGGAATCAAATGCGGGCTGCGAATCGAGTCCACTAGCATTTCGGGAAACGCACCCGTTAGTGCCATCGGGCGCGACATCACGCAGGCCTGCAAAGCCTCCCCGGTATCTTCGATCACTTCATCGCCATCAGTGCCGTGGAGACTCAGCGGTTCGAAAACCGACACCACCGTGATCGTTGAAGCATGGCCGACATTCCACAACAAACAGCCAGCGCACAAAGCTGTGATCAGCATTTTCATGTCGGCGATCCTGAGCGCCAGATCAAGCAATGGCGAGACGAAAGAATTCCACCCGTACGCAGCTATGCGCAAAAAACAGCCGCAGATCGGGTGACCTGAGGCTGCTAGAGGAATCAGTTGTCTGAAACTTATTTCGCGAAGTTTGCGGCGACGACATCCCAGTTCACCACATTCCAGAATGCAGTGATGTAGTCGGGGCGGCGGTTTTGATAGTTGAGATAGTAGGCGTGCTCCCAGACATCAAGGCCGAGGATCGCCTTGCCGGAGCATCCGGCGATGGCTTCGCCCATGCACGGGCAATCCTGATTCGCAGTCGAGCAGACGGCGAGCGAGCCATCATCTTTTTTCGCCAACCATGCCCAGCCCGAGCCGAAACGGGTGGTAGCAGCTTTGGCGAAAGCTTCCTTGAAAGCATCGAACGAGCCGAACGCCTTGTCGATTGCGGCAGCGAGATCCGCGGCTGGAGCTTCGGCACCGCCTGGGGCGATGACTTTCCAGAAAAACCCGTGGTTTCCGTGGCCGCCCGCGTTGTTGCGGACCACCGTGCGGATGTTTTCCGGCACCGATGCGAGATCTCCGATCAGTTCGCAAAGCGATTTTGCTTCGAGCTCCGCGTTGCCGGCGATGGCGTTGTTAAGATTGGTGATATAGGCTTGGTGATGCTTTGAATGGTGGATTTCCATTGTGCGAGCGTCGATGTGGGGCTCGAGTGCGTCATATGCGTATCCGAGGTCAGGTAGTGTGTGTGCCATGATGTTTAGGGGAGTTTGATTTGCGTATCGTCGGGGTTTCCATTAAGAAGTCAGCCCGCTCGACGCAACCTACCAAACCGAGCTTTCCGCCAAGCGCAAGACCAAATCCCATGATTCCTCAACAACTCGCTCCTTATTTGCCACAGATCATCGTCGGTTTTATCGGGGTATTCATCGGCTGGGTGCTCACCCGGCTTGCCGCATCGGGAAAAATCTCCGCCGGTCTTGTGCGACTCAAAGCAGAAGAACGCCGCTCCGCTGAAATCGAAGCCCGCCTCGCCCATGCCACCTCCGATGCCGAACGCAACGAACAGGACGCCCAAACATTCCGCAATCAACTCGGCGAAATCCGCTCCCGCCTCGAAGCCGAACTCAAAGCCGCCGCCGAAAAACAAGCGCTGCTAGAACGCGCGGAAGTCCGGCTTTCGGACACCTTCAAGGCGCTTTCCGCCGATGCCCTGCGCGCTTCGTCCGAACAATTTCTCCATCTCGCAAAATCCTCACTCGCCACACAGACCGAGGAGGCCAAGGGCGAAATCGAGAAACGCAAAACCGCCATCGAAAATTTCGTCAAACCGGTGGCCGAATCACTCGGGAAATTCGAACTCCGCATCGGTGAAATCGAAAAAGCGCGCGAAGGCGCCTATTCGGAACTCAAGGAACAAGTCCGCGCCCTCGGCGAGGGCCAGCTCGGCCTGCAACGCGAAACCGCCTCGCTCGTCAAAGCACTGCGCCAGCCGACCGGTCGCGGCCAGTGGGGGGAAATGCAACTCCGCCGCGTGGTGGAACTAGCCGGAATGCAGGAACATTGCGATTTCGAAACCCAGCACAGCACGACCACCGACGAAGGCAAAAAACTCCGCCCCGATCTGATCGTGCGCCTGCCCGGCGGCAAAACCATCGTGGTGGATTCGAAAACTCCGATGGATGGCTACCTCGACGCGCTCGAAGCCACCGACGACACAGTTAGAGAAGAAGCGCTGCAACGCCACGCCCGCCAAGTGCGCACTCACATCCAACAACTTTCCTCGAAAAACTACACTTCGCAGTTTGCACAAACTCCGGAGTTCACCGTGCTTTTCCTGCCCAGCGAATCGTTTTTCTCCGCCGCGCTGCAAAGCGATCCCGGCCTCATCGAACGCGGCGTGGACCAAGGCGTGATCCTCGCCACACCCACCACGCTCATCGCCCTGCTGCGCGCCGTTTCCTACGGCTGGCGGCAAGAAGCCATCGCAGAGAACGCCCGCGAAATCTCACTGCTAGGCCGCACCCTGCACGAACGCTTGGGCAAACTCGCCGATCACTTCGCCAAACTCGGCCGCTCACTCGGCAACGCCGTGGAAAATTATAACAGCGCCGTCGGCTCATTCGAAACCCGCGTGCTCACCACTGCTCGCAAGTTCGAGGAACTGAAAGCCGCTCCCGAAGCCGCCACCATCACCAACCTCGAACCCGTCGATAGCATCCCGCGCAATTTGCAATCTAGCAACGCCGCACCGTCTGATCGTGGCGCGGGCAGCCTGCCCGCCGCCCTCACGCTCGACACCGCGCTCTCAGACTCCTTGTTAGCACCAGAAATGGACGACGATTTCACCTTCGTGCCAGACCCACCCGCCACCAGCGCACGCAGCGCCGCCGCAGACTTGAGATCCGCACTGGAATAAGCTTCCCGTTTTTCAATTAACTCCCCTTCCCTGTCATGCATCCCTCGTCTCTATCGAAATACAAACCTTTCCCGCCCGTCCACCTGCCAGACCGCACATGGCCGGATGCGCTGCTAGATCACGCGCCGGTCTGGTGCTCGGTCGATCTGCGCGATGGAAATCAGGCATTGCCCCAACCGATGTCGATTGAGGAAAAACTGGAGTTTTTCGATCTGCTGTGCCGCGTCGGATTCAAACAAATCGAGGTGGGTTTCCCATCTGCTGCCGATACGGAATTCAATTTTCTCCGCCGTCTGATCGATGAAAACCGCATCCCGGATGACGTGACGATCCAAGTCCTCGTGCAAACCCGCGATCACTTGATCCGCCGCACTTTCGAGGCAATCGACGGCGCAAAGCGTGCCATCGTTCACATTTATAACTCGACCTCGCCGCTGCAACGCCGCGTGACTTTTGGCAACGCCAGCCGCGAGCAAATCCGAGACATCGCTATCGAGGGTGCGAGGATGGTGAAACAGTTAGTCCCCACCGTTCCTAACACCGAAGTTATGCTGCAATATTCGCCGGAATCCTTCTCGGATACCGAACTGGATTTTTCGCTAGAATGTTGCAATGCCGTGATCGATATCTGGCAACCCACGCCGGAGCGCGAAATGATCATCAATCTGCCAGATACCGTGCAGTGGAGCACTCCTAACATCCACGCCGACATGATCGAGTGGATGTGCCGCAACCTGAAAAACCGCGAGTCGTTGCTCGTTTCCCTACACACTCACAACGACCGCGGCACCGGCGTGGCCGCCACCGAACTCGGCCTCATGGCCGGGGCAGATCGCGTGGAAGGCACACTCTTCGGCAATGGCGAACGCACCGGAAATCTCGACATCGTCACCGTCGCGCTCAACCTCAATAGCCACGGCATCGCCACCGGCTTGGATTTTTCCGACCTGCAATCGATCCGCGTGATTTACGAACGCGTCACTCGACTCAACGTGCCGGAACGCCTGCCATACGCCGGAGAACTCGTCTTCACCGCGTTTTCCGGTTCCCATCAGGATGCGATCAAAAAAGGCTTAGATCTCCGCACTGCCGATCTCACTAACAATCAATCCGTGCCATGGGGTGTGCCGTATCTCACCATCGATCCACAAGACATCGGTCGCTCGTATGAAGCCATCATTCGCATCAATTCGCAGTCTGGAAAAGGCGGCGTGGCCTATGTGTTAGATCGCGAACATGGCTTCGATCTACCGAAAACCATGCACCCGCAGGTCGGCAAGCGCATCTATGATTTCGCCGATGAGCTGGGCCGAGAAATCACCATCGATGAAATCCGCGATGCGTTTTTCCGCGAGTTCGTCAATCTAGCAAACCCATTGGACGTGATCGATTACGAGCTCATCCATCAAGTCGGCGAACGCGGCCAAGTCAAGTGCGAAGCCAGCATCCTCCACCACGGCGAACTACGGAAAATCGAAGGTTTCGGCAACGGCCCGATCAATGCCTTTGTCCACGCGCTCAACAGCATCGATCTCAAAGACTTCAAAGTCACCGACTACCGCTCCCACGCCGTGCGCGGCGGCTCGGATGCCAGCGCCGCTGCCTACGTGCAACTCCAGCATGACGATGGACGTCTGCTCTGGGGCGCAGGTGTCGATTCCTCTATCGAAATGGCCGGCCTCAAGGCACTCGTTTCCGCATGGAATCTGCTTCGTTAGTTTACACCTAACAAGCTAACGAAAAACCAGACTGCCGCATCAAACCGTGGCGGCGGTTTTTAACCGCCATGCCCTCACAAAGCACGTCCTGATTGACGATTGATGAGCGACGAATGTTGATTTTGATTTTGAAAATCCGACGTGTGGAAAATAGTCAAACTTTGGTTTGAAGGCTCCGGACGGACCATCCGGGCCACGTGGCGCGGGTGGCCCGCCCGCCGCCTGAAACTTCCAAGTTAGTAGGAGGGTCAAATTCACTTCCCTCAACTCCGTGATTTCAGAGGCAGTTCTTCAATCCCAACGGGATTGTGTCCAACAGCCCGGGGTGTCCGCACGCACATATCGAACCACAACGTGGTTCGATGGATGCAATCATTGGCCTGATCGATGACGGTTTTTCCCGTCATACGAACCCAACGCCGGCGGCGCAAAAAGTTCTGCGCATGTGAGTTGCTTTGGAGTTTGGGTTAGAGGGAATGATACTGGCTCAGCATCGAACCTGATCCGAAGTCATTTGCTCAATTCTGATATGCTCCAATCTCTAATCTCATTGATATCTGCTAGATCAACTCACCAAAAAATCGGAACCCGAACGGGCTTGATATACGAACGTTTTTCTAGATTTTCCTTGTCAGATCATGGATTTCCTCATCAGCCTCTCTGGGAATCAACGTGGATATCATCCCCCGACATCCTACGAATAAACACTGATAGGCAATGAAAATCGACTCTATGATCACCCCATCCGGATTAATACTGTGTGCTGGCATTCTCGCAGCTGTAGCCGGTGTTTTGGCTGCAATTGGTGGTTTCTGGTCCGCAGCCCGCCGCTCTGACGCAGATGCACTTCTCAGAACAAAAACTGAAGAGATTTCCACATTGAACAGAAAACTGGACGAGTTCGTAACTGGCGGAAAAAGCTTCTGCTATTTCATACCGCTTATATTTAAGGGCGACACCTCGTGCAGCCTGAGGATAATATATCAAGGTGACTGCCCGCTCTATGATCTTTATGCTGATATCACTGATGTTGTTAAGCTCAATCAATTGGTTCAACAAGATATGTTAGCTTCTACCCCGACTCATGACTTTTCTTCTGCCGGAGTATCACTACGAATTGGCACAATTTCCTCAACTACACCAGCCCCAGAACATTCATTTCCTCTGACATCTGATTACTATGCGTTTAGCATTACTTTTCTTTCTCGCAACTCTCGCTTTCATGAATACTTAGCCATCGCGAAGGTCAATCAAGAGTGGGTGCCCGCTCTCCGAGTTAGTAAGGATAGCGATATTTTAATCGAACAGATTCATCCCGAATTTCCAATAGGCAAGCTACCTTGGAACTAAAACTAGCTAAACAAGTCATGGATGTCAATCGCCCATAATCATCTCAAATTCAACTCAAAATCACCGCAATGACGTGGTGACATCACATCAAACGTTCGCTTAAATTATGGAAGATATAATCGGAGTCGTAGTGTGGATCTTCCTATGGGAGATATTTTATTTTACGGGGTGGGGCTTTATCTACCTACTGACCTTAGGGAGATTATCGATTGTCCCACGGGCGTCCAAGATCAGTAGATATTGGAATGACAGTTATTCTCATGTAGGATCATTTTCGATATCTGATTTCGTATTTTTTACGGTCGGATTAGCTGTTTGGATCTCAGCAACAATGCTTATTTTCTGATTGTGACCATTTGGTTCGGGTCGGTAAGGCAACACACAAATTTAACAATTCCAAAACCAAAAGCGAACCCCAAAGATAGCTGGTGAGCTTGCCTCACAGCGATCCGTTGTTGGACGGACCCAGGGTTGGGTGGCGTGCGGGGGTCGAGCGCTCTTGTGGATTATTGGAAGTTATATGTTATCAGTGAATCAGAGCATCCACGCTGCCATCGAAATGCGCGACTAAGCATCATGGCATAATGATGGGTGGTCCGCGCATTCGAATGATCGCTAACAGCCTCATTTCCGCGCCGCAATGCGGACAGCGTGGGACCGGTGGCTCGGGCAGAATGGGTTTGGGTTCATCGAGTTCGCCGCACACCAGTGCGCGCACTAACAGTCGTGAACGTCGTGCGGCTCCACTCATCCATCCGTGATGCCGTACGCGCACGAATCCGCTAGGCAGCACGTGGGTGAGCCAGCGTTGGAGAAAAGTCTCCACTGGCAGGGCGATGACACCCAAGTGCGAAATGAAAAGACCGATGGAGAATCAGATCATGATTGATCCATTTGTGACTGCGAAAAGATCACACAACGCCCCCTGTGAGCGGTCCAGTTGAGGTTCTTAAATACATGCAATACTTCGAGAGGCTATTACCAGTAATGGAATTAGACATAAATGGCGCGATTCGTTTGTTCTATCGTTAGGTGATTACCGTGCTCGATGCAAGCAACACTCCGATTGCGACAAAGCATGTAGCAAATTCTCTCCTGTTGGATTAAAAAAACGTTATGTTATACGCGTTGCTACTTTCTCGCTGCTAGGCCATCAAGCGAAATTCTAGCGGCAGGAATGATCTGCCGTTGAGACGGGGTTCTATCAATTGGATACCCGGATGATAAACTCGCGTGGTGACGAGTCTGAACGAATGTCTGCCGGTGATTTCCCAGCGTTCGCCTGCGGTGAGTTCCTTGATGCGGCCTTTGAAAACCTTTGGGCTCAGCGTGCCGTTCGCTTTGCGGAAGTGAATGGCGTAGTCGAACATCACCTTCACTGCTCGGCGCCCAGTGTTGTGCATTACGATGTGATACCCCATATCTTCTCCGATTCGCACGGAATTCTTTGCTAGAGAAAATGTTTCTAACACCAAACCCGCCGCAGAACCGTATCCCTGATGCGCTAGCGCACCAGCGTGACCGGCCTTGAGCAAAGTGCGGCACGCATGTCGCGCGAGTTTTTCCAGATGAGCATCGTTAGGGTTTGCGCTCCGCCAGCAAGCCAGAGTTTCGATCACGAGTTCTGGGTGGTGTTTACTGAAATCATTAAGATGGTTAGACACTGAAAGCCGGACGTAAGCACTTGAATCATTGTAGAGTTTTTCTAGCAATCCGAGCGTCGGGTATGGTGCAACGAGTAGATCTGGTAGATTTCCGCCCCACGGCAAAAGTGGTCGGCTTCCTTCCGACACGAGACGTCGGACGTGTTCGTCTGGATGGGAGCACCACGCGTGCAATTGTGACAGTGTGCGTTCTCTTTGGGTCTGCAGAAAGGGTCGGATGGCGAATTCTGCGGTGAATCGTTGAGTCATTTCCGCGAGCGCGACCATGGATTCTTGAAAATGTTCCTGCCCGCGCCGAGCGACGATTTCCGTGAATGGCCAGACGGAAAAACTCCACAGCCCATTGTCTCGATCAGCACTTTTCTCGAGTGTTTTCACCAGAATCGCAAATAACTCTGGCGGATGCGCCGGCAAGCCAACTTCGATGCGATCAGCGATCAATCGCATGCGTTGTTTCAACTCCAGCGGCTCCAGCGCAGCCTCCAGCCCCTTGGTGAAACGCGGCAACGAAAACTCCGGATGCGCACGCTTCACGGACTCTGCGATCCGACGCGCATTCAGATAGGAAAAATGATTTTTGAAAGGCTCCATATCACTAACTGGGCAAAAGCGGTGGCGGAAGATCCCGCAGTTTCGGGCTGAGCGGCGCCGCTTGACCTCCACGGTTGAGATGAACTTGGTAAAGTTGCTTCTGGAGGTGGTGCCAACTGAATATGACGATTGGCACAGCGAAAAACACACCGATATAACAAGTGAAGATTGCTATCAACATCAAACATAGCCAGAGACCTAACATGAAAATCAACGAGGTGAAGAGTTCTTTCCATGTCAGCGCTACAAATTGTTTCGCAAACCGAAGATCAAAAGAGGATTTGAAGTCTTGGGTGATCATCGCCCGCAATGATAGTGGTGTGACAAAAATTTGATAGAACATAGCTAGCAGGAATTGTAATCCCATCATTCCGAGAAAAACCCCAATGATCAGCCCATCAGAATCTTTCCCTTGTCCGGAGCTCGCAAAAAATACCACCGGCAGGAAGATGCACAGATACAGCGGAACTACAGCCAGGGAACTCACCAAACTGACCAGAAACGGCCACAGCCCGCGTTCCAGATATTTGCTGAAATATTGGAAATCAAATGGAGGAAAATCCGCAGCCTCCTCGTGATCGCCGCGCGCCCACAAACCCGTGACATGCCAACCAGTTAGGACTAGTGGACCGATGATCGGAATGAACATTGTGACGGCGCCAAGCAACATGTTATTCTTCCATGCGGAGGCTTTGAAAAAATCACTGACAGATGCGTTATAGTTCATGAGATTAGGAATCACCAAACAGGGTTTTGCTGGCGCACGGCTTCGTAGAGTACGATGGCGATAGCAGTTGATAGATTGAGACTGCGAGTGCCGCCCGGTGCCATCGGGATGCGCAGTGCGTGATCGCCTGCTGCGGTGATCACGGGTTCTGGCAAGCCCTTAGTTTCTCGCCCAAAGACGAGATAATCGCCTGATTGAAACTCCGCCTGCCACGGAGAAGTGACGGCTTTTGTGCTCAGAAACCAAAAACTTGCTGCGGGATCGGCGGAGTTTTTGAGTGCGTCGAGAGATGGCCAGACTTCGAGTTTCACATCCTGCCAATAGTCCAAACCAGTGCGGCGCACGTGTTTGTCATCAAGCGAAAACCCGAGCGGTTCTATCAAATGCAGCGTAGATCCTGTGGCCAGTGCCAAGCGTCCCGCTGCGCCCGCATTGTGCGGGATTTCCGGCTCGAACATGACGATGTGAAACATGATAGAAAATCAGTTTGACTGACGGCGACGAGCAAGTGTGATCGACAATCCGAGTGCACCGAGAAAAATTAAATAACAGGCGAGCAGTTCGAGGTAGCTCTTGCAGATTCGAGGAATCTCCGAAGAAAATGCATCGCCGAGCGAGGTTTTCCAGAAAGCGGCGCTACCAATCAAGCGATTGAAGATGTAGAGAATTAAGAATGCCGCGGCGATGAGGCCTGCTCCCGCATGATTTCCCAACGTGGCCACAAAATGCACCATCACACGGCGATGGTGCAAGGCAGTGATGAGCGCGATCAGCACGATGATCGCGATGATTGCCACACTCGGAAATTTCCAGTGGAGAATGCCAGCAATGAAGTCCTCGATCTCACCAACAAATGCCGCAAAAAAACCTAACGCCATCACGCGGCAGACTGGCCGATAAGCTCCGGCGTGCGGAGCCGCTCCGAGCATGACCACAGCTGAGGCAGCTAACAGAAACGACTGAAGCAACTCCACCGTTCCGCGTTCGATAGGCACTGACGCTCGATGAGGAAGCCAAGCGGGTAACAACAGCGCCATGCATCCGCCGCAGATCAATAGAATCTTCACCAATGTCCGAGACAATGAGGGCTTTCGCTTTGGTTTGGGTGGCGTTTCAGACATCGCCATGTTGCCTAGCGTCTTTGCGGCTCGATGGCAAGACCGGGTCCAATTACCCCGAAAAATTCGAGAAATTTTGGCAAATGTGGCTTGAATTGTCTGGTCGCCATTTGAGAATCCGAACAGCTTAGGATGTATCGACATCCATTTCCAAAATGAAATCATTCAAGATATCTATCATTTCGCTCATTTTGGCTCTGAGTGCGTGTGCCCGTGAGCAGGATGACCTATCCACACTTACCGACAAAGGACTTGCGGCGATGAATGCGCAACAATGGCAAGATGGACTCGCTTTCAATGCCGAGGCCATCGAGCGATTCGGAAAAAACAATCCACTTCAGTCACATGGTCCGCGATTTGGTGTGATATATTATCGGAAAGGATTGTGCGAACTCAAACTCAAGATGTGGAAAGAAGCGATGCGATCATTCGAAATCTGCTATCAGGATTTTCCAAATGTCGGATCTAGCACAAGCAACCAATTCAACAAACTCGCATTGCTCAAGTGGGGTGAGGCCGCGGTCGGCGCTGGAAATTGGCAATTGGCTCTAACGCGCTTTGAGAAATTCCGCATTGAACGAAACAAACTAAGCGACGAATACCCGGCAGGTCTCTATCATATCAATGTTGCCATCTGCCATTACAAGCTGGGCAACCTTCCCGCTGGCAACGCAAGCCTCGAAATTGCTATTTACAATAAAGACAACTCTCTCACTCCGGGCAGTGTCATTGCCGCAGGATTGCAGGCAATGGTTAGGTGCGCGATGGTGAAAAAAAATGAACAAGCGCTGCTCGATTTCATCGATAAAAACAGAGGCAAAATGATCATGAATCCGGGTGACCTGTGGAATTCTACTCCAATCCTCACCGGACTCGCTGCGGAGACGATGGGGGCAGAGATGGATTGCGCTGCCATCGCATTATTTCAGCTATCAACTCCCGCAGATGTTCGAATCGGCGATCTTAAAACCATCTTAAAATCTATCGGAATAGCGAAAGAACCGACTGACTTTACGGCAGTGACATCGAAATCTTCACTAGAAAAAGAGCTATCTGAACTCGAATCTCCTGACCATGGGAAGCCAACTCCTGAAACGAGTCTTTTGACAGCAACCGCATTCATTCACGAAAAATACGGCAATCTCATGGGCGCATATGCCGCATATCGACAACTCGAGTTATATCATTCTACTTCCAGTCAGCGCGAGAGTAATCTCTATCATCTAGTCCGCACTGGCTCGAAGGCTGCTGCTGCGGATGAAACCCGTCGCTGGGCGGAAATTTTTGAAAAAAATTTCCCAACTTCAAAATATATCTCAGCTGTTCGCAATCTAGCAGTCTCTGCTCGCAATCATCAAAATCCAACCCAAGCAGCACCCTCGCCAACACAAGATTCCTCAAATCATTTCGGCACGAATCCGTCAAAACCCACACGATCTCAACCCACCCAAACGATTCCAATCCAAGCCAAGGCGCATCGAATCGGTGTTGCTGGCGATGTTTCCACAATATGGTTAGTTGGGGCAACCCATGAATCGATCCGCTATCGTGAGACGGAGTTTGCGAAAGAAGTGGTTGAGCAAAAGCCCGCAGAAATGGGTGCGATTCATCTTTGTGAACCCAGCGAATACAGCGCAGCAATGGATCTATTCCAAGGACGCAAGTATGCTGATGCTTTGGAAAAATTCGCCAAGGTGAAACACGACTATCAGGCATTTGAGTCGCTAGAAAACAACCCGGGGTCTTTGGCTGCCTTTCAAGAACTCGAGTGTTTGCGCAAGTTAGGTGATCTGGATGGACTTGCGGCAGCTCGCGGCAAATTGGTTCATACTCCACTCACGCGGGATTATCAACTTCGCCAGCTGGAGTTATGCGCACTCTGGGAAGCCGTCCGCAGCGAGAATTGGAAGCTAATAGATCAATTGGCAAATGACCTAACAAACAATTCTCTGACCTCGGGCCAGCGTGTGCAGACTGCTTATTGCCATGCTTTAGCACTCGAAAGATTGCAAAAACCCTACGAGGCTATGATGGCCTATCAAACTGCGCTGACAGCGGATTGCGGTGCCTCAGAGGAAATCACACGGCAATCCGCATTGAGAATTCTAGCCATTCTCCATCAAGACGAAGGCGTAAAAAACGGTAGCGATCCAGTAAAAATCGCCGAGTTGGCGGCGATGGCGGAGTTATATGAAATCACGCTCGGTGCGGGCTCGCCATTGCCAGCTATTTTCAAGAAATTTCTCGTCAGCAAGCCATAAGGTTAGAGAGCAGTGGCATCAGCGAGCCACACCAGCATCTTTTTGCGAAACACTCCATTATCACGAGAAAGCGAGTCGCCATGGTGACCGGATTTCACTTCAAAAAAAGTTTTTGGTTGGCGTGCTTTATCAAACAACAGGCGCCCTTCAGAAATTGGCACCACTTCATCCTTCGCTCCGTGAACAACTAACAACGGGGTCGGGCTGAGTTTTGCCACGTAATCTTCCGGCGCAAGTTCGTCGCTGACCAGATTCGCACCTAACTGACCAGCGATCACTCGTGCCATCGTCTGATAGGATGCAAACGCACCATCAATAACCACCGCGCGCAATCCCTTGACCGGAGCCTCACCGAGAGCCGTGATCGATTTCGCACCACCCAAACTATGACCATAGGAAATCATGCGCCCGGGATTCACATCCGCGCGAGTTTTAACATAATTGAAAGCGGCTTTCACATCATCCACCATGCCCCTTCGATCCACATTTCCTCCCGATTTGCCAAAGCCCCGGTAGTCATACATCAGAACATTGTAGCCAGCCTCCACTAACCACATCGCAAACCCCAGATGGTGGCCCATCGATCCGGCGTTGCCGTGGGAAAACACCACTGTGCCCTTGGGTTTCGTGGCTTTTCCCGGTACAAACCAACCGGAAAGCCGCGTGCTATCCTTGGATTTGAAGGACACATTTTCAAAATCACAACCCCATGAGATCGGTGTCCCCGGCGTGTCGTGAGTCGGAAAATAGAACCATTGATTCCCGCCTTTTTCGCCCAGTATTCCTTTAGCGAAACGCGTCAAATCTCCGTTAGAATCTTCCAATAAGGTCTTGATTTCCTGGCTTTTCGCCGCTGATGGCGATTCCTGTGCACAGGCCAAAGGAGCAAACAACAAAACCCAAACTAAACGCATTCGCATGGTCGAAAGTCGGCTTCGATCCGCATTTTGTCCAGCTTCGATCCCGGTCCTACTCAGAATGGCGTATTTTCAATCGCATCAACATATCTGGATATGACGATTTGATGCTTGATATGAGAAAAAATCCGATTAACGTCCGCGCATGGCGCAGCCCGATAGCACACACGAACTCAAACAAGCCCTCACCGGACGAATTCTAGTCCTCGATGGGGCCATGGGAACCACGATCCGCTCATATGGCCTAAGCGAACAGGACGCTCGTGGACCACGTTTCGCGGCAAACGACAAAGATTTGCTCAACAATGGCGACATTCTCTCGATCACACGTCCTGACACTATCAGTGATATTCACCGACGATTTTACCTAGCAGGTTCCGATATCTGTGAGACGAATACCTTCTCCGCCACCGGCATTGCACAGAGCGAATTCTTTGTTGATGACCCACGCGAGTCGGGTGGACGCAAAGATCCTGAGTTCTATCAAAAAATTATCAGCGATTCTTTTCTCAACGATCTTGCATGGGAAATGAATGTCGAATCCTCGCGGTTGTGCCGAAAACAAGCAGACGATGTGGGCACCGACACCGGTCGCAAACGTTACGTCGCCGGAGCGATCGGACCACTCACGGTTTCACTGAGCAACTCGCCTGATGCGAATGATTCTGGATTCCGTGTGGTAACATTTGATCAGGTGTTAGAATCCTACAAACACCAAATCCGAGCACTCATCGAAGGCGGTTGTGACATCTTGATGATCGAGACCATTTTTGATTCGCTCAATGCCAAAGCCGCCGCAGTCGCGGTGCAAGAAGTCTATGACGAACAGAAAATTCACTTGCCTATCATCATTTCCGCAGCCGTTGGACTGGGTGGTGAAACGATGATTTCCGCGCAAAAAATCGAGGCTTTCTGGAATGCCTTTGCTCACACCCATCCACTTGCCATCGGCCTGAATTGCTCGCTAGGACCAGACTTGATGCGGCCACATCTTGAAGAACTATCCGACTGCGCCACCACATTTGTTTCGTGCTACCCGAATGCCGGTCTGCCGAATCCACTGGCACCCACTGGCTTCGATCTGGAGCCCATTCACATGGAGGAATTCATGGCAGAGTTCGCCGATGCCGGACTGCTCAATCTAGCAGGCGGATGCTGTGGCAACACGCCCGAACACATCGCCGCCATCGCTCGCGGCGTGGCAAACAAGCCACCGCGTGTCGTGCCGGTTGTGGCTTAAATCGAAACGCTGAGATGCGGAGATCGCAGAGAATAACGCAGAGTTTATTTATTATGAAAACGAAGAACGAGTTGAACGAGCTGTCGGGGGCAATCATAGATTCCGCCATCGAAGTACATCGAGAGTTTGGTCCGGGACTATTAGAACGAGTCTATGAGGCATCGCTTGCTAGAGAACTCTCACTTCGTGGAATTTCCTCACGTCGCCAAGTCGCGGCACATGTGTTTTACAAGGGTGATCTATTGGATGAAGAGGCCTATAAAATTGATCTTTTAGTCGAAGATTCCGTAGTGGTTGAGCTAAAAACGGTCTCCATCTTGCTGCCAATCCACGAAGCGCAGATACACACCTACATGCGTCTATCAAAAAAATGTCTCGGACTTTTAATCAACTTCCACGTAACTCTCCTAAAAGATGGAATCAAACGACACGTCATCAACTTCCCTCAATAACTCCCCTGCGTCTTACTCCGCGACCTCTGCATCTCCGCGTTTCGATTCCCCATGAAAATATTCTTCAAGGTTATCATCAACCAACACCTTCTCAACTTTCCTCACTAACTCCCCCGCGTCTTACTCCGCGACCTCTGCATCTCCGCGTTTCGATTCCCCATGAAAACCATTCCCCACGCCCTTCGTCTATCAGGCACCGAGGCCTATAATCACACTTCCGACAAACGCTTTCTGATGATCGGAGAGCGTGCGAATGTCGCTGGCTCTCCGCAGTTTGCCAAGCTTGTCCGCGCGGGTGATCTTGAGGCCGCAGTCGAAGTCGCACGCCAACAAGTTTCTAACGGAGCAAACGTAATCGACATTTGTTTTGACGACGGATTGATCGATGGCAAAGCAATGATGAGTCGATTTCTGTTACTGCTGCAAGGTGAACCCGATGTCGCCAAGGTGCCAATCATGGTGGATTCCTCGAAGTGGGAAATCCTTGAAGAAGGTCTGAAATACCTTCAGGGCAAGGGAATCGTGAATTCGATTTCGCTCAAGGAGGGTGAGGAAAATTTCACAAAACAATCACGCCACATCATGCGCTACGGCGCGGCAGTCGTGGTGATGGCATTCGACGAAAACGGCCAAGCTGCTAGTTATGAGGAAAAAATTCGCATCTGTGAGCGCGCTTACCGGATTCTTGTCGATGATGTCGGCTTCAACCCAGACGATATCATTTTCGACCCCAATATTCTAACGGTCGCGACTGGTATCGAGGAACACAACAACTACGCGCTGGATTTCATCAATGCCACCCGCTGGATCAAACAGAACCTTCCCGGCGCAAAAGTTTCTGGCGGCGTTTCAAATATATCATTCTCATTCCGCGGCAACAACGTGGTGCGCGAAGCCATGCACTCGGCATTCCTCTACCACGCCGGCCTCGCAGGAATGGACATGGGCATCGTCAATGCAGGAATGTTAGAAGTTTACGACGAGATTCCAAAAGAGTTGCTAGAACACGTCGAGGACGTTCTGCTCAATCGTCGCCCAGACGCCACCGAACGACTGCTAGAACTCGCGGGACGTTTTAAAGGACAAGATGGCAAACGCATCGAAGAAGATCTATCATGGCGGGATGATCCTGTTGAAAAACGACTTGAACACGCCTTGCTCAAGGGCATCGATAAATACATCGACGAGGACACCGAAGCTGCGCGTTTGAAATACGGCAGGCCGCTCAAAGTCATCGAAGGGCCACTCATGGACGGCATGGGAGTGGTCGGCGACCTCTTCGGTGCTGGGAAAATGTTCCTCCCGCAAGTGGTCAAGTCCGCACGCGTGATGAAAAAAGCGGTGGCATGGCTCACGCCGTTCATGGAAACAGAAAAGGCCGAGTTTCTCGCATCTGACATCGCAGAGATTATGGCGGAAAATCCTGCGCTGAGTGATGAGGAAGCACTTTTGTTAGCTGGGCGCAGACGTTCAGCAGGTCGTTTTCTCATCGCCACGGTCAAGGGCGATGTCCATGACATCGGCAAGAACATCGTCGGCGTAGTGCTTGCTTGTAACGGCTTCGAAGTCACCGACATGGGCGTCATGGTTCCTTGCGACAAGATTCTCGACAAGGCAATCGAACTTGGCGCGGATGTAGTTGGACTATCAGGATTGATCACGCCTTCGCTAGACGAGATGGTGCATGTCGCGAAGGAAATGGAGCGTCGAGGTTTCAAGCTTCCATTGTTAGTGGGTGGTGCCACCACATCGGCGGCACACACGGCGATCAAAATTGCAGAGCATTATTCAGGCCCCGTGGTCCATGTGCTCGATGCCTCGCGCTCGGTGCCGGTCACGACTTCACTGCTTTCCAAAGGCCAACGGAATGCATTCTCCGAAGAGAATCGCGCGAAACAACAGGTTCTGCGTGAAAATTTCATCAGCGGCCCAAAAAAGGAAACGCTCACATTAGAACAAGCTCGCGCCACCGCGCCGAGTTTTGATTGGCTAAATTACACGCCGCCCGTTCCAGCTTTTCTCGGCAAGAAGCATATGCAAAGTGGCGCGGGTGGCCCGCCCGCCGCCAAACAAGCTACATTCATCTCGGCTAACCGAGAAATCAAAAAACACCAACGCGATCTCCCGCACTGGACTCAAGATCAAGCCACCTATGCTGTCACTTTCCGTCTAGCAGACAGCATCCCGCAGGTAACCCTTAAAAAGTATCTGAGCCTAAAAAAACAATGGACTGATCTCGAAATACAAGCACTTGCTAAAGGAGATGAGCTGTTAGCCAAAGATGCAAAAACACGACTTACAGAAGCCTATCACGAGACCATGGAAACAGCGCTCGAACAGGGATTTGGCCCAGATTGGCTCAAGGACGAGCGCATCGCGAATGTTGTCGTGGAGACGATGATGCACTTCGACGGTGTTCGCTATGAACTCCTAACATGGTGCGTGATGCCCAATCACGTGCATGCACTTCTTCGACCGCTTGACGATCATGAACTGTCAGATATTCTATCAACATGGAAATCGTATAGCGCGAAGGAAGCTAATAAAATCCTCGGTCGGACCGGAAATTTCTGGCAGCAGGAAAGTTATGATCACCTGATACGCGGACAAGATGATTTTTGCTATCAGCGCGCCTATATTCTGCGACATCAAACTGCATGGCGTGGAGACTTCAAAGATGAAAATGGCGGCGGGCGGGACACCCGCGCCACGATTTCGCTGAGCGATCTCACCGACTACATTGACTGGACACCCTTTTTCCACACATGGGAACTGCGCGGCGTATGGGATCACGAAAACAAGATCCTCAAAACCAAAAACACCGAGGGTGCAGAGGAGGCGGCCAAACTCTATCAGGATGCGCTAGCATGGATTGAGCGCATCATTGAGGAAGATCGTTTTAAAGCCAGCGGCGTGTATGGATTTTTCCCGGCAAACGCAGACGGTGATGACATCATCATATGGACCGATGAATCCCGCAGCACAGAACGCACACGGTTCCACACGCTGCGCCAACAAATCGAGAAGACATCAGGCAAACCCAATCTCGCACTAGCAGATTGGGTGACCCCCGTGGCGGCGGTTTGCAACCGCCAAGCCCCATCATTCAAAGCATCTTTCTCCAAAGCAGATTCACCAACCAATAAACTCAAGTGGGGCTCACTCCCACACTGGTACCGCGATGGAGCTACTTACGCCGTGACCTTCAGACTAGCAGATTCATTCCCGAAATCTGTTCTTCATTCCTATCGAAAAGAGAAAGAAGAAATTCAGCAACGCATCACGGATGCTGAAAAACAAAACGACAAACGATTGGTGGAAAAACTGCGCACACAACTCGGCGAACTCTATCGAAATCAGATCGAAGCTGTGCTCGATGAAGGTCAAGGCGAGGCGTGGATGAAGAATCCTGAAATTGCGGCGATCGTCCGCGATACTCTCTTTCATTTTGACGGTGACCGTTACGATCTCGGCGCATGGTGTGTGATGCCAAATCACGTTCATATCATCCTCAAGCCACGTGGCGATCATTCACTATCTGATATTCTCCAAAGTATCAAACGCCATAGCGCAAGAGAGGCAAACAAAGCACTCGGCCGGAGTGGTGATTTCTGGCAGAAAGAATCTTACGATCACATCATTCAAGATGCCGATAATTACTGGAACCAGAAGGACTATGTGCTGCGTAATCCAAAAACAGCATGTCTTGATAGTTGGATATTTGTGGGTGAAGGGGCTGGGCGGTTAAAAACCGCCGCCACGGACTACATCGGCGGCTTCATCGTCGGCATCCATGGGGCAGATGAATTCGCCGCAGAACTTGAGGCGGCACATGATCCTTACGGCTCGATCATGGTCAAGGCCATCGCCGACCGTTTTGCCGAAGCGCTTGCGGAAAAACTTCATCATCAGGCCCGACTCGATTGGGGCTATGAATCTGATGGAGAACTCACCCGCGACCAACTTATTCATGAAAACTACCGCGGCATTCGCCCAGCACCCGGCTATCCCTCGCAGCCGGATCACACGGAAAAATCAATTCTTTTTGATCTGCTAGATGATTCAAATCTTACTGGCGTCACTCTGACAGAAAGCCGCGCGATGCACCCGGGTGCCGCAGTGTGTGGATTGTATTTTTCCCATCCAGAGAGTCATTATTTCGCCATCTCGGAACTCCAAAAAGATCAGATCGAAGACTACGCACACCGCAAGGGAATGACCGTGGATGAGATTGAAAAATGGTTAGGACCATGGCTCGGGTATTCTGCGTGACTGCGGTTGTATTAACTCTAGCCTTATCTCCATTCCCATGCGCATCGAAATTCTTAACACTGGCACCGAGCTTCTGCTAGGCAATACAGTTAACACCCACGCTGCTTGGTTCGGTCGTGAATTATTTAAACTCGGCCTGCGCATCGCGCGCCAGACGACTGTGCCAGACGGCGATGCCATCCGCGACGCAATGATAGAATCACTGACGCGCACCGATGTTCTTATTGTGACTGGTGGCCTCGGGCCGACTAGCGATGACCTGACTCGCGAAATTACTGCTGAGGTGTTAGGTGTAGATTTAATTACGGATGAAGCAGCACTGCGGTCGCTCGAAGCATTTTTCGCTCTGCGCGGCAAGTCGATGGCAGAGGCGAATCTCAAACAAGCACTCACGCCAGTGGGGGCAGATGTTTTGCCAAATTCGCAAGGCACAGCCCCTGGAGTGTATGTGCCACCACGTTTGAATGGCCGTTCAAATTGCGCGGTTTTCTTGTTACCCGGCCCGCCGCGCGAACTCTATCCGATGTTTCACACGGAAGTGGTTCCTCGCTTGCGTGCACTCGCCGGGGTGGAAGACATCAAACAAGTGTTAGAGCTTAAATTCACTGGCATCGGCGAGAGCGATTTCCATCAAGGGATTGATTCAAAACTCGCTTCAGTTCCTGATTTGGAATATGGCTATTGCGCCCACATCGGAGAAGTGGATCTGCGCTTGATCGGTTCTTCTGACGCGCTGCAGGTTGGTCGCGCAATTGCGTTGGAATCCTTTTATAACAACCTCGTGAGTGATGACGGCTCATCTTTGGAAAGCACGGTGGTGAAAATGCTAGCAGAACGAAACATCACTCTAGCAACTGCGGAAAGCTGCACCGGCGGTCTAATCTCTCACCGCATCACAGAGGTGCCAGGAGCGAGCGCAGTTTTCACTCATGGTTTTGTGGTGTATGCCAATCAGGCGAAGATTGATCTGTTGGATGTTTCTCGTGAAGCACTAGAAAATCACGGTGCAGTCAGCGAAGTCGTGGCTTGCCAAATGGCGGTAGGTGCACTTTCCGCGAGTGGCGCGGACATCGCCGTGGCCGTCACTGGCATCGCCGGTCCAGACGGAGGCACCGCAGAAAAACCGGTAGGAACTGCTTGGATCGGCCTAGCAAAAAAGAATGTCGCCGCCACTGCCTTCAAAGTTTTCCATCCGCGAAACCGCCATGATTTCAAACTAGCAGTCAGCCAAGCTGCGCTGGATGCTGTGCGCCGCAGCATGGCTTGAAACAAATGCTAACACTTATTTCCATCTCGCCATCGTCAGAGATGAATGTATCCTGCACGACATGCCTGAAAAACCGATCATTTGTGGAACCAAGTCACTCGCTCTCGAAGTCGAAGCCGGCACTCATTGGTGGTGTTCTTGCGGCCGTTCGGCACATCAACCGTTTTGCGATGGTGCCCACAAGGGCACTGGACTCCAACCGGTAAAACTTGAAGTCGCTGAGAAAAAAACCGTGTGGTGGTGCCAGTGCAAACACACCGCCAATCCTCCATTCTGTGACGGCACGCACAAGACACTGCCCAAACAGGACGAATCAGTCTGACTGAACGAGTTTGGAGCTTGGAACTTTTTCTGCTTCAGAGTTGGCTGAGCGCGTGGACACGATTCGGATTCGCGGCGCACGGCAGCACAACCTGAAGAACATCGACGTCGATATTCTGCGCGGAAAGCTTGTCGTGATCACTGGCCCCAGCGGGTCGGGAAAATCTTCGCTCGCATTTCACACACTTTATGCCGAAGGCCAGCGCCGTTATGTCGAATCTCTATCAGTCTATGCGCGGCAGTTTCTCGACCAGTTGGAAAAACCCGACGTCGATTCGATAGAAGGCCTGAGCCCGGCAATCGCCATCGAGCAGCGCAGCGGCGGTTTGAATCCGCGCTCTACGGTAGCAACGGCGACTGAGATTCATGATTATCTACGAGTTTTGTGGGCGGCAGCGGGCGTACCGCATGATCCGGAAACTGACGAGCGCCTGAAGCGCATGGGCGCGGCAGACATCGTGAACACACTGGCGGCGATGCCGGAAGGGACCAAGGTGATCTTGCTCGCGCCTGTGCCGAATGAAGAACTCGGCGAGCCCGAACGTCTGTTAGGCGACTTGCAAAGACAGGGTTACATCCGAATACGGTTAGACGGCACCGTGATAGAAATCGAAGAAGCCGGAAAAATCTGGCCAGACTCACAACCGACGATTGAGATAGTAGTGGACCGGTTCGTGATTCGTCCGGGCGTGGAATCTCGCATGGCGGACTCGGTGGAAACTGCGTTGCGTCTCTGTGGCGCAGAAGCCCGCGCCTCGATCCAACAACCCGACGCAGAAATCTGGAGCGATTTGGTTTTTCAAACATCTTATCGCAATCCGCGCACTGGATTCATCATCGGCGATCTCTCGCCGAAACATTTTTCGTTCAACTCACACCTCGGTGCCTGTGAGGCGTGCGAAGGGCTCGGCACGGAAATGTTTTGCGACAGTCAAATGCTGCTAGACAATCCTGGATTGCCTTTGCTCAAAGGTGGAGTGCGCGGATGGTGGCTGGAAAAATCATCGCGTGCTGGAAAATTTCTCAATGAAACTCAGGCACTGCTCCGCATGTTTGCGCTGCCGGATGACGCTACATTTCAAGATCTTCCTGATGATTCGCGGCAGTTGTTGTTTCAAGGCGGAATGCTAGAAATCGGCAATGCAATGAAGCCGCAGATGAAACCATACGAGGGACTTGCGAACGATGCTTTGCGGACATTTCATGAAGCAAAAACAGAAATCACGCGACGTCGGCTTGCACGGGTCATGGCGCACCGGCCATGCCACGTTTGCAGCGGTCTGCGACTCAAGCCAGAATGGTTAGCGGTGCGGATCGAAGGCTCGCGTGGCCGCTGGTTGGGGATACAGGATTTTTGTGCGCTCGGGGTTTCAGATGCATTGGAGTGGCTAGAATATTGCCAGATTGAGCCGTCACGCGCTGACGTTTGCCACCGACTGGTGCAGGATGTGCGGACGCGCCTAACGTTTCTTCAAGATGTAGGCCTTGATTATCTATCACTCGACCGGACAAGCAGCACCTTGTCGGGCGGTGAAGCGCAGCGCATCCGACTGGCCACGCAGATCGGGGCCGGACTATCAGGCGTGATCTATGTTCTGGATGAACCGAGCATTGGCCTACACGCCACCGACACCGCGCGGTTGATCCGCGCACTAATCCGCTTGCGGGACCTTGGAAATACGGTGGTGGTAGTAGAACATGACGAAGACATCATTCGAGCAGCGGATCAGGTGATCGATATTGGTCCCGGTGCGGGATCTGCAGGCGGTCACGTGCTGGCATCTGGATCTCCTGATCTAATTGATTCGCCTACCGGTGACTGGTTGCGTAAAAAGTCTGGACGTACGGTGATGAATGAAATTTCACTGCTAGATCGAAGCGCGTTGGTGATTCGCGGAGCGTGCGAACACAATTTGAAAAATCTCGATGTTGAAATTCCGCTAGGCAAATTGGTCTGTTTGAGTGGCCCGAGCGGAAGTGGGAAATCCACTCTTGCAGATGACATCCTGCGGCGCGCCTTGGCGCGGCATTTCCACGGCAGCGGTGAGATTCCTGGCAAACATCACAGCATTGATGGAATCGATCTGATTCAGAAATGCGTCTTTGCCGACCAATCTCCCATCGGCCGCAGCCCGCGCTCGAATCCAGCGACGTTTACCGGCGCATTTGATTTGATCCGCGATTTGTTCACCAAACTCAGCTTGTCCAAACAAAGAGGATACGGGCCAGGACGCTTCAGTTTCAATGCTGCGGGTGGGCGCTGTGAGCGGTGTCAGGGAAATGGACGACTGAAAATCGAAATGCACTTTTTGCCAGATGCATGGGTCGCCTGCCCAGCTTGCAGTGGCAAAAGATTCAACCGCGAAACACTGGAGGTCACCTACAAGGGCAAGTCGATCTCCGATGTGCTAGAACTCCAAGTCAGCGAGGCACTAACATTTTTTCGCCCGATACCAAAGTTGCGAAAAATCTTCGCGATTCTCGAAGAACTCGGACTTGGCTATCTGAAACTTGGCCAAGCCGCCAACACGCTTTCCGGTGGCGAAGCCCAGCGCCTCAAGCTTGCGGTCGAACTCGCCAAACCCCAAGCACCGCACACGTTCTATCTGTTTGACGAGCCAACCACCGGCCTTCATTTCGGCGACGTTGAGCTTTTGTTAAACGCTTTCATGCGCCTACGTGACGCAGGCCACAGTGTGTTAGTGGTGGAGCACCACCTTGATGTCATCTCCGCCGCAGACTGGGTGATCGAACTCGGTCCCGGCGGTGGCCGCCACGGCGGAAATCTCGTCGCGCAAGGACCACCTGACATGATTCGTGAAGCGCCAGATTCCCCAACGGGTCGGGCGATGCGTGCGAGGCAAGCATGATGGATTTGTTGCTTGCTGTGGTCAGTTGGTGTTGCAATCTTGAGCTCTCCCATGGCTGCTCCGCAAAACACGATTGCATTGGTTTACGATTACGATCAGACGCTGAGTCCGAGCTACATGCAGGATGACGTGTTGTTTCCAGAATTTGGGATTGATCCCGTGCAGTTTTGGAAAAAGTGCAATGCGTTAGTGACGGAGCAACGTTGGGATGGCGAGTTGGCGTATATGAAATCCCTGCTAGATTATCTCGGCATGGACAACGTGACTAACGCGCGACTCACTGAACTCGGTTCTGGTTTGGGATTTTTCCCGGGGCTGCCAGAACTTTTTAAAGCTTTGCCTCAGGCATCACTCAGTGCAGATCATGAAACGGCAGGTATCAAGATCGAACATTATATCATCACATCAGGACTCAAGGCATTGTTAGATGGCTCACGACTTGAGCCATTTGTGAAATCGATTTTCGGTTGTGAGTTCGGCGAGGATGCTGAGGGCCGCATCAGTTTTCCCAAGCGTGTTATTTCGCACACCACCAAGACTCAATTTCTTTTCCGCATCAACAAAGGCATGTTGAACTACGATCAAGATGTGAACGATCACATGCCACATGACTTGCGGCCGATTCCGTTTGAAAATATGATCTATGTCGGCGATGGCCCGACCGATGTGCCGTGTTTCACCGTGATGAATCGGAACGGCGGGCACGGCATCGCAGTTTACAACCCAAATGATGCATCGGGCAAATCGTTCCGTAAATGCTATCAGCTATCAGCTCACGCGGGACGAGTGAAACACATCGCCCCGGCGGACTACCGTGAGGGATCTCACCTCTGGCTGCTGCTCTCGGAAATGGTTAGGGAAATCGCCGACCGCATGCTGCGACTGCGCATTGAAGAACGGGACAACGCAACGGTGGCAGCGCCGAGATTCTAACGAATCTTGAGGTTGGCACTGTCAAGCGACCGTCAAAATTCTATGGAAATTGGTTGAATGATTGAGAAGCGGCAAATTCTTTCGGTGCCGCGGAATTACTTGTTGCAAACCATTCTCAATTAGGCTTAATTTTCAGCCAGATGGCGCAAGCACTGGCAGCAGATCTTCAGATCGACAGCACGATGACCTTGAATCAGGTCGGGGTGGGGTGTGACGCGTGGATTTCACTATTGAGTGGGCCGGGCTGTGATCGGCTGAGAGATTTGGGATTTTGCGAACAATTGAAAGTGCGGAAACTCTCGGGTGGGCGGAATTTGATCTGCTCACTGTGCGGCACGCGGATGGCCATCAGCCGCGAATTGGCTGAACAAGTGGTGGTGATTCCCGTGCGCTGATCATGGCATCGGTCATGCAAAATTCCGCTGAAATGCCTCCGACGATCGCGCTGATCGGCAATCCAAATTCTGGAAAAACCACGCTGTTTAACGCGCTGACCGGCTCGAATCAGAAAGTCGGCAACTACTCTGGAGTCACCGTGGAGGTGAAATCCGGCGAAATGTTCACGCCCCATGGGAAAAAACTCCGAGTGCTCGATTTGCCCGGTTGCTACTCGCTGCGGGCACCTTCACCCGACGAAAAAGTGGCGGTGGACACTCTCATGGGGCAGCTCCCCGGCTTTGCAAAACCGGATTTGGTGGTGTGCGTGGTGGACGCATCGAATCTTGAACGCCACCTCCAACTCGCCCTGCAAGTCATCGAACTGAAAATTCCGACCATCGTCGCCCTCAACATGGTGGACGTCGCAGAAAAATCCGGACTGCGTCTTGATCCGGCGAAATTGTCGGAAGAACTCGGCGTGCCGGTCGTCCCGATGCAAGCGAGTGAGGGCAAAGGCCTGATCGAATTGAGACAGGCACTGAGATTTCCATTTCCCACGGCACCTCTACCCGCTTGGTCGGTTGACGCGAGTGATGCCGAATCCTCGCGTCGCGATTTTATCTCTCGCCTGTGTGAACTCGCCGCTCGCCGGCCGGACGCACACCAAATCACTCGATCCGATCAACTGGACCGTTGGTTGCTGCATCCGGTCTATGGTTGGCTTGCTTTTCTCGGCATCATGTTCTCAGTTTTTTGGGGGATTTTTTCATTCGCACAGATACCCATGGGTTGGATTGAAGCTGGCCAAGGATGGTTGGCAGATCAAGTGACTGCACGAATGGCCGATGGTGATCTGCGATCTTTGTTAGTCGATGGGGTGATCGGTGGTGTCGGTGGCGTGGTGGTTTTTTTGCCGCAGATCGCGCTGTTATTTTTGTTCATTGGATTGCTAGAAAGCTCCGGTTACATGGCCCGCGCCGCGTTTCTCATGGATGGAGTGATGGCTCGGGCAGGTCTTAGCGGCAAGGCGTTCCTACCGCTCTTTAGCTCTTATGCCTGCGCGATTCCCGGCATTCTCGCCACTCGCACCATCGATTCAGCCAAGGAACGGTTAGTCACGATTTTCGTCGCACCTTGGATGAGTTGCTCGGCGCGACTGCCGGTTTATTTTCTCATCGTCCCACTTTTGCTGCATGAAAATGAAGGTTCTTGGAAACAAGCGTTGGTGTTATTCGCGATCTACGCGTTGGGCACGCTGAGCGCTTTTGTGGTGGCACGCGTATTGCGCGGCAGACTGGGACCGGATTCCGGTGCAGTGCATTTTCTGTTGGAGTTACCGCCCTATCATGCGCCGCAGTGGCGCTATATCTTACGCCACGTGGCAGAACGGGCATGGTCGTTTATCGCCCAAGCTGGAACCATCATCCTCGGTCTCTCAATCTTGTTGTGGGCACTCGGGACGTATCCAAAATCTGAAGGCGATAAAACCGAACAACTCGCCCACAGCGCAGTTGGGCGAATCGGCGAGGTGATCGAACCTCTGGTTAGACCGCTTGGCTTTGATGGCCGGGTAGGCACCGCGATTCTAACATCCTTTGCTGCGCGAGAAGTTTTCAACGCTTCCATGGCCGTTCTTTTCCGTGTGGATGAATCCGAGAGTGACGAACAGACACGCAGCCTGTTACGAGATCGATTAGCCGACGCCAAACGTGCCGACGGCACGCCACTTTTCACTCCGCTCTCGTTGATTTCACTGCTCGTTTTCTACATCTACGCGCTGCAGTGCCTACCAACATCCGCCGTAGTTGCTAGAGAGTCCGGTTCATGGAAATGGGCGTTGCGTCAGTTCGTATTCATGTCGGGTTTCGCCTATCTTGCGTCGCTCGTCGTTTACCAAGGTGGCAAGCTGCTAGGATTTTAATGATATGAACGACTGGCAAACACTCACCGCCGCTGGAATCGTGATTTTCACCCTCACGATCTTCCTGATCCGCCTAACACGGCGACGAAAAAATACCGGCTGCAGCCATCACTGCGGTTGCGATAAAAAGCCCAAAAATCCCACGCCCTGATCCGCACGGAGTCTTTGTGTTTTTCTCATCGAACTTGCTAGAACAAGAACCTCGGCAATCAATAGCAATCATGGGTCTAATCATGCCGCATCAAAGCGCGAGCCAAGGTGGAGACGACTGCTGTGCTGAGAAATTTCAAGATTCCATAATGAAGCGATACGCGTAAGGTCGCTCCCATGTCGAAAGGATATGAAATGCATCAAGCGCGGATATTGGCGCTGCAAGGATTGGGCAAGGATCTCGCTCGGCGGGCAAAATCAAAATGTGAAATCACTGGGTCCGCAGGGGGTCCTTTGTGGCCATACGAAATTCCACCTGCGGGCGATGAACCAGACATTGATCGGATTCTGCTAGTTTCCGAAGAATGCCGTGAAGTCTTGGAAAATCCTGGACGTCTCGCAGGGCGGAGTTGGCAATGTCTGGCCGAAGCTGTCTGGAGTGAAAACCCAGCGGTCCAAGTGGTCGCGTGGCGGATGCTCACGGAATTGGCAAAGCGCGAGGACTGGGCCCGCGAAGTTCTAGCAGAGGTCTTTCTCGATCCCGAAGTCGAAGAATGGGCGAACGCCGCTGAGATCTAAATCCGCAACTTCACCTGTCAAACGCGGTTGAATGTGCCATGTTAAGTGTCGATGCTGTTGCAATACCTTGCGCGATAAACCTGGAGGAAAATCTCACGCCAGTAAGCGCCGACGAGATAACGCTCGATTTTTTCTGATGGAGAAAATCGGTACTGGCGATCATCAGGCATTTCGTTAGCTCATTGAACGGCACCAAAATGCAGTAATCGGCACCGTAACAAAAATGTTAGGAAACTCGAGCGATTCCGAGGATATTGCCCAACAGGTTTTTCCTAGAATCTGGCGCAATGCCAAACGGTACCGAGCAGACGCCAAAATGCCGGCCATTCTAAACCTCACGGTTTCTGCGGTGAAAAGCCTGCTTTTCTATGATAGATGAAATGCTATCAATATTCTTCTTCCTCATCCCCTGGCAGCGGTGGGATCACATCCTCACGCATCAGCAGCCTCTGAAGGTCTAGATCCACAAGTAAGTCCGCAGGCGTGTCCCGGATGATCGACACATAGGGAATGATGCGATCTAACTCCGCGATGGCACAATGCACCATTGAACAAATGATGTCCGAATCAAAGCGTTCGCGTTCGAATAAGTTCGTGATTCGAAAAACCAAAATGCCCCGATCAAGATCAAACTCGAAGCCGCCCAGCGTGAGTGGTTTGTTGGCCCGTGCCAGCAATTCGAGAACCACCGGCAAATGTTCTTCATCCAGTGGCATAGGGGATTCTGAGAGGATGCTTAGACCATTGATCTGAGGAAAAGCCTGTGCGATCAGATCGACTTTGGTGTGATGCGCTTCGAATCCAGCCCTCAACACGTCGCGACCTTCGACCAGCTCACAATGCCAGCTGTTGGAGCCGAAGGTTTCTTCAACCGAGAGAATTTGCCTTGAATGAGGTCGCATAGAGACGAGAGAAAATCAGGAAATTCCTCGTTCAACAAGCCTCAACAACCCCATCTGATTTGCCCGCAGGGCGTTTTGTTTGCTTTTTGTAGAGCACATTCTTCGCACCCGTCCAGTCCTATGAACCGCTGCAAGCCAAACGCCCTGAATTTGCCCGTTGCACGAATACAATGAATCACAAAATTGGATCTTCAAACAATCCAATTGTGCTGTGATTCACCGGATTAGCCGTGTCGCTTCGTGCAACGGGCAGTGTTCAATCAGATAGCATCTTTGAGCAACTTTTCAGCCTTTGCGATGGTTGCAGCACTCAATTTGCCGTTCACGCGCTTGGCTCCTTCGAGGATTGGCTTGAGCTCAGCGAGTGTCTTCTCAGCTGCCGCCAGTGACTTCTTGCCGCCATTGAATTTCTTATCAGGGAAATAGCGGACGAAGGTGCTGCCGGCTCTGCTGATGGATAAACGCCATCCTTCAAATGCCGAGTTTTCATATGTGAAACGTGTCAGGTTCTTTTTTGATTTCATAGTGTATTGGTGTTATGGGTTCTACGAAACTAACGAGGCTTTTGCAAAAATCCAGTTTTTTCTTCCCAGATAGTAATTTTTTTCCAAAACGTGAAATTTTTCTACTCGTATCGCCTTCGCTATCGCTCGTGTTGCCCGCCTTGGCCTAATCCCAAATATAACGATATCTGCTAGGAAACCACCTTGCACTCTACAGCACAAGTGCACTTCATTTCCATTGAAAAATCGATAGACTTCATTCCGAAATTCACATCTCAAGGTGCCACCCGGAAACCGCTTAGCGGCGCTCAAAGGCAATCTTGCGGGGATTCATTCCATCCGCGTGAACGACCAGTGGCGCATCGTCTTTCGCTGGACACATGCCGATCCTGCCGATGTCGCCATCGTGGATTACCATTGACGCCCTGCCATAACGCCATGCGTACAGCCATGAACACTCCCATCACTCCCGGCGAGATTCTCTTGGAGGAATACCTCAAACCCATGGGCATCTCCCAGAACGCCATGGCACGGGCGATCAGCGTGCCGCCGCGGGCCATCAATGAGATCGTGCTCGGCAAGCGTTCTATCACTCCGGCCATGTCTATCCGCTTCGGTGCCTTCTTCGGCCAGTCCGACACCTTCTGGCATGGCGTTCAAGTAGAATGCGACTTCCGCGCCCTCTCCCGCCAGCGCAAAAAACTCGTCTCCGGCATCCAGCCCGCCATCTCCCTCGCCAGCACCGCCTGAGTACTGCAACAATCATGAAACGCCACCGACCCAATCTTGCAATCGAAAGAATCACCTCCGTCACTAACCAAAATGTTTTATTGCGGGGACCCAGAGACTGAGGTTTAATTGGATAGAGTGTACCTGCGATGACAAAAAGAAAGACATTTGGAAGTAGAAGCTCCGTCATGAAAATATTTAAAAGTTTAGTTGCGATCTTTTTTCTAACGTTAATTGTTAATAGTTGCTACAATAAACTGTCAGATAACGGAAAAGAAACTTTGAAAATGCGTAAGAAAATGCCTACAATCGAAGGGATATCTTCTGAACGACTCAGAGCAGAGATCGACAAAATAGTATTTGAATCTGCTAATCTTAAGGATGTCGAAATTGAGACAGCATTGCATTACATGGCACAACGAGGTAGTGAACAGCATCCAAATCATCCTTTTTACATTCCTTTGGATTATAGTGGGGTGGTGCTTCGGAATGATGTGACGGTTACGCTCCGCGCGAGAAATATTTCATTCTCGGAACTGATGACACGCGTATGCGTACAAGGTGGGCTGAAGTGGGAAATCAAGAAAGGTCGCATTGCTTTCAGCACATCGTAAGTCTCTGGATCCAGTCCTAGAATCCTTAAAAAAGCAAAAAATCTAGGCCCCCGGTGGGTGTTGGTGGTGATCGATTTGATGCAGGGAATGCTGTGACGATTGGCGAAGATGTGAACTCGAGAGCCGGGGCAATTGGCGGGAGAGATGCGGTTGTGAAATGTAGTTTTGGACTTTAGTCCGAAATGGATAGAATTTAAGACGGACTGAAGTCCTGGACTATGAATGGGGTCGGTGTACTCCATTTCACATTTCAACCCCGGACCGGGAGGTCGATGCGGATCAATTGCCCGGTTGGGCTTCCGCAAGCGGCAGGTCGGCGGGGTCAGTCGTTGAGGTCTCGTTAGGATCCCGAAAATTGAGCTGAAGAATTCGGCCGTGGCAGTGGGTCGAAGAGTGGCGATGTCGTTGGTGGCTCCGGCGTTTCTGGCACGCCTTTCAGGGTGCGGACACAAGAGCCTTCCCGACCCGGGGTGGTCGTCCCTGCCGCGCCTCGACCCCGGGGCTATCAGCCTGATCTTTATACACATATCCGGTTCCAAGCGAGATTTGAAAATTTTCTGAATT
>ENA-OFCF01000156-OFCF01000156.1-metagenomes-genome-assembly--contig:-NODE-156-length-33848-cov-4.009736_pt1 | contig 33848 bp, 29 predicted proteins | sample MGYA00153387_OFCF01 | MGnify analysis MGYA00153387 | reverse complement strand
CTTTGGGAACGGTCTTTTCCTTCTTCTCCACCAAGTCCTCTACCAGGACTTTCTGCACCTTTCTTGCACCCATGCCGGGTACATACAAAACCCTTGCCTTGGTCATACTTCAACCTGATGCAAGGGCTTCAGAATGTTATCAATCATAGCCATTCTGATAATTTCCTATCCTTCATTGGTTATACTCCAAATAAACAAGCTAAAATGTCATGTCCATCTCGTCAGGATAGATAACCGGTACACTTTAAATAAGGAATCCGATGAAAAAAAGAACCGTAAAAAATAATAGCCGGACATCAGGCATCGAACTTTTAAAAATAGTCTTCCCTCTTTCATTTTCCTGCCATTCACTTATAGAGGAAACTTTCAGAGTATAACTTGTTGCCCATTTATCCTTAAAGTCAGATTTTCAATATGGCGATACAAATATCGGTAATGAAGGGGGATAGTAGGTTAAATATCCAGACATGAAGGCTAAACTCATAACCATCAACACGCCTGAAACAAAATAGATCCACCTGGGCTTTGCAACCCGATAGACATGAATAGCCAAAAGCTGGCCGACGAATACGCCAATCATGGAGGAGAAGTTAACCCAAGTTGCTTCAATGCCAAAGGCTCCTGACCAGGAATAGTACCATAAGACAATAATCAACATACTTAAGATAATGCTAAGCGCCATCGACTGAAGCCAGCGTATACCCGACAGTTTTTTCCGATTCCTGAAAATAACGTACCCTATACCCCACCAAAGCAATGTAGGCCAATAAACCAGTTTAAGATGTTCCCATATACTCTCATTGACCGGCGCCACTAGGCTGACAAAGAAATTTTCTCCCGACCATTCATACGCAAAATGAAGTGGTCCGGCTACGATTAAAATCAAGAAACATCCCATGGAATGATAAATGCGAACAAACCGTACAGAAAGTTCAGTTATTTCTCTATCAATACGAGGACGCATATTTACTCCTCCTTTATAGGCCTATAAGCCCATGATAATAGAAAGATATAAATACATTTTTTCTTAGATATTATTTTTTTAATAACAATATTTAGAAGTGACTCTTACGGAATTTTCTGCTTCAAAAATGATGGAATCACCTGAAACGCGAATCGTTCAAAAGGAATAAAGGTCTGTGCTAACCACTTGCGAAAGCTGATCGAGCAGGAAGAAGCTGAAATTAATCAACTGCCCCCTGCTCGGTTTCAGAAGAGGATAAGGAATGTCACGAGAATAGAAAAATGCCTGTGCCTCTCCTTCAGTGAAGGGAACAGGTACAGGCAGGAAGTAATCCTATTCGATGATGATGTCGAGCGAATCCAAGAGGCTGACCACTTCAGGTAACGAAAACTTGGCGCCTTTTAGCATGTTCTTCTGGAGGTCGATGGAATACTTGTGGGCTTCCCGAAAATCTGCTTCACTTAAGTTGCAGCCCGAAAAACTGGTCTCTTTGAACATGGCGCTCTTGAAGCTCGCTTTTGTCAGATTGCATTCCAGAAAAAGGCAGTCATGGAAACTTGAAGTACTGAAGTCGAATTTAGTCAAATTTACCTGAACAAAGTTATTGTACCTGAGCACGCAGTTATCCATGGAATCAACAGGGAAGGACTTGTTTCCTCTTCCCTGCAGCTCATCCCAGTTGATGCCCATGAGCATACAGTCATAGAAAGAGCTGTTTTGCATTCTGCAGAATTCGAATTTTACCAGTTTCCACTCACAGCTGTGAAATTCACAGTTGTGGAAGTTACAGTTAATCATTTTGACGTCTGTAAACTGGCACTTGGTAAAGACACAGTCTTGGTACTCTGTATTTTCGATGATTTCATCGGTAAATTGCTGATTTTCTATTACTTTGTTTTCGATATAATTCATTTTGTGCCCCCTGATAAGATCTTGGAGTAAGGTTTCCTTAGAAGCTATTTTGGGGTGACTGCTGCCTAAAAGAACGGTCAGAGGTCATGTTTACGATTCTGAAAAAGCATAAAGCTCTATCGTTTCCATGGGCCGAGACCGAGTCATCTTATAAAGCCATGTCACCTTTTTTAATATAGCCCTTCTTTCTCATGATTTCCGAGATGATCAGGGTCAGGATGGCCGGAAGGATGAAATGCATGAGGATGATCAGGAAATAGGTCCTGCTTGAGGAACCCATGACGCTTAAGGCGTCAAACTGTCCAACAAGCCCGCTGGTACCCATCCCTGCGCCTAGCTTGGAGCCTTGCATCTTGAAGACAGCGCTGGCGATAGGACCGAGGATGGCCGAAGCCAGGGTCGGTGGAATCCAGATTCTCGGATTTTTAATGATGTTCGGAATCTGGAGCATGGAGGTTCCCAGTCCCTGGCTGAGGAGACCCCCAATTCCATTTTCCCGGTAGGAAGCCACGGCAAAGCCGACCATCTGTGTGGCGCAGCCTACGGTGCTCGCACCAGCGGCGATACCACTTAGTCCAAGGGAGACCGAAAGGGCAGCTGAACTGATGGGAAGGGTAAGGACCACACCCATGACCGTGGAAACGATGATGCCCATAGGGACGGGCTGAAGCTCCGTCGCCCTGTTGATGAGCGCTCCAACGAGGGTCATGAATGCAGCGATGTAAGGGGCGATGAATTGCCCCACAAGACCACCAGCGATGATCGTAGCCAGTGGGAGAAGCACAATCTCAATCTTCGTCTTACCTTTGAGGAACTTCGAGAGTTCAGCACCGACAAGTCCAGCGACGAAAGCGCCTACGGGTTCACCGATCTTGGCGATTATCGCGCCATCCATCATGGTGAAGGTTCCGGCACCAATGGCACCTGTAACTACGGAAGCGAAGATTCCCAGAGGAGGAGCGCCCACACTGTAGGCAACAGCGGCACCGATGGCCGGTCCCATGAGGGACTGGGCGATGCTGCCAAATGCGATAAGAAAAGGGATACCCAGAAGGGTTCCTAACTGCTTGATGATGAGTCCGATGAGAAGGGAGCTAAAAAGACCTTGAGCCATTCCATTCAGGACCTTGACGGAATAAGCCGTGACAGTTTTCCGATTCAGACCAAGTTTGCTTGTCATGACAGTTCACCCCTAGAAGTTGATTTAAACGGGATTGGTTTTTTGTCCATATGACCTATTATAGCAGATTTCTCTAGTGAAGCAATATACGAAGAGAGTAGCTATAGTCTGTAGAAGGATAGTTTTTCAGCCGATTTCAAGCCTATTATTCTATCTTCTAAGGAAGATGTTTTTGGGTTTCATTTCCACTTTTTCTTTTAAAAAAATTCATCTCTTATTCATAACAGATAAAATCAATCCAGATACAATTTAAGTATAAAATGGTGGAGGGATACCAGCGTTTTGAAGCTATGGTTGCTGATCCGGTCGGAGATGTTCTGCAGAGGCTGCCCCGTAGCTTCCCCTTCAGGGAGTGTGTGGAAGGATGAGAAAATGGAGGGTTCTGGTCTTCCTCGTTTGTGCAGCAAATGTAGAATTCTACCGATATCCGTTCTTGCGTTTGTTTTCGGTATTTCTGACGTATTGTTATACTGGACACAAACATTCCGGAGCCTTCCATGCTGAGGAATCTCAGGCATTTCATGATTTTTCCGGCAAAGGGTGAAATATAAATTATGATACCCTTTACACTAGCAGCACCCTCGTTTTGTGAATTGAATTAATTTTGTGTTCATAATTGTGACAATTAATTATAGTATAATAAGAACATGATGTTAATTTCATGTATTATCCGCGAAAATTAAACTGTATTTTTAAAGTAATATTATAAAATATCTTAATAGTATTTCATACCGATAATTTAGGATGCATTCCCCCTTTGTGAGAGCCTGAAAGCTTGCGTGAGAAAAAGAAGCGATTGGCCAATGAAATGGAGAGATGAAAATGATGATGTTTATTAATTCATACACAGAAGTGGGGATGATTGCGTTCCTGGTCATAATGACAAGTTATCTTATTCTGACCAGGTCCAAAAGCAAAAGTCTTGGCATTGTCAATGACCCGGAAAAGCCGGAGGATCTGGAAGAGATTGCCAAGCAGACATCCCTGGAACATTCCGCTGCCCTAAGAAAAAATATCATTAACTGGCCCATCACCAAGATGGATGACAATTACAGACATATCGCTTTTATCTATCGTAACCTAAATACGAGTGTCATGGAAAAACGTGCAGTGACACCAGCGGCAGAATGGCTCCTCGATAATTTTTATATCATCGAGGAACAGGCAAAAGGCATCAAGCTCGAACTGACAAGAAAGGTCTACGATACCATGCCTGATGTGGGGAAAAGTCCCTTCAAAGGGAAGACCCGAGTCTTCTCCATAGCCATAGAACTTGTGTCCAGACTAAATGGACAGATCGATACCAGCACCATCCTAAAGTATCTCAACGCGTACCAGACCCATAGCGTGCTTTTGGATAGAGAGATTTGGCTCCTGCCCACGATGATCAGGATTGCCCTTATTGAGAACATCAGGCAGACCACAGAAGTCATTTATGAAACACAGAAGCAGTGGAATGTCTCAGACAAGTTATTCGAAGAATGGGTTTCCGACGAAAATGCTAATCTTTCAAGCTTCAAAAAGCTGATTAAAGGAAATACCAACATCAATTTGTCCGAACCGCACTTCATCGAGCATCTTTTCTTCAGACTAAGAAGAATCGGTCGAAGCTATTCGGATATTTTGAGATTTGTTGACGGTGTGTTGCAGAAAAACAACACCTCCGTAGAAATCCTGGCTCAGAAGGAACATGATGTCCAGGCTAAAAATGCAGTGTCCATGGAAAATGCCATAAAGAGCCTGAAATATGTCGCTGGTCTTGACTGGACAACAATTTTCGAGTCTGTAAGCCGATCGGAGGCCGTCTTAAGGGAGGACCCCCTGGGGACCTATACGCTCATGGACATGGAATCACGCAACCATTACAGGAGAGTCATCGAAAGTATGGGTAAAGCCTATAAGGTCACGGAACTTGAAATTGCGGAAAAAGCCGTAGCCCTGGCGAAAAAGGCCTCCCTGGAATCTTGGATGGAAGGATCAGATCAGGACCAAGACAGGAGGAAATCCCATGTTGGCTATTATTTCTTTGGTAAAGGCAAGGAAGCCCTTGAAAAAGACCTGGACGGAGAACTGACCTTTCGTGGCAGGCTCATGCATCTGAGCAGAAAATCACCAGGGGTTCTCTATATGGGTTCGATCATGTTCATCACTATGATGAGCATGTTAGGTGTCCTGGCTTATACTGGAAGCTTCATCGGGGATGAGTTCCCCTACCTCGCCATATTGGCAGGACTCCTCGTCTTCATTCCGACATCGGAAATGGCTGTGGCACTTGTCACAAGGTTCGCCACGGAAATCAAGGACCCGGCGTTTGTTCCCAAGCTACTGCTCAAGGAGGGAATCCCCGAGGAAATGGCCACAGTTGTTGCCATGCCGGCACTTCTGACAGATAAGGGACGGGTCATGGAACTCATGGAGAACATGGAGGAACATTATCTGGCGAATGAGGAGGAAAACCTCTACTTTGCCCTGGTCGGTGCCTTCGGAGACTCCGATACCAAGAAGGACATCAAAGATAATGATGTCCTGAAAGAAGCCTTCAAAAGAATAAAGGAGCTCAACAAAAGGTATTCGAAGGACGGAGAAGACATCTTCTTTTTTTATAACCGGATAAGGACCTTCAGCGAAAGTGACGACAAATGGATAGGCTGGGAAAGGAAAAGAGGCGCTTTGCTGGAGTTCAATGAAATGCTGCTCGGTTCAAGCGAAACCAGCTTTTCGGCCTTTTCGAGCAAAGATCTGCCATCGAAAAACATCCGGTATGTCATCACCCTTGATGCAGACTCGGGACTTCCTTTATCCATGGCAAAAAAAATGATCGGCACCATGGCACATCCCCTGAACAGGCCTGTTGTGGACGAAGAGAGAGGAATCGTCACTGAAGGGTACGGACTCATGCAGCCGCGAATTTCCTTCGATATGGACAGTTCCAACAAATCGACATTTTCAAGGATCTATACCGGACAAGAAGGAATCGATCCCTATGCCAGCGCCATCTCTGATGTCTATCAGGATCTCTTCGAAGAAGGAATCTATACCGGGAAAGGTATCTATGACCTTAGGGTATTTCAAAGCGTTCTTCAGGAAGCCATTCCTGAAAATATGATTCTTAGCCACGATCTGCTTGAAGGTTCCTATGTTAGGGCAGGCCTTGCCACAGACCTTCAGCTTGTCGATTCCTACCCCTCCAAGTACAATTCTTACATGAAGAGACTCCATCGTTGGATGAGAGGGGACTGGCAGCTTCTTCCGTGGCTCAGGATGAACATCTACAACACGAAGATGGAGAAGATCAAAAACCCCCTGACCTATGTATCCATTTGGAAGATTGTGGACAACTTAAGGCGCAGCCTCTTAAAACCAGCGCTCATGGTACTTCTTTTTGCGGGATTCTCATTTTTACCCGGCAGAAGCTACTTTTACGCAGGAATCACACTACTGACACTTTTCTTTCCTGTGATCCTGGGAATGCTTGGAAAGCTGCTTTCAGGCGGACTGAAATTTAATCCGATCAAGAGGCACATTCCGAGTTTCTTTGGTCTCAGGGCTTCCTTCTTCCAATTTTTTCTCAGTGTCATCTTCCTGTCCTATGAGGCATACATCTCCCTTAGCGCCATCGGGGTGACGCTTTTCCGTGTCATCTTCAGCAAGAAGAAAATGCTTGAGTGGGTGACTTTCGAAGATGCGGAAAAAACCCAGAAGGATTCGTTGGAGAGCTACATCAGGTCCATGGGGCCGAGCTCACTCTCAGGGGTTATCCTTGCACTTCTGGCCTACTTTTTCAAATCCGATGCCTTCGGGTTGAGTCTTGTCTTTCTTGTTATCGCCTTTTCTGCACCCTTTGTGGCATACTTCATCAGCAAAGACACGAGCTATGAGGAAGAGCTGTTGCCGTTGGAAGACCTTGATGAACTTGGAATGATTGCCAGGAAAACCTGGAGATATTTTGAGGAATTTTCCAATGCCAAAAATAATTACCTGGCCCCGGACAACTTCCAGGTTGACCCTCCGCGTGGAGTGACGAACCGGACCTCTTCGACGAATATCGGATTAGGCTTGATGGCGAGCCTTGCCGCGAGGGACTTCGGTTATCTTGGAATAGTCGAGATGTTTAATGGAATCGACAGGACCATCAGCACCATCGGCAAGATGGAGAAGTGGAATGGGCACTTGTACAACTGGTATGAGACAAAGACCCTCAAACCGATGATTCCGAGATATGTCTCCACTGTAGACAGTGGTAATCTCGTGGGTTATTTTATTACACTTGCCCGTGGATTGGAGGATTATTACGCACGCCCTCTGGTGGACATGTCCTTTGTGAAAGGACTTAGGGACACCTTGAGGAGCGGGGTTCCGGAAGGCGAAGACCTGCCGGAAGTTTTCGATCTGTTTGGCTTCATGGAGGGGAATAAGGAAATCGATCTTTCCCTTTGGAAAAAGTCTCTGGATGAAGCAATCCTGGCCAACGAATTTTGGAATCCGGTCAAACCCGTATGGAAGGCAAAGGTTCTGCACATGCTCGTAAGGCTGGAGAAAGAAATTCAGAGTTTCTTCCCCTGGATCGTAAATTTGGAGAATATGCCAGAATCCTTATACACGGAGGGTCAAGAGGAGGATATCCTTCTTCTTCTTGCCTTGCTCAAGAAAAACGTGAGCTTGAAATCTTTGGAAGGGCATCTTATCGACCTTCTAATGTTTTTGGGAAGAATAAGCGAGACTATGGAAAACAGCGGACAACCACAAGATGAAGCAGGGAAAGTATGGCTTCTGGAAACGAAAGAAGCCATACTCCAATCCAAGGAATATACAGAAATCTTCATCGATAACTATGCTGCTCTGGTCCAAAGGATAGAGGAGCTCAGTGAAGACATGGAGTTCAATCCTTTGTTCAACGATGAGAAAAAGCTCTTTTCCATCGGATATGACATTGAAACGAACACGCTCACAAACTCCTACTACGACATGCTCGCTTCTGAAGCCAGACAGACAAGCTATATCGCCATCGCCAGGGGAGAGGTTCCTTCTTCCCATTGGTTCAGGCTCGGAAGGTCCCTTACGCTCATCGACAGGTACAAAGGCCTTGTTTCCTGGAGTGGCACTATGTTTGAATACCTGATGCCGCTGCTGATCATGAAAGGCTATGATAATACGCTCCTTGATGAAACCTACTCTTTTGTCATCAGAAGCCAGATAAAATATGGGCATCAGAGAAAGATCCCTTGGGGCGTTTCGGAGTCCTGTTTCAATTCTCTTGATGTGAACCTTGACTACCAGTACAAGGCAAATGGCGTCCCTTGGCTGGGACTGAAAAGGGGCCTCGTCGAGGATGCTGTCATCGCGCCGTATGCGAGCTTCCTCGCCCTCATGGTGAGTCCCCATGAGGCATTCACAAACCTTATGGAGCTAAAGCGTGAGGGACTTGACGGCCCTTACGGATACTATGAGGCGATTGATTACACCAAGGATCGCCTGACCCTTGAGTCGGATCATGCGATCATCAAGACCTTCATGGCGCATCACCAAGGGATGGTTCTGCTCTCCATCGATAACTACCTGAATGACAAGACCATGCAAAAGCGCTTTTCCGATGATCCTCAGATGAAAGCGGCAAGCCTTCTTCTCCAGGAAAAGGTACCTCACAATGTCGTTTTCACAAAAGAAAACAAGGAAAAGATCCCCACATACAAGACACTCGTCCATCGGGATGCCGGAGCCATCAGAAAATATACCAAGATGGATAGGCAGCTGCCCAAGGCCCATGTCCTCTCCAATGGGAACTATTCTGTCATGGTGACGGATATGGGGACCGGGTATAGTAGAAACAATACCCAGGACGTTTCCAGGTACAGAATAGACCCATTTAGATCTGGCTACGGCATGTTCTTCTATATCAGAGACGTGGCAAAGAATCATTTATGGTCAGCCACTGCAGGCCCTCTGGGAGGGAACCCTCTGAATTACAGTGTCGTCTTCACCCCTGACAAGGCCTCCTTCGAGAGGACAGATGGTGAAATCATCACCTCCACGGAAATTGTTGTCGCCACCGGTGACTCCGCTGAAATCAGGAGAATCAAACTCAATAATACCGGGGATGTTCCGAAAATCATGGAAGTGACCAGCTATTTTGAGCCTGTCCTTGCAACGAATGCAGCTGATATGGCGCATCCGGCCTTCAATAACCTCTTTATCATGACGGAATTCAATGAGGAGTACCAGGCACTGATTGCAAACAAGCGTCCAAGAAGCCAGCATGACCCGGAAATATGGTTAGCCCATTTCCCCGTCATCGAATGCGAGACGACAGGAAATATCGAATACGAAACGGACAGGAGCAAATTCCTGGGGAGGGGGAACTCTGTGCATAATCCCAGTGCCCTTCTTTCGGACAAGCCCTTATCAAATACGACGGGACCGGTACTTGATCCCATAATGAGCCTTAAAGTCAGGGTGAATGTCGACACTTTAGAGAAGGTCAGAATTTCTTTTGTCACCGCTATCGCTTACAGCAGGGAAAATCTCATGGAGCTTCTGGAAAAATACTCGAAAAAAGAGACCTGCGACGCCTCATTCCTTCAGGCGCTCACAAGAAGCCAGGTAGAGACGAGATATCTCAACATCAAGGCGGATGAAATGGTGCTTTATCAGGATATGATCAGCCTCATCCTCTTTTCAAACAAGCAGCGTCTGAGGTACAGCGACGAGATCAAGATGAACAAAAAAGGACAGTCCTCCTTGTGGCCATACGGCATCTCCGGGGACAAACCAATTGTCATGGTCATTATCAACAGCACCGATGACGTGGAGATCATCTACCAGGTGCAAAAAGCCCATGAATACTGGAGACTCAAGGAAATGAATGTGGACCTCCTGATCTACTGTCATGAAGAGGCGAGTTACACAAGCCCCTTGTATGCACTGATTAAAGAGATTGCCTATTCGAGGCAAACCCATGAAGCCCTGAAAAGGTATGGGGATGTCTTTATCATCAATGCCAATACCACACCTTACGAAGACTTCAACCTCTTCTGTGCCGTCTCCTGCATGATTTTCAAGGGAGGCAATGGTACGATCGAGGATCAGCTCGGAAGCGGTATTTTGAACCATAAGGGTCAGCAGGGCATCTATGGAAGTGATGAAGAACTCGATATGAATCAGAATATTGCATCTTCGGGTATCATCGAAGGTGAAAAAGTTGAAGAAGAAAAGGTAACCCTGATGAATCTGCAAAACCAGGCGAAACTAAGCGTGAAAAACAAGGCATCCGTTCCGATGGGAATTCCATCGGAAAAGGACCTGCAGTTCTTCAATGGCCTGGGAGGCTTTAGTGAAGAAGGGGATGAATACCTGATCAGACTTGAAAATGGACAGATGACGCCAGCCCCTTGGACCAATGTGATCTCGAACCCAGATTTCGGGTTTGTGGTAACGGAAGCGGGAGGAGGTTTCACCTGGTCTGAAAACAGCAGAGAAAATAAGATCTCCCCTTGGTCCAACGACCCCATCACAGATCAAGCGGGAGAAATCCTCTATATCAGTGATGACCAGGGTGACAAATGGACCATTACGCCGCTTCCCATCAGGGAGGAGGAACCCTATACCATCACTCATGGCTTCGGATATACCGAATTTAAGCATCATAGCCATGGAATCCATCAAAGCCTTGTGCAGTTCGTCCCAGTCAAGGGGACGGTCAAAATCTCCCTCATCAGTCTCATCAACGAAGGGGAGAAGGACAAGGAAGTCAACCTGACGTACTTCCTGAAACCCGTCCTGGGGGTAAATGCATCGGATACGGCCATGCACCTGAGGACAGCAAAACAAGGGGATAACCTGTTTACCGTTGTAAACCCCTATAACATGGATTTTCCGGAGCGGATCACTTTCATGAAAACCTCGGAAAAGGACTGCAGTGCCACAGGAGACCGAAAAGAATTTTTTGGTTCAGGCAGGGACGTATCGCCTGATGCGCTTAATAGGGTCAGCCTGTCCGGCAATCTGGGCATCGGAAACGACACATGCCTGGCTGTACAGGTCAAGGTGAAAATTAAGGCTAAAGAAACCAGGGACATCGTTTTCCTCCTTGGCATGGCAGAAAATCTGGAGGAAGCGTATATCCTTTCTGAAAAGTACAAGGACCCCTTGGCGGCAAAGGAAGCGCTGAGCCAGGTCAAAATGTTCTGGGAGGAGAAGCTTCAGATCATCAAGGTCAGGACGCCGGATGCGGCCATGGACCTCATGCTGAACGGCTGGTTCCTCTACCAAGTCATCGCTTGCAGGATGTGGGCCAGAGCGGCTTTCTACCAGGTTGGAGGAGCCTTCGGCTTCAGAGACCAGCTTCAGGACAGTCTCTCCCTCATCTCTCAATGGCCAGAGATGGCAAAAGAACAGATCCTAAGACATGCCAGACACCAGTTCAAAGAGGGGGATGCCCTTCACTGGTGGCATGAACCGAAAGGCAAGGGGACAAGGACACGGATCTCAGACGATTATCTGTGGCTTCCCTATGTGACGGCGGAATATCTGAGAGTGACCGGGGATAACAGCATCCTTAATGATTTGGAACCCTTCCTCGAAGAAGAACCCCTGAATCGGGGAGAAGATGAGCGGTATTGCGAACCTGCGGTTTCCAGCGAAAAGTCATCCCTCTACGAACATTGTCTGCGCGCTCTGGATCATGCCATGAGCTTCGGTGTCCATGGACTTCCCCTGATGGGAAGCGGAGACTGGAACGACGGCATGAATACGGTAGGTAACAAAGGCAAGGGCGAGAGCAGCTGGCTTGGTTGGTTCCTCTGCGCGACCCTGGACAAGTTTATCCCCATCCTCAGGGAAAGGGGGGAAACCGAAAGGGCGGACAGCTATCTCGAGAAAGTCCAGGGCATCAGAGAGGCCTTGGACACAGCTTCCTGGGACGGAGAATGGTATAACCGGGCATTCTTCGACAATGGCAAACCTCTTGGCTCTATCTCAAGGAGCGAATGCAAGATCGATTCCATCGCACAGTCCTGGGCGGTAATTTCAGGATTTGGCGAGGAGGAAAAGTCAAAAAAGGCTATGGATTCCGTGGAAAACTACCTGGTCATGAGGGAGGAGGGGCTGATCAAGCTCTTTACCCCGCCTTTTGACAAGGATGAACAGGAACCTGGCTACATCAAGGGCTACATCCCGGGTGTCAGGGAAAACGGAGGACAATACTCCCATGCCGCGGCATGGAGCATCATCGCCTTCTCGATGCTCGGAGAGGGGAACAAGGCCACGGAACTCTTCGGCCTCCTCAATCCTGTGAACCATGCCCGAACGGACAGGGAGTGCCATATCTACAAGGTCGAACCCTATGTCATGGCAGCGGATGTCTACTCCAATCCTGCCCATATGGGCAGGGGGGGATGGACCTGGTACACCGGTTCCGCCAGCTGGATGTACAAAGCCGGAACGGAAAACATCCTGGGTTTCCAGAAGAACGGAGATAGGGTCACCATCAATCCGTGCATTTCGGAGAAGTGGGAAAGGTATGACCTCACCTACAGATACAAGGAGACCACCTATGAGATCAGGGTCTCGAACCCTGAAAACGTCAACTGTGGGGTAAGCCATATGACCTTGGACGGGAAATTGCAGAGCGGTAACGAATTTTCCCTTCTAAATGATGGCAAAACCCATATCGTCCTTGTCGACCTCGGTGAGAAGATCAAGGAATGGTCGATCAAAAGGACCGAAGCAAAACCAGGACAATTCAGCATTAAAAAATAGGCATGAAGAAGGGGAACCGCTTGGTTCCCCTTCTTCATGCCTAAGTAAAAAATTTCATCATTTCGTTGCCCATATTTTTATGCGGATGATCGTCCCGATGCGTAAAATGATGCAAAAAATCAATCAGAAGAAATCAGGTACACCAATTAACCAATCCCTGAAGACAGGGAAAATAACAAAAGGATAAATCAAAGATCATGCTGAAATATCCGCAAGCATTCCCTGACTTTTATGGGGCACCATCCCCGTTCCTTTACTCTGCTCGTTTCACCCTTGGGGCGGCGGGGTCGACATAGAGAGTCTTGTTTGTGGAGTATATTACCATGCCTGGTTTGGAACCTGAGGGCTTCTTGACGTTCTTCACCAGGGTATAGTCCACGGGGACCTTGGTGGATTTGGAACCCTTGCTGTAGTAGGCGGCTAAGTTTGCGGCCTCCAGCAGGGTCTCATCGTTGAAATTGTCTGCCCGGATAATGACATGGGAGCCGGGGATGTTCTTTGTATGCAGCCAGGTGTCGTGTCTTCGGGCAAATTTTGTCGTGAGGAAGTCATTTTGCGTATTATTCTTCCCGACAAAGAGGTCGATTCCCTCTGTGGAGATGAAGTGGAGGGGTTTTGAGACCTTTTCTTTCTTGCTCTTGGATTTTTTGAATCTCAGATAGCCAGCCACCATCAGTTCATTGCGGATGTCCTGGATTTCTGTTTCGTTCTCCAGGTTGTCCAGGGACAAGATGATGGAGATGAGGTAATCTTCCTCCTCCAGGGCCAGGATTTTCTGCCCCAGAGCCATGACTTCGGCTCTCTTTTTCTTGTTGTACTTGTTGAAGTAGTTCTCGATGTTCTGGCTGATGCTCTTTCCCTTGTTCATCGGGATTGACATCTCCTCACCGGTGTAGTAATTGGTGACGATGGCCTTTTCAATGCCGTTCTCCAGAGCGTAGACATTGGCTGAAAGAAGTTCGCCTTTCAGCCTGTATTCATCCTTGTCTGTGGAATCGGCGATGGACTTGTCCAAAAGTTCGATCTTTTTCCGAACGCGGTGGAGGTTGTTGTTGAGGATTTTTAGGAGGTCAGAGGTTTTATTCCTGATCCGGTCCCGGAGGTCCTTCTCCTTGACGAAGCTTTCCAAGGCCAGGGACGGGGAGGTGTATTCCTCGTACTCGTCTGCGAAAGGGTAGCTCGTGACGTCCAGATAGTCCTTTTCTTTCTTGAGGATGAAGAAACGGCTGCTTTTTCCGAGCTTCAGGAGCATGTCCCGAATGAAGGGGAGGGGATCCTCACCCTGATAGGTTGCATGGATGAAGTGGGAGGTCCTTTTGGAAACCCCCGAAAAGAGGCGAAAAAAGAAGTCTTCATCCAGGTTCTTGGGGTCTCCCCGCGAAAGGAGTTCCTCATCCGTGTAGTTCAGGGGATCCAGCTTCTCGCTCTTTGGGGGTGTGACATAGCTCTTTCCAGGCAATAGCGTCCTGAAGGAGTTCTTCAGGGCTGAGACATGCTTGATGCAGTCGACGATGACACCCTCCTTCTCCCGGTAGAGGATGACGTTGGAATGCTTTCCCATCATCTCTATGGAGAGGATGAATTCCTGGTCATAGCCAAACTCGTCGAAACCGATAAAACGGAAGTTGACGATTCTGTCCCCGTCTACCTGATGGATGCTCTCGAGCCTGGAACCGACCAGGTGCTTTCTCAGGACCATGAGAAAGAGATGGGCCTTCATGGGGTTCTCCTTGGGCTCCTCGGTGAAATGGACCCTCGCATAGGAGCTGTTGGCGGTCATGAGAACTTTCCTGTTCCCCGAGGCTCCCCTCATATGGAGGATGACCGTATCATCCTCCGGCTGGGTGACCTTGTTGACTTTGGAACTGAGGATATCCTCCCCGAGCTCCCTGACGATGTTGCTGAAATATATACCATCTAATGCCATGTTATCTCACCACGGAAGTGATTCCGTGATTCCTCCTTGTCCTTATGTGTATTCTTTTCTTTTAGCATAATTCCTATTAATTATAACGTATATTCCTTCCGCACTCCATTATCTGCATAAAAAACTTGAGGAAAAGCATAATAGGAGTAATAAACAGAATGGAGTGAGGACATGGATTTAGTCGAAATCATCGGTCAGGGCATGGAGAAGGAGGCTTCGGACATCCACTTCATCCCTTTTGGCGAAAAGACAAAGGTCTTTTACCGGATCAGGGGAACCCTTCTCTTCCAAAGAGAGATGGAAACGCTGAAATACCAGATTCTTCTTCAGAAGATCAAGGCCAATGCCCAGATGAACATCTCCGAAAAGAGGCTTCCCCAGGATGGGATCCTCAAGGACTACGGGCAGGCCATCCGGGTGAGCACCCTCAGGTCCGTCCAGGGAGAGTCCCTGGTGCTGAGACTCTATAGAAGCGATATCATGAACCTCGAGGACCTGGGACTTAGTGGGGACATCCAGGGAAAGATCATGGACCGCCTTACGGAAAACTCGGGCATCCATCTGATCTGCGGTGAAACGGGCATGGGTAAAAGCACGACCCTGTACGCCCTTATGATGAAGCTCCGGGACAGGAATTTCAAGGTATTGTCCATTGAGGATCCCGTGGAGAGGGAAATCGACGGAATCGTCCAGAGTCAGATCAACGATGCAGCAGGGCTGAGCTATGAGCGGGCGATTTATGCCGCATTGAGGCAGGACCCAGATTATATCGCCATCGGTGAAATCAGGAACAAGGAGACGGCAGGGGCGCTGGTACGCTCTGCCCTTACCGGGCACAAGGTCATTTCGACCATCCATGCCCACGGTTTCGAGAATGTCCTGAAAAGGTTGAAGGATTTCGGTATACGGGAGGAGTATCTCACCTCATCCCTCAGCACGGTCATGAGCCAGAGACTTAAGACGGTAAAAGGAAGGAGGGTACTTCATGCTGAACTTGAATTCGCTGAAGACTTCATGGGCTAGGGGAACAGAAAAAAGAAACGGGAAGAGCTTCCGCAAAAAGAAGTTGTCAAAAGAAATTCTCCAGACGTACATCAAGAACATTTTAAGGAAGAAGCTTGACAGGGAGAGGTTTTTTTATGAAAAATCCATTTATCTGGAAAATGGAATCAATCTCACTGAGGCTCTGGAGATTTCGGAAGAGGAGATCGACCACGAGCTTCAGGAGAAGCTCCTTTCAGGGCAGAAGCTCTCTGAAGCCATGATGGGCATGGGGATCTTCAGGAAAAGGGAGATTTCCCTCGTCCGGCTTTCCGAGGAGACGGGAAACATAGCGGGAACCTTCACCAGCCTCTACACCTCCATCAAGGAGGAGAAGGAATTAAACGGAAAAATCCGGACGGTCCTCATCTATCCAGGGATCCTTCTCGTCACCGCCCTCGTCTTCCTAGTAGGGGCAATCTATTTCATCGTTCCTCCGCTTTATGACATGCTCCTCAGCATGAACACCGATAATGTCCTCCTTCGGGTCATCGTCAGAATAAGCGAGTACGTGCCTTTCCCTGCAGCATGCATCCTCATTATTCTTGCCATCGTACTTCTTCTCAGGGCCTTCAGGAACCGGGATCTCGTTTTCAGGCTCGTCCTCGGGCGCAAGAAGAAACTCTTTGTGGAGATGCGGTTCATGGAAGAGTTTTATCTTCTGCTCAAGGGCGGGATGGATATCCTCGAGACCCTGGAACTCCTCATTGCAGAAGGCTATGAGGGGAAAAGGATCCGCAGTGTCATCAAGGAAGGCATGAGCCTTTCCCAGGCTTTCAGAGAAGAAGGCTTATCGAAAATCCTGGTGAGTTACCTCCTTATGGCCGAGGAGACAGGGGACTATGTCGAGTCGCTGAAGTCCTATCTTGTCGTACAGAAGGTCTATTTCCAGGATCTTCTGAAGAAGAAGACCGCCCTTATCGAACCCTTGGCCATCCTTATCATGGGTGCGGTGGTCTTCGTCATCGCCTTCATTGTCATGATCCCGATGCTGGATGCCTATGAGAACCTGTAGGGGAACGCTTCTTCTCGAAGCGATGATCGTCGTGACCATCTTTGGATTCATCGCAGCACTTTTTGTATCCCAGCGGCCAAGGGAGGAAAAGGGCAAAGGGGAAGAAGCCGGAGTCATTTTCATGGGGGCGCTTCTCGAGGAGATGCGGGATTCCAGCGAATCTGAACGCCTGAATCATCTTTACGTCCGGGGGGACACCCTTATTCATCTCGACAGCAATCGGGTGGAGAAGAAGAGGACCTACCTGCCTGAAGGTGTGAAGGTCCTCTTTAGAAGCACCATCAATCCGAAGTTCACCACTGGCCTCAGTTACAGTTTTTCCATCAACCAGTTGAGCTACCAGAGCGGTGAACTGACCTTTGTGAAGGATGGCGGGGCTTACCTCCGGATGATGATCAACTTTGGAAGCTACACGATGGACCTCCGCTGAAAGGAGATAAGTTGAATGTCCGGGGAAGTGAAACTGAAAAAATCTTTTCTTACACTAATTAAATGGGCAAAGGAAACAAGAGCAGTTGAAAGTAAATTCAAGATCATAGAAAGAGGACGTTAAGATATGGAATGGAAAGACAAAAAACGATGCACCGAAAACACCAGAGAGGCAAAAAAGGGTTTCATGAACATCTTCTTTGCGGGCGTGTGTGTCTTTATCCTCATGGTAGGGCTTTCCCTTACGGTGGAGGCCATGGAAGGACGGATGAGAAGGAGGGAATACAGGGAGATGCTGAAGTTCGACTACAGGCTTGAAGGATATTTTCTTCTCCTTTGGAGCGGTTCCCTGGAAATCCCCGACGGTTTGGCCTTCGGGAGTCTGGAAGGCTACGAGGTGCTTCCCTCAAAGGCAGGGGAGACCTATATCACGATGAATCAAGAGGAGGGATCAATCCTCCTCCAGGGCTACTATGAAGGAAAGCTGAGGAAGACCTATGAAGTGGCACCTTAAACGAAAAAGAGCGAGCCTTCTCCTCGACGCCCTGGTCTATATGATCATGGGCCTTTTCCTCATGTCGACGGTCCTGAGGCTGTACCTGAACATCATGAAGGACTACAGGGACAACCTCCTGTTCCTCAAGCATTCGGATTATGCCTACCACACCTTCGAGACCCTGAAGAGGGACTTCTACATCAACACCGAGTCCATCCATCTGGTGGACAACATCCTCTATATCAAAAAGCTCGATAAAGTCAACGCCCCCTATATCATGATGTATATGCGAGACGGAAAGCTGAGGTACACTTTTGGGACGAAAGGCTTCACGGAAGGGAGTGTGTACTACCTATGCTATGACCTGAAGGAAGTCTCAATGAACGTCGTGGGGGATGTCCTCTTCATCGAGCTCGTATTTTCCGACGTCAGCTATGAAAGGGGGTTCCTCATTGACTACTAGGAAAGGAAGCATCCTCTATGTGACCCTGGTCCTCATCCTTGCTGCGAATCTCGTCCTGAAGAATCACAGGCTCCTCACGAGCCACATGTTTCTGGAAAGGGGGATATATTCCCTTGACGAACGACTTATGGACTTCGGTACCATCCTGGACGAGATCGAAGGGGTCCTTCAGGTAAAATTCGTCGATTACGATGCGGCAAGGGTATTTTTTTCCACGGAAAAAATAATTTACCACAAGAACTTCTCAATCTATGGCCAAGATGAGTATAATGGGAGTGTCTTCATCAAGGTCTATAACAATTCCAACCAGCATGTCATCGAGGTGGAAATCCTTTATGAGGAGGGAATGTTTATCCTGAAGACTAGGGGAGTGTAGGTCATTTGAAGAATATATATCTTATCGGAATGCCGGGAAGCGGGAAGAGTTGCATCGGTGAAAAGTTGTCTCTAATGCTTGATAGAACCTTCGTGGATACGGATGAGAAGGTACTGGAAGTTTGGGGAAGGACCCCGGAGGAAATCATCCTGGAAGAGGGTGAGGGAAAGCTTAGAGAACGCGAACATGAGATCCTCCTGAAGCTCATCGGAAAAGATGGTTTGATCGTCTCCACAGGTGGGGGTCTGCCAATCTTTGGCGACAATATGGCCCTGATGAAAGAAAATGGGATCATCATCTACATCCGCCAAGAGCCGAAGGCTCTGTGGAAAAGGCTTGAAAAGCAAAGAAGAAGGCCACTTTCCGACACCTTTGTGAAGACCGAGGAATTGTACGGGAGAAGAAGGGATATCTACGAAGAAGCCCATATCGTCTTCGAGGCTGAGGAAGATTTCCGAAAGAATCTTCAGGGCATCATAAAGCAGGTCAAGAAGGAGTTTCCGGGCGAAATTGACCGCATGTAATATAAAGTCATTGCATTCGCGGAAGGTATCTGATAAAATATCATTGGTAAATAATGAGAAAAAAACGATTAACATGAGGACAACTTCAATAGAAAGTTATTCCTTATGTATTTGTAGCGTATAGGGGAAATTAACCCGTACGCTCTATATTCGTATTGGGGAAAAATTTGGAGGTAGAAAAATGATTTCAGCAACTGATTTAAGAAAAGGTGTCACGTTTGAACACGAAGGCAATGTCTATGTGGTCCTTGATTTTTTACATGTCAAGCCAGGCAAGGGAGCAGCGTTTGTTAGGACAAAGCTAAGAAACGTCATATCCGGAGGAACAACAGAAACAACTTTCAATCCAACCACGAAGCTTTTGGAAGCGGTCATCGAAAGAAAAGAAATGCAGTATCTTTACAATGACGGCGAACTTTACTACTTCATGGACCAGGAAACCTTTGAACAGATTCCGTTGAACCGTGAAAAAGTAGAAGATGCCATGAAATTTCTAAAAGAGAACAATTTCGCCGTGATCAAGTTTTATAAGGGAGATGCCTTCTCCGTAGAAGCACCAAACTTCGTTGAACTTCAGATCACAGAGACTGAGCCGGGAATCAAGGGCAATACCGCAACTAACTCCCTGAAACCAGCTATAGTTGAAACGGGTGCAATGGTAATGGTTCCATTCTTCATCAACGAAGGGGACTCGATTAGAATTGACACGCGTAATGGCGAATATATGGAACGTGTCTAGGAGATAGAGAATAATGAGCTGTTGCATTGACTAAAGACTGCAACAGCTTTTAATTTTAGATCAGGAATTTGTTCCAATGATGAGGACTTGGAAAACGAAGGAGGTGACGGCATGAGAAAAGGAAGATTTCCTCAGATTATTAAACAATATAAGTTCGATGAGGAAAGGAATGCCTATCTCATCGAAGTGTCACTGGACAATTATGATGATGTGTATGATGCCTGGGATCCGGCACCCTTCAAGAAGAGATTCATCGAGCTGGATTTCGACGATTTTATTGTCAATTCCTCTGAAGACATTCCCTTCAAGTATGATATCAACATCGTGCTATACCTTCCTCTGGAGAAAAAAGACGAGAACAGGCAAAAATCAGTGGTTTCCGCCTTCAAGAACTATTACTCCTATGCGACGGAGAAAGTTGAAATCGAATGGCTAAGGGAGAAAAAGAGGAACTTTTCATACCTGCTCATGTCCCTCTTTTTCCTGATTACGGGCTATATCCTTCAGTTAGGGAATTCCAATGCTTTTCTGGAAGTCCTGAAGCAAGGGGTCCTTATCGGTGGATGGGTTTTCCTATGGGAATTTATCACCAATATCTTCATCAAGAGAACAAAATCGCAGATCAGATATAAGACAATCAAAAGGCTGGTTCTGTCTGAACTGAGATTTGTTTATGTCTAGAGCGCCACAGGACTTAGAAGGTAATACGGGTAGGACAAATTTATTTTTCGTGATTTTACATTGAAACCTGGATATTTCCAGGTTTTCTTATTTCATCATCAAATTTCCGTTTTTCATGCAATGGTTGCCAATTCCACGAGAATGGAACTTAGATGCCCGATAAATTATGAAATATGCATAATTCTTAAGAAAACATGCATAAATTTTCAGAAGGTCTTAAGTATTATGCCGTAAAATTAAGAAAATGAGCCAATCCAACTGAACTTTTTGTATATTCAATTGGAATCTATCCAATTGCTTATAAAAGTTCAATTTGATATAATAAATCCAAATAGACGGCAGTATCGAGGAGGATAAAAAATGAGTGAAAATATGAAGAAGTCCCAAGGTTATGGTGTGGTGAAGATATCTGAAGATGTCGTAGGGGTCATTTCAGGAATCGCAGCAAGCGAAATCGAAGGGATACAGGGATTGCATCCAACACTGGCGGGAGGAATCACCCAAGTCGTCACCAAGAAGAGGAATGTCACCAAAGGCGTGAAAGTCACGGTAGGTGAAAGCGATGCCATCATCGATATGGCGGTAAGCATAGAATATGGCTTCAAGATTCCAGAGGTCGCCGCAAAGGTTCAGAAGAATGTCAGGGAAACCGTCGAAATGATTACGGGACTTAAGGTTTCAGCTGTAAATGTCTTCGTCAGCAATGTCTATGTCAAACCTATTGAAAAAGAGACTAAGGAAAAGTAAAAGGAAACCCTCTGATTCCAGAGGGTTTTTTGTAGTGTAGCGAAATGGACAGAAGAAAAGGAGGGGGCACTGCCCTTAAAGATATGAGAAGAAGAGCTAGAGAAATTGCAATGGAACTCTTATACCAGAACACCATAAATCAGGTGGGCGTCGAAGAACTCATGGACGACTACTTTGAAAATAGTGAAACAACCGACAAGGAAGATGCGGATCAGGAGTACCTGGAAAAGGTCCTTAGCGGTGTCCAGGAACATCTTCCTGAAATCGATGCCCTCATCGAGAAGTATCTCGTGAACTGGAAGATAGGCCGCGTATCCAAAATCAACCTCAGCATCCTGAGACTTGGAACCTATGAGATCCTCTATCTGGAGGATATCCCGAACACGGTCTCCATCAATGAAGGGGTCGAAATGGCAAAGAAGTATTCTGATGATACCGGAGGAGGATTTGTGAATGGAATCCTCGACAAGATCTCCAAGAATGAAGACCAAAAGAGCGCAGAAATAATTCATGAAATCCTTGCAAAGCAAAGGCAGGCAGATGAGAAACTGGCGGCAGAAAAACTTGCCGAGGAAAAGCTCGCCGAAGAAAAACTGGCGGCTGAAACACTGGCTGCAATGACCCTCGCCGAAGAAAAACGACTTGCAGACCTTCTGGCAGAAGAGAAACTGGCCATGGAAATCCTGGCTGAAAAACAGCTGACCTTGGAAAGGCTTGCAGCGGAAAAGCAGGAAGCGCTAAGGCTTGCTGAAGAAGCAGAGGATGAGGAAAGAATGGCGGAGGAAGCAGAGGCTGAAGAGCGGATGGCAGAAGAAGCGGAAGCTGAGGAAAGACTCACTCTGGAACAAAATGACGAACAGGCAGAAGGTGAAGAATCCTCTACTCTGCCAAAGAGCGAACCCATCGCAGAATAGGGTCGAAAGAGCAGATCTTTTTTTATTTGTCAGGGGGAAAAAAATGTCAGAAATTATAAATGTCAGCGCTATCGCTAAAATTGAAAAGTCGAAGATTAAGGAAAGGATGGAAAGCATCAAGAAGAGCGGGAAAATCCTGCCCACCCTAGCCACAGTGCTCGTGGGAGAAGATCCAGGTTCTGTCTACTACATGGACATGCAGAAGAAAACACTGGAAACCCTTGGAGGGACGATGCTCAAGATGACCCTCAGCTCGAACATCAGCGAAGAGGACCTCTTAAGCACCATCAATGAACTCAATGTTGATGATGACATCCACGGCATCATGGTGCTCTTTCCCTTGCCCAAACATATCAATCAGGACAAGATTGCCATGGCCATCAGCAGCCATAAGGACGTTGACGGGGTAAACCCCATCAATATCGGGCTGCTCGCCTCGACAAACGGAGGGATAGCTCCCTGCACACCATCGAGTGTCGTCGAGATTCTCAAGGCTGCTCTGGGCGAATTGAAGGGAATCCATGCAGTAATCGTCGGCAGAAGCAATATTGTGGGTAAGCCGCTGATCCAGCTTCTCCTTCGTGAGCACATGACCATCACGGTCTGCCATTCGAGAACCAGAGATTTGAAGGCTGTGGCAAGAACCGGGGATGTTCTCATCTCTGCCATGGGAAGACCGCTCATGATCGACAGGGAATACGTCAAGGAGGGCGCTGTCGTCATTGATGTCGGCACGTCCGAGTATGAAGGGAAGATTGTGGGTGACTGCAATCTGGAATCTGTCCTTGAGAAGGCATCCCTGGCAACAAAAGTTCCTGGAGGCGTGGGTACGCTCACAACGACGATTCTGATGCGAACCCTTCTCGAACTCTACGACAAAAGAGGAGAATAAGCTAGAAAACGCCTTAGTGGAAGAGGGGAGAAGAATTATGAAATTGAAGACCATGAGCGTCACGGACCTCAACACCTACATCAAACGGAATTTTGACAATGACTTCATTTTAAGCAATCTCTCCCTGATGGGGGAAATCTCGAATTTCAAGGCCCATTCCTCTGGACACCTCTATTTTTCCCTGAAGGACGAATCGAGCAAGATCAACTGTGTCATGTTCAGAAGTGATGCGGAATCCCTCAAGATCAGGCCGAAGGATGGGATGAAGGTCCTCTGCAGGGGAAGGGTAAGTGTCTATGCCAAGGAAGGAAGCTACCAGATGTATGCAGCAGGGATGGAAGAAGTGGGTCTGGGAGAAATCTATCAGGAATTTGAGCGGAACAAGGAGAAGCTTTTGAAAGAAGGCCTCTTTAGTGCGGAGATCAAAAAAGAGGTTCCGGTCTACCCTGAAAAGATTGCGGTGATCACCTCCAGCACCGGGGCTGCCATCAGAGACATCATCAACGTTTCGAGAAGGCGCAATGACGCTGTTTCCATTGTCATCTATCCGACCCTTGTTCAAGGGGAGGAGTCCAGGGCAAACCTGCTTGAATCCCTGCGAAGGGTCAATGAAAGAAATGACATCGATGTCGTCATCATCGCCAGGGGGGGCGGTTCCTATGAGGACCTTTCCTCCTTCAATGACCTTGACCTCGCCTATGCCATCAGGAAATCGAAGATTCCGGTTGTGACGGGAATCGGACACGAGGTGGATTTCACCATTGCAGACTTCGTTGCGGACCTCCGATGTGCGACCCCCTCCCAGGCGGCGGAAGTCGTCGTCCCCAGCAAGGCCGAGATGACAAGAGAGATGAAGAATGCTGCGGAGCAACTGGTCAGCAGTTATCGGAAAGGCCTTGAACTAAAAAGGGCGAGACTGCTAGGGCGGATGGATATTCTCGAGAAAAACAATCCCAAGGCCCTCATTGCCAACGGTTATTTGGAGATAGACAGCTTTAAGAAAAAATTAGATGGTATAATTATACGGAAACTAACCAGGGAGAAAGAACGGCTGAGCGGGAGTTACGAACTTCTAAAAGCCCACAATCCGCTGAACATCCTTGATAAGGGGTACGCCCTGATTTTCGACGATAAGGACGTTCTTGTCAGAAACGCGGATACTCTGGATAAAAAGAACATCCTGAAAATCGTACTGAAGGATGGGGAAAGGACTTTGGAGGTAAAGAGAAATGGCTAAGAAAAAGGTAACCTATAGGGACCTGATGGAACACCTGGAAGAGATCATATCGGAACTGGAAAAGGGGGAAATCTCCATCGAAGATTCCATGGAAAAGTATGAGGAAGGTGTGAAGATTACCAAGGAACTTCTTGAAATCCTGAACAAGGCCGAGGAGAAGGTCAAGGTCATGAACGGGTCCGAAGAAGTGGAGTTTTGAGATGCTGAAAGAATATAAGGCTTATATGGATAAGGAAATCATGAATTATTTCAACGAACTGCCGCATAATGCCATCAGTGAGGCTATGGCCTACAGCATGAACCAGGGGGGGAAGAGACTCAGGCCGGGTCTGGTCTTCCTATCGGCGGAGATGTTCGGAGGAACTCGCGAAGAAGTCCTCCCCATGGCACTCGCCTTGGAGATGATCCATACCTACTCCCTGATTCACGACGACCTTCCCGCCATGGACAACGATGATCTGAGGCGAGGAAAGCCCACAAGCCATGTGGTATTTGGCGAAGACATGGCCATCCTTGCGGGAGACGCCCTCCTGAACGAAGCCATGACCCTTCTTATCGGGAACTATGCCACGAAGGGCAAAAGAGGAGCCGAGGCAGCCTTAATGGTCTCCAAGGCCTCCGGAAGGGAAGGGATGATCCTCGGGCAGGTCCTGGACCTGGAGAATGAGAAGCACCTGGCCAGTTTCGAGGAGCTCGTGAGATGCCACAACCACAAGACGGGCGACCTCATCGCGGCGGCCCTCACGGCACCGGCCATCTATTTCGGGGCCAGTGCCGATGAAATCGCCTTGATCCATGAATTTGGGATTCAGCTTGGACTGGCTTTCCAGATTCAGGATGACATCCTGGACAGGACCTCCACGAAAGAGGTTTTGGGCAAGAGCACAGGAAAAGATGAGAAATCAGGAAAAACAACATATGTGGAACTCTTTGGTATCGAGAAGAGCCGGGAAATGGCCGGGACTGTCACAGAGGAATGTCTGAAAATCCTCAAGCATCTTGACAGGAGCACGACAAAACTATCTGACCTTTCCAGAAGCCTCATGGAAAGAAGCTATTAGGAGGGAATAAAGTGGGTATTTTAAAAGATGGTTATAAGGGACCAGAAGACATTAAAAAATTTACCCTGGAAGAACTATATGCACTTTCAGACGAAATCAGGTCTTTTCTTGTGGAATCCGTTTCGAAGACCGGAGGTCATCTTGCGCCCAATCTGGGGGTAGTGGAGCTCACGGTGAGCCTCTTAAACATCTTTGATCTGGAAAAGGACAAGATTATCTATGATGTGGGTCACCAGAGCTATGTGCACAAGATCCTCACGGGGAGGATGGACAGGTTCAGCAACCTGCGCCAGTTTGGCGGCCTCAGTGGCTTTCCAAAGCGAGACGAGTCAAAATACGATATCTTCGACACAGGGCATGCTTCGACCTCCATCAGCGCCGCCCTTGGCATCGCCAGGGCGAGGGACCTGAAAGGCGAAGACTATGATGTCATCGCGGTCATCGGAGACGGTGCCCTGACTGGAGGCATGGCCATGGAAGCCATGAACGACGTTGGGGACAATAAGACAGACCTCATCATCGTCCTGAATGACAACCAGATGAGCATCTCCCAGAATGTTGGCGGAATCAGCTCTTACCTGAGCCAATTGAGGGGTGACCCAAGCTATGAACGGGCGAAGAAGGAAGTCCAGGTCCTGGTCGAGAAGATGCCCCTTGGACGGAGCATAAACAAGTCCATGGACAGGGTCAAAGAAGGCATAAAATCCATGCTACTTCCAGGAATGCTCTTTGAAAACATGGGATTGAAGTATCTCGGACCCATTGACGGGCATAATATCAAAGACCTGTCCAAGATCATGAAGATTGCAAAAGAGATGAAGGGACCCAAGGTCATCCATGTCATCACAAAAAAGGGAAGAGGATACAGGCAAAGCGAACAACGTCCTGATATGTTCCACGGCGTCTCTCCTTTCAATAAGGAAGACGGCCTGGCCAAGGCAAAAGGAAAAATGACCTATAGCAAGGTCTTCGGAAACACGCTGACCGAAATGGCCAAGGACAACAAGAACATCGTCGCCATCGTCGCTGCCATGCCCGATGGGACAGGACTCAAGGGGTTCAAGGAACTGTTTCCCAAGAGGCTCTTTGACGTGGGGATCGCTGAACAGCATGCCATGACACTTTCGGCAGGACTCGCTGTCGGAGGGATGAAACCCTACGTCGCCCTTTATTCGACATTCCTCCAAAGAGCCTATGACCAGGTCATCCATGACGTATGCATCCAGAACCTACCCGTAACCATCTGCATCGACAGGTCGGGAATCGTCGGAGATGACGGGGAGACCCACCAGGGAATTCTTGACCTTTCCTTCCTTACCCCCATACCCAACATCACCATCATGGCGCCAAAATGCCTGGAGGAACTCCGGCAGATGCTGTTCTTCTCAGAAAGGTTCCCGACTCCCCTGGCCATAAGATATCCCAGAGGGACGGACCCGGAAGGGTATCATCCCGAACCCCTTAAGAATTTCACGCCAGGAAAGTTTGAAGTCATGTCCCCTGGGCAAGACGGATACCTTTATGCCACGGGCAAGATGGTCGAACGGGCAATAAAAGTACAGGGTTTCCTGAAGGAGAACGGAATTGACTTCGGGGTTGTCAACGCCTGCTTCATCAAGCCTGTGGATACCGTGCTCATCAGGGAACACCTGGGGCGGGATCTGAAGATTGTCACCATGGAGGACAATATTCTCCATGGCGGATTTGGTTCAATGGTGCTGGAGGGTGCCAAGGGACACAGAAACATCAAAAACATCCTCTCCTTCGGCTTCGACGACACCTTCGTCGTCCAGGGGAGCGTGGACCGGCTCTACGAAGAATATGGTCTCGGCATAGAAACCATGGTCAATAAAATCATCAGGTTTGTAGGAGATAAGAATGAGTGACAAGGAAAGGCTCGATGTCCTGCTTGTTGAACTGGGTTTGCATGAAACCAGGGAAAAGGCAAGGGCACAGATTATGGCAGGAAAAATCTATGTGGACGACCAGAAGGCCGAAAAGCCTGGAACCAAGTACAAGCGGGATGCCCATATCGAGGACAGGGGAGAAAAGATGCCTTTTGTTTCCCGGGGGGGATACAAGCTGGACAAGGCAATCCAAAACTTCAAGATAGTCCTCGAGGGAAAGATTGTCCTCGACATCGGGGCATCCACTGGCGGATTCACGGATGTCATGCTCCAGGCCGGGGCCAGGAAAGTCTATGCCGTGGACGTCGGTTACGGGCAATTCGCCTGGAAACTGAGGATGGACGAAAGGGTGGTCTGTCTGGAGAGGATGAACTTCAGGTACGCCACCAAAGAACAGATTCCCGACCCCATCGATTTTTCTGCGACAGACGTCTCCTTCATTTCCATCATGAAGATCATTCCCCCTGCCTTGGCGCTTATGACACCGGATGGGGAAATGGTGGCACTCATCAAGCCGCAGTTTGAGGCAGGACGGGACAAGGTGGAGAAGAAGGGGGTCGTCCGGAAAAAATCCACCCACAAGGAAGTCCTCGACCACATCACAGGGTTTCTCCTCGAGAATGAGCTCTTCATCTATGGCCTGGACTATTCCCCCATCAAGGGACCGGAGGGCAATGTTGAGTTTCTCGTGTATTTCGGTAAGAAGGACAAGGGAATCCCAATCAATATCAAAGAAAGAACGGATGAAATCATAGAAGCAGCTCACAAGCTGTAAAGGGGGAGATTTCTTGGATATCATAGGAATCTACAGCAATGAAAAAAAAGATCCTTTAGGGGAGTATCATAAGCAAATCGTGCAGTTTGTGAGCGAAGCTCTTCCCAAGGCGAAAGTCGTCAAGGTCCTGAATAGGATGGACATGGAAAAACTTGACCTTCTCATGGTCCTTGGAGGAGATGGGACGCTTCTTTCTGCTTCCCGCGTCGCCTATGGTTTCAACGTGCCACTTCTGGGCGTGAACATCGGAAACCTCGGCTTCATGACAGGGGTGTCCAAACGGGGGATCAAGGAGGCCCTGGTCAAGATTGAGAACGGGGACTATACCATCGAGGACAGGATGATGCTAAGCGCATCGCTTGACCATGAGGGGAAAATGAAGTCCTTCACCGCCCTCAACGACATCGTCGTCCACAAAGGCGCGTTGGGGAACATCATCTACTTTGAGCTTTATGTAGACAATGATTTTGCAAACAGCTACAGGGGAGACGGGATCATCATCAACACACCGACAGGTTCAACGGCTTACAGCCTTTCTGCGGGGGGGTCCATCATGTATCCGACAGTGGAAGCCATTGGCGTCACGGCCATATGCCCCCACACCTTTGGTGTGAGGAACCTGATCCTGAGTAGCTGCCAGGAAGTCAGGATCAACATCGGGAAAGGTGATGAGAACTATTTCGTTTCCATCGACGGTCAGATCAATCTCAAAATTAACGATGACAGCGCAGTTACCATCAGGAAAGCAGAATGGCCGACTAAGATTCTGAGGTTGGACGATTATGACTATTTCGATGTGCTCCGCAAAAAACTGATCTACAAGGCAATGAATATGCAAAGGGGTGAGTAGTTTGAAAATAGATCGAAGAAGTAAAATGCTGGAAATCATATCAAACAAGGAAATCGAGACCCAGGAAGAACTTGCCAAAGAACTCAGGAAAGAGGGATTCAACGTTACCCAGGCGACCGTGTCGAGGGATATCAAGAACCTTCAGCTCATCAAGGTATTAAGTTCCACGGGACGGTACAAGTATGTGGCCAATAAGGAAGAGAGCAAGGATGCCCTTGGCAAACTCGTCACGCTTCTTAGCCATACGATCATTTCGGTGGAGAACATCGACAAGTTCGTCATCGTCCGCACAATTACCGCAGCGGCATCCACCGCGGCTGAAGCCATAGACCAGCTGGCCCTGGCGGAGATCGCTGGAACCATCGCCGGAGACAATACCATTTTTATGATTGTCCATTCCAACGATATGGCCGTGGATATCGTGAGGAAAATAAAAGAGCTGGTAGGTAAGTAGTATGCTTTTGCAGTTGAATGTGAAGAATTTTGCGCTCATCGACAAACTGGAACTTTCTTTCGACAAGGGATTCACCATCCTCACGGGCGAAACCGGTGCCGGAAAATCCATCCTCATCGACTCGATCAATTTCGTCCTGGGCGAGAAGTTTAGCAAGGATTTTATTCGGACAGGAGAAGACAGTACCTATGTCGAGGCCATCTTTTCCCTGGAGGACAATGCCTCTTTGATGCTCGATGCCATGGGGATCGAATATGAGGACAAGGTCATTTTCTTCAGGGAAAGCTTCGCCAATGGCAGAAACAACGCCAGAATCAACGGGAAGAGCGTCCTTGTCAGCGCCATGAAGGAAGTTGGGAAGGAACTCTTGGATATTCACGGCCAGCATAATAATCAGAATCTTTTGGACAATGCCAAGCATATGGATTATCTGGACAGCTTCATCGACCTCAGGGAGACGAAGGAGCACAGGACCTTTATGGAGGAGTACAGGAACCTTCTGTCCCTGAAGGACAGGCTTTCGGACCTCCTCGGAAAGAGCGATAGGGAGAAGATGCTGGATTACCTGAAGTTCCAGCTCGATGACATCGAGAAGGCCAAGCTGCGTGAAGACGAGGAGACAGAACTTCTCCAGAAGTTCTCCATGCTCAGCAATTCCGAGAAGATCAGCACGGGACTTACGGGAACTTATGAACTGCTCGGCAATGAGGAAGGGATCCTCGACCAGCTTCGCTCGGCTTTGAAATCTCTTCGGGGGATCGAGAAGGTTTACGAAAAGGTGAAGGACTCCGTCGAAGGCATGGATGGCGCCTATTATGCCCTGGAGGAGATCCTCCGGGAAATCACCACCTATAAGGACACCGTCTATTACGACCAAGACGAGCTGAACGAGATCAACGAGCGGCTCTACATGTACAGCGGCTACAAGAAGAAATACGGGCCTGAGGTGAAGGATGTTCTTCATTACTACGAGAAGATCCGGAAGGAATACGAAGAGATCAGCAGTGCCGAGGAACTCATCGAAGAGACGAAGAAACAGATCCTTGTCTCGACAGGGAAAATCAGGGTCCTTGGCAAGGCTCTCCATGGGAAGAGGGTGGAAGGCGGAAAAGCCTTAAGCAGGAAAATCAACGGGGAACTCAAGTTTGTAGGGCTAGAGAAGGCGAACTTCGATGTCCAGATCAGGGAGATACAAAGCATCAGTGCCACAGGAACCGACGAGGTCAGCTTCCTGATTTCCACGAACACCGGTGAGCCCCTGAAACCACTGGAAAAGATTATTTCCGGAGGCGAACTCTCCAGGATCATGCTGTCGATGAAGGTTGCCTTCATCGACAAGGACAAAACCCCTTCGGTCATCTTTGACGAAATCGATACCGGAATCAGCGGGAGGATCGCAGAGACCGTGGGGGAAAAGATGTTCTCCCTGTCCGGGGGGTTCCAGGTCTTTTGTGTGACCCATCTCCCGCAGATCGCCGCCTTTTCCGACAATCATCTTGTCGTGGAGAAGATGGAGGAAAAAGACCGTACCTTCACCAAGGTGAACAAAGTGGACAAGGAAGGGAAGATCAGGGAACTTGCCAAGATGATCGGTGGAAGCACCATCTCTCTGGCGACCATGAAGAACGCCGAGGATATTCTCGAAAAGACGCAATTGCTAAAAAACAAGTATAGGGTTTAAGTTTATCCGAAAATGACGTATAATTTTAGGCGTGGGTCTGATAGAGAAAGAGCGACACAGGTAAGATTGTAAGGCTCAACGATAAAATAAGATTGCAAGGCTCTATGTAGGAGTGAAGCATAATTATAAATAATGGGGTGCAATATGAACAGACAAATCAGAGTGGTTATCGCAGATGACAATGAGGATATCAGCAGCCTCCTTAGGGAGTATCTGAGCAGCGACCCGGAACTGGATGTGGTGGGGGTTGCGAAAAACGGGCTGGAAACGCTGGAAATCGTCAACACAAAGAATCCGGACATCCTGCTATTGGATATCATCATGCCGCAACTGGACGGACTTGGGGTCCTAGAGGCGATGAAGAACATGCCGAACAAACCGATCATCATCGTGTATTCCGCCATTTCCCACGACAAGGTGACCAATACGGCCATCACCCTGGGTGCGGACTACTATATGGTGAAGGACATCGACATGAAGTTCCTGAAGAAGAGAATCAAGAGCTTCTTCAGCGAGGAACCCGCAGATTTTGATAACAAGGACTGGGAGCCTGAAGGTTCTGTAGGCCATGCTGCTTTCGAACCTTTGGAAAAGAAGGACCTGGCCACTGAACTCTCACACATCCTTCAAGAATCAGGGATCCTGCCCCACATCAAGGGGTACCAGTATTTGAGGGAAGCCATCACTTTGGTCATCAATAATGTGGAGTTCCTCAATGCAGTGACCAAGGAACTGTATCCGAGCATCGCCAGCAAGTTCAATACCACACCATCCCGGGTGGAAAGAGCCATCAGGCATTCCATCGAAGTGGCCTGGAGCCGAGGACAGCTAGAGAACATCAACAACATCCAGGGCCTCAGTGTCAATTTTGAGAAAGGCAAGCCGACAAACTCAGAATTTATCGCTCTGATCAGCGACAATTTCAGGCTGAACCTGGATAGCGCAAGGTAGGACATCAATAGACGGATCTAAAGGATACCTTGGGAGACCAGGGTATCCTTTTAAATTGTGAACAAAGTTTTAACTTTACATAATAATAATTACCCATAAAGAAAAAGGGTTCAAAGGGATAGCGATTTGTAGTAGAATAGAATTTAATGACAAACAAATAATAAAAAAACCGTTGCGAGACCCCGGATAACTCCTTGGGTCTTTTTCTGTCATTTTTTATATGAGGAGACAAGCGTATGGACTTTATGGAAGATACCATTTCGAAAAAAGACCTCTATACGGGGAAGATCATCACCCTCGAGACACACCAGGTGAAACTGTCTGACGGCAAGGTCGCCTTCCGGGAAATCATCAGACATCCCGGCGGGGTCTGCCTCATGGCCAGAGACGAGGAAGGAAAGATCCTACTGGTCAAGCAGTTCCGAAAACCCATGGAAGAGGCCTATCTTGAACTACCCGCAGGCAAACTCGAAAAAAATTTGACTCCTGAAGAGAACGCGGTGAAGGAGTTGGAGGAGGAAACAGGATATAAGTGCAGGCAGATCATCCCACTTGGTGCCTTCGCCACATCCCCGGGTTACAGCGACGAGATGATTCATCTCTATGAGGCCAAAGGTCTCTATCCCGGTGTGAAGGGCGGAGATGACGATGAATTCATCGACATCATCAGAATGACCGATGAGGAGTTCATGGATGGAATCAGGACCGGAATCATCAAGGACCTGAAAACCGTGACTGCATATACCCTCAGCAAATTGATGTAATGGATAACTTTCTCAATGACTATCTCGATGAGCTCAAGAGGCTCGACAAGTCAGAAAATACCATTGATGCCTACAGGCGTGACATCATCCATCTCCTGGGGTTCCTCAAGGATGAGGGACTCCTGCTCGAGGAGTTCAACGAGATCGAGGTCTCGAACTTCATCGGCTACCTTCTGGACCTCAACATGTCCAGGGCAACCATCTCGAGGCATCTCGTCTCCATCAGGAACTTCTACAAGTACCTCCGTAAGAAGAACAAGGTAACGGAAGCCCCCATCCTGTTCTTCGAGCTTCCGGAAATCAAGAGGAATCTTCCGGAAGCCCTTTCCCTGGAACAGGTGGAGATGCTTATCGGCGCACCAGACAAGGATACCGCGAAAGGGAAGAGGGACAATGCGATTCTGGAACTCCTTTACGCCGCCGGGCTCAAGGCGACAGAACTGCTCTCCCTGAAAGTGCGGGATGTGGACCTCTCCAGGGGCTATGTCTCCATCAAGGGCAAAAAGAACAAGGAGAGGCTGATTCCCATCGGATCCTTCGCGGTCACGAGCATCAAGGACTATCTTTCTTCAAGAAAGGACATTGTCATCGGCTCGTCTGTCCTTTTCCCTTCCCAAAGGGGAGAGGAAATGACCCGGCAGGGACTTTGGAAGATCCTGAAGGAATATGCCAGGGAATGTGACCTCGACAAGAGTGTCAACATCAATACCCTGAGGCATTCCTACGCGGTGCATATGCTAAACGGCGGAGCGGACCTGACCACAGTGTCCTTGCTGCTCGGCCACAACGACATCAAGGCGACGTCAATCTACCTTAAGCTCGTCAAGAACAAGAAATTCAAGGAAGTATATGAAGACGCCCATCCCAGGGCATAGGAGGATAATATGAAAAAAGCAATATTGATCGTACTGGACTCGGTGGGAATCGGCGAAATGCCTGACGCCCATCTCTATGGCGACGAAGGCTCGAACACCCTTGGAAACATCGCCAGGGCCGTTGGTGGAATGGACATTCCAAACCTTGAAGCGCTCGGACTCGGAAATATCGCCCCCATCGAAGGGGTTAAGCCACAGAAATCCCCCACAGCGGCCTTCGGTAAAGCCGCAGAGCTTTCT
>ENA-OFCF01000155-OFCF01000155.1-metagenomes-genome-assembly--contig:-NODE-155-length-33898-cov-8.324292_pt1 | contig 33898 bp, 31 predicted proteins | sample MGYA00153387_OFCF01 | MGnify analysis MGYA00153387 | reverse complement strand
GCCGCTGAGCACGCCGTTGACCAAGGTGAGCCAACCGGGCAGACCGCTGGCAGTGAACGCGCCGCCATTGCTGCCCATGAGGATCAGGCTGAAGGGCGAGCCGGAGCCGAGAATGTAAACCGGCTGCAACGGGCTGGTGATGGATGGCGCTCCCGCAGGAGGATTTCCGGCAAGCGGTGCCGTGCCGCTGATAATCGGGAAGAGGCGGTTCGCGGGAATGATCTGTTTCGCCTGATCCTCGCCATACCAATAAAGCCGGGCCTCCGCGCTGCTGGACGCTTCATAATATTCCAATTTGATATCGTAAAGGACCCCGGCCTGGAGATCGATCGAGCCGGTAGTGTCGATGGGGGCTCCGCCGCCATCGTCGCTTCTCGTGATAAAATAATATTTCTGCGAATACTGCGGGAGGATTTGCCCGGTCCAGCGCACGGTGAAGTTGTCCGCCGGCATGGAAGGCTCGGGAATGGTGCTCCAGAAGAAGTCGACCGTGGGGTCGATGCGGGTGGTGGGAGCGTGGAATGCGCCAACGGTGACAGTGCCTATGATCGCGCTGCCGCCGACGGTTCCCGGCACCGAACCCGTGACCGTCACGGTGAAACTCGTGCCAGTCGGTAGCGAGCCGATCGTGTAGGGCAGTGCCGAGCCGAAATTCGTGCTCATACCTTGGGAGGTGAACTGGAGAATCCGCGAGCTGCCGATCGCAAAGGGCACTGCCGGGCTGCCGGTGTAGGTGATCGTGGCGATGCCGGAGTTCGCGGTGGTCCTTGTGAAGCTGTAGTCCGCCGACTGCCCGCCGAAGTTCAGTGCGTTCGTGTAGGTCGCGCTGGCCCCGCGGTAGTAATCTCCCCTCAGCCCGGTGCCGGACGGGTTTCCCGATGGATAAACGTTCACGCCCGCGAAGGCGGGGCTGCCATTCGAGTAGTGACCGACGGCGCCGGCGGATCCGGGTGCGCCTGCGGTGAGGATCACCGTCGCGCCGCTGGTGCGTGTGGGGTTGAAGAGCGGGACAATCTTGAGATCCAGTGATTTCACGCCGGGAGGAAACGTGACGGTGGCCGGGATGGGCGCGTAGTCGGTGCCAGCCACGGCGGATCCGCTTTTTGAAATCGGGACGGTCAGCGCGACGAGCAGCATGAAGCCTGAGCGCGTGACACGCACCACTGCGAGATCACTGGCGGCCGTCACCGCATCGCCCGGTTGGACTGCGGCGTAGTCCAGGGTCACCAAAGTGACGACGTTCTGGGTCTGCAGCTCCGCGGACAGAGTGGCTGCATTGAAACTCGTCTGGGAACCGACCGGTGCGCTTGAGGAAAGTCCGAGCACGAGTTTCGCCCAGTCGCTGACCTGGTCGCCTTGCGTTGCCTGATCCGTCACAGACAGGCGGAAGAATTTCCCGGCGTCCTTTGGCACGTTAAGCGACTTCACCGAGCCATCACCGGTGACGGTCGCCATCCCGCCCGCCCAAGTGCCGACGAGCGTGTCGCTGGCGACCGCGCTGTAGAGTTTTCCCGGCACCGTCGGAAATCCCAGCGTGAGCGAGGTTGGGTTCATCGTCACCGCAGGTGTTACGAAGCGTGGCTCGGAGGGCAGTAATTTAAACGGACTGGTGCCGGCGGTGAATTCCTGACCGTTTGGCACCCCATCGCCATCGGCATCCTGCGTTAGCCAGCCGACGTAGGGCGGGATTTGGTCCATCTGTGCGTCGAGCACACCGAATTTCTGTTTCCAGACCTCGCGGTTGATTTCCACATCCACCTGAGCCCGCGCGGGAGTCAGCAGGCAAAGGAAGGAAACGAGGCCGGCCGACAGGGCGCAGGGATGACGGTGGGACATGGCTGGAAAATTAGCGAAGGCGTTTCAACAGGCGGTTGGAGCCACTACAGACCGGTGACACTGTCCAACTCGGGGACAGGTCTTGTGGGTTTTTTAAAATACCGGAAAGGCCCTTTAAAGTTCGATGTAAATGACAATCGCGAAGGGCGAAGTCAAATTCTAATCAGGCCCGATCAGGAGCGGCACCCAGGTGGGAGAGGGAATTTAATAAAAAACATTTGTTGCCTTCCCTCTCCACCCCAGCCTATCTCCGTGTAGATCGAGCGGCAAAAGCTTGTTAGGTCGCTCTTAGTTTTGGTTCGTGACGCCATGATCGGGGGAAGAGTTGAAAATCAACATGGCGTCAATAGAACTGAATCAAATGGACATCTACGTGGGCAACCTGCCCTACACTGCAACTGAGGAAGACGTCACTGGACTCTTCGCCGCTCATGGCCCCGTCGAACGGGTTAAAATCATCACCGACCGCGAAACCGGCAGATCCAAGGGATTTGCTTTCGTGACACTCGGCGACCAGAGTCAATTGAACGCCGCAATTGAGGCGCTTAATGGCTACGACTACCAAGGACGCGCGCTTCGCGTGAATGCCTCGGAGCCTAAGGAAAATAAACCAGGCGGCTTCAGCGGCGGCGGCGGTGAACGTCGCAGCGGCGGCGGCGGCGGCGGCGGCTATGGCGGTGAACGCCGTGGTGGCGGCGGCGGCGGTAGCTACGGCGGCGAACGCCGTGGTGGTGGCGGCGGCGGCAGTTATGGCGGAGATCGTCATGGCGGCGGCGGTGGCGGTGGCGGCTACAAAGGTGGCGGCGGCAGCTATAAAGGCGGCGGTGGCGGTGGCGATTGGTAAGCCACTCAATCCTTAACTTTCACAACGCCCGGTCTCTGTGATGGAGATCGGGCGTTTTTTTGATTCGTCTCTTCACGCTTTTCTTTCGGATAGGCGTCCCAAATTTTTTCAAAATCATTTGGTGGTTTGACGATTTGTTTGGCCAGTCCATCGGCAGTCAAACCGAACCACGGATTGATTTTTCCACCTACGCACTCAATGGCCTGAGCGGTCCAGACATTGCAGACTCGTGGGATGAAATACGAATGTCGGCCATCTAACTGAACACCATTTCCCCAACTCGATTTGCGGATCACGATTGGCCGTCCAGCTGCATCCACGCGGCTACAATCGTTGAGAAAGGCAGCGAGTGCGGGGCCAGTGTCGCGCCGGACGAGTTTGCGCCAGATCCGTTGGTGTGGGCAAACTTCGACCACGCTCCAGTTAGACGGGATGATTTCCATCACCGATGGGGTGGGGGAGAAGAGGACGCGCATCATTTTCCATGTGTTGTCGATACCTTCCTCCGAGTAGGCATTGCGGTTGCCCCAGCTCATGGTGACGTGTTGCGGACTGCCGAATCCCTTAGGCGGAACATATCCGGACTCTAGCAGCCAAGCATAAGAAAAAACCAATCCCGTGTGATATTTGTCGGCGATCATCCAGACTAGCAGATCGGGATCTGGCGCGGTTTTTCCGGATGTTTTTGGGTCGGCAGGTTTTGAGTTGATAGAAACAACGACGCGCTCCGCGTGGCGCGTGTTGATCGGTAAGCGAATGCCGCAAGAGACTAACAGCGTGCCTGCGATCAGTCCGCCGAGGGATGTGCGCAGGGTCTGCATCGCGGCCTTGGTATCAAGCGGGTAAAAATGAGCAGATATACTCACAGATATTTTCGCCTACCTTGATGGTGAACCCGCTGTTTCCCGGGACATCAAAAAATGTTCCGGCTGCGTAGGAAGTGCTGTCAGTGGAGCCGTCTAGCACCACATTGCAATCGCCAGAGATGATTTCCATGCGCTCTGGTGCGGCGGTGCCGAAGTGATAGCTTCCCGGATAGATTAAGCCGAGAGTTTTTTTGGAGCCGTCTTGGAAATACACGGTGTGGGAAACCACGCGGCCATCAAAATAGATGTTGGCCTTGGTATCGACGGTGACGTTTGCGAATGAGTTCATGATGTTGTTTGATTGAAGTTAGATATTTATTCGGTGGGTAAATCGGCGTCATTCCATGCGTGCCAGCCGCCAGAAAAAACGCTCACGGGGTAGCCGAGGGCAGAAAGCCGATTGGCAAGAGCAAGTGCGTCTGGACAAGTTTCGCCAGTGCAGTAGGTAACGATCACGCTGCCGTTAGCGAGCGCGGATTTGATCTTGGATTGGTGTTGGCGGATTCGATCTGGAATGGCGTTGTGCGGCAGGTTGATCGAGCCGGGAATATGGCCAAGTTGATAGAAAAAAACCGAACGAGCGTCAAAGACGAGAACTTTTCCAGATTGGTGGCGGGCAAAAAAGTTCTCGAACGAGATGGCTGTGATGGCACCTCGTTCGATGCGTTTGGGATGGTCTTTGACGGATGGAACTGCGAGCAGCACTGGAGGAGCTTCGGTTTTATCCGGCACTGAGCAGGATGCGAGTGCGATGGCAAAACCACATGCTGCGAGACCTAGCCGCGAGCGAATCATTTCACGATTTGGATTAACTCGACGTCAAAGACGAGTGTGCCAGCGGGAGCTCCAGAAGGTGGACTTTCGCCGTAAGCCAGTTTGGCCGGAATCCAGAGACGGCGTTTTTCCCCTTCGACCATCAATTGCACACCTTCAGTCCAGCCAGCGATGACTTGATTTAGCGGGAAAACAATCGGTTCACCGCGCATCACCGAGCTGTCGAAAAGTTTGCCGTCGGTGGTCCAGCCGGAGTAATGGACTTTGACTTGGTCGGTGGCTTTCGGGTGGGTGGAGCCGCTGCCTTTGGTGAGCACGCGCGAGGCGATGCCTGATGCGGTTTTTTCAGCAGATTCCGGGGCTTTTGCCACATCTTCCGGCACGGCGGGCGGTTTGGGGGCAGCTTTGATGCCGAGTAATTCCACATCAAACACGAGCATTCCACCCGGACGTCCACCGCCGGGGTTTTCGCCGTAGGCGAGAGCTGCGGGGATCCAGAAGCGGCGTTTTTCACCCTCTACCATCAATTGCAGCCCCTCGGTCCATCCTTTAATCACTCCGTTGAGTGGGAAACTCGTGGGTTGCCCGCGTTTTACCGAGCTATCGAAAAGTTTACCGTCGGGGGTCCAGCCGGAGTAGTGCACGGTGACGGTGTCAGCCGCAGCAGGTTTTTTGTCACCTTTGCCGGCTTGCAGGATTTTGGAGGCTAGACCGGATGCGGTGGTGGTGGCATCGGCGGGTGGGGCTTTGACGTCAGATGGTGTTTCGGGCATGGTAGGTTCGGCGTGAGCGGTGAGTGCAATGGCCAAGCTGACCAGTGATGGGCAGATGGCGCGCAGGGATTGGGTAGGAAAACGCATGACCGGAGACTCAAGCGCATTTTGATGGGCTGTCAACCTTTTGAATCGGTCAAACCTGACTTCGTTCGCGTAGCTGTAACAAGGTGTCTTCGTTGCAATACGGGCATTTGAAGGAGTTTTGAAATACAATGGCGAAAGCGACCCGCAGCCGGTAACTGCCTAACAAGGTGCGCGCTCGGCGGTGTTTTGAGCAGTGTTTCGCCGCAAGCACTGGAGTCATGCACAGTGGGCAATTCGTCCGCCGCGAAATGATCCATTGGAACACGACGAAAAACATCGTTGCGAACAGGAGGGCCAAGCCTTGAACGGTTCCTTGTTGATCATCATCCACGAATGAGCGGAGCAAAACCCATGCAATGACCAAGATCAAAACAAAGTTCAAACACAGCAAAAACGAAGCCATTCGGAAACGCCATATCATGGAATTGGAGCGAAGTCGGTGCATTGAGAAGGAAATGACTAAATCGAGAAATTTAAAGGAGTAAATCTTTAAGTGCATTTTGCCGAAAATGACTTTTTTTAAAATTTTCATTCTCCCTGACACGGCTCACTGAACCTAGTGCAGCGTGGAGTGCACACAGAATGCGTGGTGGTTTTTTTGGTCTGTTAGTTTGTGGCGTTTTTTACAGCTCACCGAAACTTCTGACCGCTTATCTAAGCCCTGTCCATGACTCGAACCTCACTCTGGCTTGCGTTCCCCGGTTGGCTCTGCTTTCCTCTGTCTCCCCGCGATTTTCCGCGATTTTTCATATGTTTTACCTGACCACCGCCATTGACTACACCAACGGTTCTCCCCACATCGGCCATGCCTATGAAAAGGTCCTTGCCGATGTGATCATTCGTTACCGTCGGCTGCGAGGCGACGAGGCGTTTTTTCTCACCGGGGTGGATCAACACGGCCAAAAAGTCCAACAAACGGCTGAAAAAGAAGGCGTGCATCCCGCGACATTCGTCAAGCGCACGACCAAGAAATTTCTCAATCTCTGGGAGAAACTTGGTGTGAAATACGATGGTTGGGCGGAAACCGTGGACGATCGCCACAAGAGCTGCGTGCAGCTCATACTCACCAGTCTGAAGGAGCAAGGCCAACTTTACAAACACGCTCACTCCGGCCATTATTCGGTGCGACAAGAACAATTTCTATCGGATCGTGATCGCGATGAATCGGGAAACTTCGGCCCGGAATGGGGCGAGGTGGTTGAGATCGAGGAGGAAAATTGGTATTTCAAACTCAGCGATCACACCGATTGGCTGAAAGGTTACCTCGAAGCCACGCCAGATGCCGTGATTCCAACTTTCCGCAAATCTGAGCTGCTCAATGCTCTCGAGCGCAACTCCGGCACCGACCTCTGCATTTCCCGCCCGAAAGAACGCCTGCGCTGGGGAATCGAGATCCCATTTGATCCAGACTTTGTCACTTACGTCTGGTTCGACGCGCTTATCAATTACATTTCCTTCGCCGGTTATCATGCCGCACCGGATGCTGGACTACCAGATTTCCAACAGCTCTGGACCGCAAACGAGCGCCCGGTCCACATCATCGGCAAGGATATCCTCGTTCCCGCTCACGGGATTTATTGGCTATGCATGCTCCACGCCATGGGATTTTCCGACGCGGAAATGCCGCGCTTGTTAGTCCACGGTTGGTGGAATATCCGCGGTGAGAAGATGAGTAAATCCGTCGGCAATATCGTCGATCCCGCTGAGCTTGCTGACAAGTTCGGCATCGAGGCATTGCGCTACTATCTGGTGCGTGACATCGTCACCGGCAAGGACTCGAACTTCGATGTCGAGCGCCTGATCATGCTCTATAACACCGAACTCGCGAACGAACTCGGCAACCTCTGCAATCGCGCACTCAACATGAGTCAGCGATTTACCGATGGCATCATCACTCGTGGCGGGGCATTCACTAACGACGATCTCGCGCTACAAACTTCACTAGCAGAATCCACCGACGCTTACCGTGCCGCCATGGATGAGTTCGACATTTCCAAAGGACTAGAAGCCCTCAGCAAACACGTTGTTCATTGCAATGGTTACGCCGAGCGCATGAAACCTTGGGAACTCAACAAGGACCCAGAGAATAAAGAGCGACTCGCCACCGTACTCCAACATCTAGCAGAAAGTGTCGCTCACTGCGCCGTGATGCTCTCGCCTGTTCTTCCTGATGCGTCAGTAAAACTCGCCGCGCAACTCAATCTGCCGAATCTTTCCGAGCTATCACTGTCCGATCTTCACTGGGGATTGCTGCCAGAAAACCATCAGATCGGAAAACCCAAGCCAGTCTTTCCCAAAATCCTTGTCGAGGAAGCCTCTTAATCTCAGCGTCAAACTGTGTTCAACTGCGGTTGGTTTTATTCTTCAGGAAAAACTCACCACCACGCAATCATGGCAAACAAGTTAGGAATTCGTCATCCCGCTGCGTTGCAAAAATAGATCGATGCCATCTACCAGCGCAAGCCAACTGGCCTCGATGATATTTTCAGAAACACCGACAGTGCCCCAGTTGTTTTCTCCATCAGTGGAAACGATTAGAACACGCGTTTTGGAGGCAGTGGCGTCGTGGCCATCGATGATGCGGACCTTGTAATCCACTAGTGAGACTTGCGATATTTCTGGATAGAATGGCAGCAGAGCCTTGCGCAGTGCGAGGTCAAGCGAGTTGACGACACCGCGTCCTGCGGCGATGGCGAGCACCGGCGTATTGTCCACGCTGAGTTTCACCGTCGCCTCGCAGACTGGCGGGTGGCCGTCGCTGTATTGGCGGAAACTGGTGTGATATTCGTTGAGAACGAAAGGCTTCTGATAGTCGCCCAACTCGCGACGGATCAATAATTCGAGTGAGCCGCCAGCGGCTTCAAATGAATAACCGGCGTTTTCGAGTTGTTTGACGTGGTTGAGGATCGCGTTGGCTTGGGCGGAACCTTTTTCCACTGGCAGTCCGAGTTCCTCCGCTTTGATTAGAATATTCGATTGGCCGCTGAGTTCGGAAACAAGGATGTTTTGTTCGTTGCCGACGCTGGTTGGCACAATGTGTTCGTAACTGCGAGCGATTTTCTGCACGGCGTTCACATGCATGCCGCCCTTGTGTGCGAAGGCGGTGCTGCCGACAAACGGCGCTCGGGCAAAATGCGGATTGTTAGAAACATCATCGACGAAATACGATAGATCTCGCAGTTTTTCCAAATGCGGAACCACGGTGATTCCCATTTTCAGTTGGAGGATCGGAATGACCGAAGTGAGGTTGCAGTTTCCGGTGCGCTCGCCGTAGCCGTTCACTGTGCCTTGGATCTGAATCGCTCCAGCTTTCACCGCGACGATGGCATTTGCCACTGCCAACTCGCAATCATTGTGAGTGTGAATGCCGATTGGTGTGTTAGGCAGATGCTTACGCACAGCCTGACAGATTTGCATGATTTCGGAGGGCAGCGTGCCGCCGTTCGTATCGCAAAGCACTAGGCAAGAAGCACCACCATCCGCCGCAGCTTGCAGCGTGCCTAACGCATGCTCCGCGCCGTCTTTGTAGCCATCGAAAAAGTGCTCGGCATCGTAGATCACCTCGCGGCCGTGTTTGACCAGATGCTCCACCGTATCGCGGATCATCGCGCGGTTTTCCTCGACAGTGGTGCGCAGGACTTCAGTGACCTGCATTTCCCAACTCTTGCCGAAAATCGTGACCACCGGCGTTTCTGCGTCTAGCAGCAATTGGACCTGCGGATCTTGATCCACTGCTAGATTGGCGCGCCGCGTCGAACCGAAAGCCGCCAGCTTGGCGTGTTTCAAATCCAGTTTTTTCGCCTCTTGGAAAAACTCGATGTCCTTCGGATTCGAGCCTGGCCAGCCGCCTTCGATGTAATCGACGCCGAACTCGTCCAGCCGCGTGGCGATTCGAAGTTTATCGAGTCCAGACAGTTGAAATCCTTCACCTTGCGTGCCGTCGCGCAGCGTGGTGTCGTAGAGAAATAGTGGTTTGTCGGTCATCACGTGGGAGCGCGACCGTAAACATCCGCCCCCAGATTCGCAAGACTGAAGAAAGCAGCAATTCATTGGCCCCCCCCGGGATCGCCAACGTCCCCGCTGGCCTTTTCGTGTGCGGTGCCGACAAGGACGTCAGCGCTCCCAGCAAACGCGCGCCAATCCAAACGGTTGGCCAGCGGAGAGTGAAGCAAAACTGATCCAATTCTACGGTCAGCCGGGCACCAATCAAACGACCATCACGATTCCTTATCCACACTTTCTATCATGGGATCGCTCCGCAAGGTTGACCAAAATCGGCTGCCACAAAAAAGTGGGACCATCTATCCAGCGAGTGCTAGAAAAGGTGCTCGTTCAATACGGGGCGGATGGCATTCGCGATCTGCGGTTAGATGTTTTCGGTGGTTGCTTCAACCTAAGGAAAAAACGCGGCGGAAGCTCGTGGTCCACACACGCGTGGGGCATCGCCATGGACTATGATCCCGATAACAATCAGCTCAAGTGGGGGCGTGACCGCGCTACCTTCGCCAGCCCCGCGTATGACAAATGGTGGAAATGCTGGGAAGAGGAGGGTTGGTGCAGTCTGGGCCGGCTTCGCAACTTCGACTGGATGCACGTCCAAGCTGCTAGAGTTTAGTGAAGCATTTCTATCTGTTCCTGAATTTTCCAAACACCCCAAAAATATATTTTATGCCTGCATTACCAGACCGCGGTTTCAAAAGCGCCATTAGTTTCACCGATGCGGAACGTGCAGCTCACCAGCTGAATGCCGCGGTGATCGCTGATACCGCAGCCAAATACCTTCAGGCTATTTTGAAAGAGCACTTTGCTTTTCACAAGAAACACGGTTTTTCCAAGTTTTATGGTGATCGCAATACCAGCCTCAACACTCCGGCGAAACGCATCGCCGCCCTGCGGCTGATTGGTGCACCAGAGTCGATGGTGGATTTTCTCAAGCCGACGAGCTGTATCGGCCTTGCGATGAAAGCGCTTCAGGCCGGGCTGACCGATTCGGGAAGCGCGCCATTGAAGAGAATCTGGGAGAAACTCTATGCCTACATGAAGGCGAACGACATGTATGGCACTGCCCTGCACAACGCTCTTCAAAAGTTAGATTGGAAACTCCATTACTGGAATCCGAGCCCGAAAGACAACGAACGTTGGGATCAGGAAGAAGGCACCCGCGCCAGCCGTGGATGGCATGCCTATCGGTATCTCACCGTGACGACGAAGAATGCTTATCATTACAACAAAGTCGATGACCGCGAACTCCTGGTGAATTTCGGCACAAAGGTTCCTCCCAAGTTCAAGCAGTTTCCGTTTTTCATCGGGATTGCTAACACTGGCTATCATGTCTTTCCAGGCTTTCGGGGTCACGTCATCGAAGCGCACTCCACCCGCAAGCTCACTACGATAGACAATCTTGAGGACAGTCCCTTCAATCCTCTGGAAAAGGGAGGCGGACCGCGTTGGAGCGTCTCGGAAAAGTATCGCTCCGGTCTGATCGCCGTTCCACCAACGTAGTTAGAGCGTTTTAGTGCAGTCTCGTGGGAATGCGCGGGCATTTGCAGAAGCTCTATAAGCCACTCGCTTGGTGCAAGTGATCCTTGCCGATGGTGAGTTTTGGCGTTATCAGCAGCCATGTCACTTTTGCTTGGAGTAAATATTGATCACGTCGCCACCTTGCGCCAAGTCCGCTATTCGCGGTCTTTGGAAAGTCCCAATGCCGAACCAAACCCCTTGCAAGCTGGGCTGGACGCGCAATCTGGAGGGGCGGACTCAGTGACATTGCATGTGCGGGGAGATCGCCGTCACATTCAGGAGCAAGATGCATTTCGAATCCGCTCGGAGGTGTCGTTGCCGTTGAACTTGGAGATGGGAGTGACCGAGGAAATGGTAGCTTTGGCGCTGAAATTGAAGCCAGATTTTGTTTGTCTGGTGCCGGAAGCGCGGCAGGAAATCACCACGGAGGGCGGCCTCGATGTGGTGTCTGGCTTTGATAAAATCCGTATGGTGGTAGCACACCTTCAAGATGCTGGCATCAAGGTGAGTTTATTCGTGGACCCCGATCCCAAACAAATCGATTCCGCCGGGGAAACCTGCGCGGAAATCATCGAACTCCATACCGGGTGTTATGCCAATGCGACCGGTGATGAAGTAGAAACCGAACTCAAACGTCTGGTCGCGGCTGCGAAACAAGGCCATGCCGCAGCACTCCAAGTCAACGCTGGCCACGGCATCAATTACACTAACATCAAAGGCGTGCTAACGATTCCTCATCTCTCAGAACTCAACATCGGCCACAGCATTGTGTGCCGCGCCATCCGGGTGGGCATGACTTCCGCAGTGCGTGAGATGAAAGAACTCATGAGTCAGTATTCCGTTTGAAAATGCGAATCTTCGGCATCGGCATTGACGTGGTGGAGGTGGAGCGGATCGCATCTGCCATCGAGCGGCATGGCGAAGTTTTCCTGCGCAAAGTGTTCACCGCTGCGGAACGCGAATACTGCGACTCAAAAAAAATCGCAGCCTTGCATTATGCCGCTCGATTTGCAGCGAAAGAAGCGGTTTCCAAAGCGCTCGGCACTGGTATCGGCGGCGATGCTGGACTGCACGACATGGAAGTTTTTCACGATGACCTGAACGCGCCGAAAATCCGCCTCAGCGGTGCGGCAGAAGAGTTTGCCAAACGTCATGGCATCACCAATGTTCTCATTAGTCTAACACATTCCCAACAATACGCTGCGGCCAATGCCATCGCCATCGCTGATTGATTCGATCTATTCTAACAAAATTCTTATGATCCGTCCACGCCGCAACCGTCGCAGCTCAGCCATCCGCGCGATGGTTAGCGAAACATCTCTATCAGCCTCGGATTTTATCTTGCCCATGTTTTTGCATGAAGACCAAGAAGATACTCCGATACCCTCAATGCCGGGCGTGACGCGGTGGTCTCTAGCAAGTCTAGTGCGCGAGGCAGGTGAGGCGCACGCGTTAGGAATTCCAGCCGTCGTGCTTTTCCCAAAAATCGATGAATCGCTCAAAAGTGCGCTGGCGGGAGAGTCTCACAACGACGAAGGGTTAGTGCCGCGTGCCATCCGGGCAATCAAGGCGGCGCACCCTACGCTCTGTGTCATCACCGATGTCGCGCTGGATCCTTACAATTCCGATGGCCACGATGGTATTGTGGGTCGTGATGACTGCGGAGATCTAACAATTCTCAATGATGAAACCGTGGAGATTCTCTGTCAACAGGCGCTGAGTCATGCACGAGCTGGTGCCGACATCGTGGCTCCATCTGACATGATGGACGGCAGAGTGGCCGCCATCCGTGAGGCGCTGGATAGCGAGGATTTCACCGATGTTTTGATCCTCAGTTACACCGCGAAGTATGCGTCTGCATTTTACGGGCCGTTTCGTGGCGCGCTGGATTCTACGCCCAAGGAGGGTGATAAAAAAACCTATCAAATGGACCCGGGCAACCTCCGCGAGGCAATCCGCGAGACCTTGTTGGATGAAGCCGAGGGCGCGGACATGCTGATGGTCAAACCCGCTGGCATCTACCTTGATGTCATCGCTAAAGTCCGGGAAACCACTACACTGCCTGTCGCGGCCTATCAGGTTAGCGGCGAATACCTGATGCTCAAGAGCGCTGCCGCCGGCGGCTGGCTCGATGAACGCGCTGCGGTGCTCGAATCCCTGCTCGCCATCAAGCGCGCGGGAGCATCGATGATCCTCACCTACTTCGCCAAACAAGCTGCGGAGTGGCTGGCAGCGACTTAAAAAATGATCTTCACGCCTAGGTCGTGGCGTTTTTTCTGAAAATTGGGTTTTGAAGGGAGAAAATCCCTGTCCATACTGCGGCGCACTCTTTTTCACATGATGACTTACAGCAAAGCGCCCCATCCCCGCGAATACCGACTCACTTTCAAGAATGTGGACCGCGTCGGATGGGACCCATCGATTGACTGTTACTTGCGCGATGGTGGTTATGAGGATTTGAAAAAAGCCATCACCATGCAGCCGAAGGAAATCACCGATGAGGTGAAAAAATCCGGATTGCGCGGACGGGGTGGGGCGGGATTTCCGACCGGGATGAAGTGGACTTTTATCCCGCCTAACAACACCAAGCCAGTTTATCTCATCTGCAATGGCGATGAATCCGAGCCGGGCACTTTCAAGGACCGCTACATTCTCCATCAAGACCCGCATCAGCTCATTGAAGGCATGGTAATCTCTGCATTCGCGGTCGGTGCACACATCGCCTACATCTATCTGCGCGAAGAATTTCCGCAAGGTGCGTTGATCGTGGAAAAGGCCATCGAAGAGGCCCGCGCCCGCAATTTTCTCGGCAAAAACGTGCTTGGTTCTGGATTTGATGTAGAAATTTATGTGCACCGCGGTGCTGGTGCCTACATCTGCGGCGAGGAAACTGGCTTGATCGAGTCGCTCGAAGGCAAGCGTCCATACCCGCGAATCAAACCGCCCTATTTCCCGGCTGCACTCGGACTCTACATGTGCCCCACCATCGTCAACAATGTCGAGTCGCTCTGCCACGTCAAACACATCATCCACATGGGCGGCGATGAATACGCGAAACTTGGTGTGCCGCGCAACACCGGAACTCGCATCCTCGGTGTGTCAGGCGATGTGAAAAATCCGGGCTATTTTGAGATCGAGGTCGGCAAGCTCACCATGCGCGAGTTATTATATGATCTTTGTGGAGGGCCGAAAGATGGTAGAGAATTCAAGGCAGTGATTCCCGGTGGTTCATCTTCAAAAATTTTGCGCTGCGATGAAGTTTATAAACTCAAGAATCCAGACGGTAGCGAGCGTGAGCTAGGATTCTGGGACATTCCGCTGGACTTCGATACCATGGCGGCCTGCGGCTCGATGGCAGGTTCTGGCGGCGTGATCGTCATCGATGACTCTCGCAGAATGTCTTGGGTCCTGAACAATTTGAACGCCTTTTACGCACATGAATCCTGCGGCCAATGCACGCCATGTCGCGAGGGCTCGACCTGGATGAAAAAAATCTCCGACCGAATTGTCGCTGGAGAGGCCAGTCCCAAGGACATCGAGACGCTGGAAAGTGTCGCCTATCAGATCGATGGCAAAACCGTTTGTGCCTTTGGCGAAGCATCGTCATGGCCAGTGGAGGCGATTATTTCGAAATTCCGCGCCGAACTCTTGGCCGAGACCCGGCCTGAAAACGAAGCCAAATCTCACAACGCCGAAACCGATGCGCAGAAGCGCTATCTAGCAAATTGTAACGGCGGTCTGTGACCATCGCTGGAGAATCATCCACATGCAAATCACCAAGGTCATTGTTAGTGCGCTGCTCGGATTATGGTTTGTTTACAGCGGAGCTGAAAAATTATTCATCTCTGGCTTGGACCGTTTCACTTATGATATATCGAACTATAAAATCGTGGCAGCTCCTTTTGATGCCTTCGCGGCCTACAGCGTGCCTTGGTTCGAAGTGATCGCCGGTTTTTGTTTGGTGATCGGGTTTTTCCGTCGTGGTGCAATCCTAACGATTTGTGGTCTTGTTGGTGTTTTTGCCATTTGCATTGGTTGGGCTTGGTTTCACCAACTTAATATCTCGTGCGGTTGCCGTGGCGACGGTGCACCGATCCAATATTGGAACAAAGTCGGAGAATTTGTCGGCTATTTCATCGTCCTCGGTTGGCTTTGGCGGCAAGAGTCAGCGCGCGATCATGCCGAAGCAAAAGCTGCTGACTAACGGATAAAGCGGTCCTTCCTCATTGGAATTTAAGAATATCGCGGCGAAGTCGATGAGGTGGATCAGTCGTTTAAAAACAAGTGCAGTAAACGCTCAATATCCGTTAGATATGCGGGAGACGATCGCTTCTCCGGCGCGTTCGAGGGCTTCTGGCAGAGTGTTGTTGCGGGCAGTCTGGAGGTTCTGCGAAACGAAGAGCTTGCTTGATCCGTTAGATGATCCTGAGGCGAGAACTTTGGTGGGGTTTCTCGCATCGACGAGTTTCCAAGTGAGAGTCACAGTATTGGAGAGTTCCTCAGGCAGCAAAGTGTCGCGGCGGGTTCCACGAATCGCTTGGTATTTGATCTCGTTGAGTTTCCCCTCGAGAATGGCATCCGCTTGGTCGGTGCGCGCGATCCGATAGGTGCCGTCGTTGGTGATCGCGTTAGCCACTGCGGAGGTGGCGATGACCTCTGCTCGCGGATGCAATGTGCCGTTGGCAAACATTGGCACCGAGATGGATTTAATGTGGGCGAGCGAGTTTGGCTTTACGCCGCCGAGTTGATAACCGACGCATGAGGTGAGGCAGCAGACAGCGAGGAGCAGGCTTGGGATTTTCATGAAATTATTCACCCAGTTCCTTGAGACGCGCTTTGGAGGCATCGTGCAGTTTGCCTGATCCAGTGCGCTTCACGATGTCGCGGTAATAAACTTTTGCGGATTCCGGTTTGCCAGTTTTCAAGTAGAACTCGGCGATGTCGTGGGTGCGTTGGAGGTCGCCGCCGCTCAAGTTAGCGAGCAATTTGCGGGCTTCGCCGTTGCGCGAGTGTCCGGGATATTGAGTGAGGTAATCGTTGAATGCTTCGCGAGCGCGTTCGACGTTGGCTTGGTTTTGGTTCCCGCGTTCGGCGTCTTCGGTCATGGTCACGCCGATTTCGAAAAGCGCGTCGGGTGCCTCTGGGCTTTCGGGTTGGTCTTTGACCAATTGTTGATAGGCGGCGATGGCTTCTTTGGGTTTCTTCTTTGCTTGATAGAGTTTGCCGATGGAGAACTGCGCCTTGGATGCGGTGCGGGATTTCGGCGCGTGGTCGCGGACTTTAGTGAGCATTTCCACGGTTTTTTCGATGGAGAGTTTGGTTTTCAAGCCGAGGAAGCTTGATTTGATATCACCATCGGCAGCGGACTGGGCCATCGCTGCCTGATGACTCACCGCAGTGCTGTAGAGATTGCTCGCGGGGAACTGGGAGAGGAATCGGTCGTAGGCTGTGAAGGCTTTTTGGATTTCTCCTTGTTGTTCGAGGATCTGGGCTTGGCGGAAGCGGGCTTGAGCAGCGGAAGGTGCAAACGGGAAACGCGTGGCGACTTCGTCGTAGAGTTTTTCGGCACGTTTGGTTTTGCCGGAGTCGTCGGCTTGTTTTGCCTGCTGATAGAGAGTCTCGCCTTCAGAAGATGCGTTCTGAGTATTTCCAGCGAGGATGGGGATATCAGAGTCTGAACCGCAAGACGCTAGAACGAGCGTGGCGATGGCGAAAGCGGAGGGAAAGAGCAACCGTTGGGACATGTGATGGATCATAGGGGGTCGTTTGAAATGGGGAAGCGAAAAATTGGTGGCGCGTTTTACCCGCCGAGTTCGGTGGCGCGGCGGGTGGCCTCGCCCACGGCATCGATCAATGCGGCGCGCAGTCCGTGGCGTTCCAGTTCTGCTAGGCCAGCGATGGTGGTGCCGCCGGGGGAGGTCACCATGTCTTTGAGGACGGCGGGATGCTCGCCGGTTTCTAGCACCATCGTGGCGGCGCCTAAAACCGTCTGCGCTGCTAGGCGGATGGCATCCGCGCGCGGCAGACCGGCTTTCACTCCGCCATCTGCTAGGGCTTCGATCATCAGATAGACGTAGGCGGGGCCGCTGCCAGAGAGTCCGGTGACGGCGTCCATCAGGCGTTCTGGGACTTCCACTGCGATGCCGACGGTGCCCAACAATAGCAGCGCAGTTTTTGCGTCATCGGCGGTGTTGCGGGTGCCGAGGCAGTATCCGGACGCGCCTTTGCCGACGAGGGCCGGAGTGTTGGGCATGGCGCGGATGATGCGGAATTGTTCGGCGGCGGCTGATTCTAACGACGCCACAGTAATGCCAGCAGCGATCGAAATAATGAGGATCGATTTTCCGTCCACTGCTTTCGAAATCTCGCGCAAGACGGCGCGGATATCGTTAGGTTTGGTGCAAAGCAGAACGACATCGCAATGTGTTAGCGAAGAAATTTCCGAGTCCGCAGACGCGCCGGTGATTTGTTGAAATTGAGCGCATGCTGCGGGTGAGGAATCCACGCCGATGATGTCCGCGGCGGCCACTGCTCCCGCGCGAACGGCCCCCGCAACCAATGCCGTGCCCATTTTCCCACAACCAATAACGCCTAGCTTCATGGGCGGAGACTATGCAGACCGATGCGCCCGATGCCAGCATCATTTTGCGTGCGTGATCGGAATTGCTCCATAGCATATGGCGAATGAGCGGAGCCGATCACGAGCATAACAGGGCGGGGGACTGGTCGTATTTTCTGCTGCGATGCGTTTTATCTATCGTGATGGTTTTGGTGGTTTCTTGCATTGATGGTCACGAGGAATATTGGATCAGAAGCGATGGCAGCGGTCGTGCAGAAATTCGTTATCAAATCCCAGCGTCATTGGGGGGGGCGTATGGTGGAGATGCCGGTATCCAACAAAAAATCGTAGAATTTCTCGGCAAAACTCCGGCAGTTAGTGAGTCGGCGTGTGAGGTTGTCACGCAGGGAAAAATCACCACGGTGCGGGTCCACGTCGGTTTTGATTCGGTACTCGATTTATCGAAAATCCGGGCAAGTCCGGAGCTGAAGAATCTGCCCACCGCGGTCAGCCACTTAGTGGGTGATATCAAAGTGGAGCTGCGCGGCCGGACACTGGATTTTAAGCGCACAGCTGATCCGGGCAAGGCCTTGCCTGGATCGTTTTTCATGCCGACATCGAAATTTGACGGCCATCGTTTGGTTTACACGTTGCATTTGCCCACTCCGGTTAGAGAGTCGAATGCCACGCGAATCGAAGCGGGCGGACGCACGTTGATCTGGGATGTGCCGCTGAAAAATGCGGTAAAATCCCCGGTGGTGTCGCGCTTTTCCATGGAAATCCCGATCCCATGGGCGGCGCTATCCGTCGCGGGAGTTTTGCTAGTTTTAGTGGTCGGTTGCGTGATCTTCTGTATCCGTCGCAGGCGCTCGATCATTTTGAGTGCTGGTAAAATCTAGCATTCAGTTATTTTTCCGCTTGCGTTGATGGAGATTTTTTAAATGATGTTCCCATGAACATCGACAAAACAGCTGCGATGGAGTTTTCAAGTGCGCAAGACCCAGCGAGACGCGAGGTCGCGAACTGCCGCATCCATGATCTTCCGGCCGACGCACGGCCACGGGAAAAGTTGGCCAAACTCGGACCCGCCGCGTTAGACAATTCAGAATTGATGGCCTTGTTCATTTCGACCGGCACCAAGGGCCGCAGCGCGATCGAAATCGGTGCGAGTTTGATGCGAAAATATGGCTCCATCGGCGCGCTCGGCGGGCTGCCAGTCGGCGAGCTCGCCAAAGAACACGGCCTTGGATTGGCCAAAGCCTCAAAACTCGCCGCCGCCTTCGAACTCGGCACCCGCGTCGCCCGCGAGCAACTGCGTGACATTCCGCTAGATACTCCAGAGCGCGTTTACGAGTTTTTCGCGCCATCACTCAGACACTTGACTCAAGAGCAAGTCGTGGTTGCCGTGTTAGATTCCCGCCTCCGGCACATGGGCACGGAAGTGGTTTCCGTGGGCACCGTCAGCGAATCCAGTGCCCACCCTCGTGAAATCCTCCGTCCGGTCATCACTCGCGGCGCGTATGGATTGGTGCTGATCCACAACCATCCATCCGGCGACCCCAGCCCTAGCAAAGCAGATGAACACGTCACCCGCCGCTTGGTCGAAGCCGCAAATCTCATGCAAGTTCGATTGCTCGATCACGTCATCATCGGCAGGCCCATCAGCGGAAAATGCGGCTACTACTCGTTCCGCGAGGCAGGTTTGGTGCCGTGATTGGTCAAGTTGTGAAAGGATATTTGAGATAGGGAAATTCGATATTAGGGGGTTTCTCGCAATGGGTTAGGCGGCGGGTGAGCCAGAATGAAATTGTGCGATTCGCGCTCAACAATCGTTGGTTAGAGGAACAAGGAGTGCCGGATATGAGAGCCGTCTGGATCGTTCTTCACTACGGGAAGGTCCCAAGCTGATTGGAACCGCCCTGTACGGAGCCGTACGCAGGGCGGTGTGGGACCCGGGAGCTAACTACTCCCGGGGACCCGACTGGTCTTCTTCATTTCTGGAATGCAAAAGAATCGGCAATTTTCTTCAGTTCCAAATACATTACCGGAAAATCGTCAGAAGGTGCATTGAATCCCAAAGTGTAGAGCCGGCCGTTCTTGATGGTCTGTATCGTGAGAGTGCACTGACGCGCTCCATCCAGAATTCCCGAATATACGAACATAAGCGCGGGCTGTCCTCCTAACTCATATTTGGGTTCCCATCGATGCATCTTAACATCGGTCATGCTTATCGATGCCACATCCAAGAAATCTTTCGCCTTCACCGTCTTGAGGTAATCCACGATTGTCATGATGCGAAAGCTCTCGTCCTCGGAGACTATCACACTCATGCTTGCAGACTGTTTGCCGATGCTGCCTCCAACATGCACAGCCATACGTCCGCCCAATTTTGGCAGTGACTGCCAGTGGACTGGGTAGGAAAGCGCAAACTCATGTGGTGCAGACTTGAACGTCCCGTTCTTCTCTTGGCCGGTGAGGATAGATGGTGCGAGCAGCCACAGCGCGATAACTAGATTTTTCATGTTTTTGGATCTCTTCTATTTTGACCAACGTTAAATGTGGTGGCACGGCGGCGCAGGACTCACAGAGCGAAGCGAACAAGGGAGCTTATCCGCCGTTGCCACCCACGACGTGTTCGGCGAGTTTGGTTCTTTAGTCATGCTCATCGGGTATCTGTGTATGAATCGCTGAGTGCTTTCTGCCGGGTAGAATCGGGAAACTCTGTGAACTGGTTGCGAAGTATCTCTTCAGCCTTCTCGTATGAAATCGTCCTTGCCCAAACCTTCTGAGCGAGTTCCATCGCGGCAACATGAAGGCGCATTCCTCGCTGTGACGCCTGATGAATCGTGTCGAATTGCTCGGCTGCGAATGTGGAGTCCAGCAACTTGAACGTCGCCGACTCCGCAGCCTTGTAGTTCTCGCGGGCAGTCTGATATGCGGTCGCCATCAATGCGTCGTTCATAGGGTCTGAAATTCTTTGCCTAACAGTGTTTATTCGTAGGATGTCGTGGAATGATATCCACAGTGATATCTGAATCTAGGGTGGTCGAGAAATCCCCGTTGTGTCGAGGATTGATTGAACAAAAGTGAGTATATCAGGATTCTCAGCGAGGTGATTTTAACGGGAGTCGGCCTAGCAGATATCGCTGGGTAAAAGTTGGAAAGCTGAATAACTGGGGGGCATTGGTGATTGAAAATCGATAGACCTAGATTCCGAAATAGAAACCACAAAAGGCGTGAAAGTTCACTAAAATCAGAGAGTTGCGAGAGTGAATTTCTTTATGCTTTAGGTGAGTGGGGCGATGACCAAAATCCGTTGGCTTTTCGTGCCATTTCGTGATTTTCGTGGTTGCATTTTTCTTTGTAGAATCAGCACCCGCGCTGCGCTGGGGTGCTGAATATAAAGTTACTTGGGTTTTGAAGACTCCGGGCGGGCCACCCGGGCCACGTGGCGCGGGTGGCCCGCCCGCCGCCTGAAACTTTCAAGTTAGTCAGAAGAATCATTGGTTCGCAGAATGATGAATGGAGCTGTAAGGAATGTTTTGTGAGGGGGCCTGACGGTTAAAAACCGCCGCCACGGGGGGATTCTGCACTCCGTTTGCGATTTGAGGCGCCAAGTTTGCCATCCGATTCGCTTTGTTTACCATCCGCTGCACTCCGCTGCCGAGGCAACGGCAATCTTGCTTAGTAATGGATCTTCATCAATGTGTTGTATAGATCGGGGCGCTCACCCAGAGGGTTAACACCTAATTGTTTATAAGTCTCTCAAATTTAACGTCCATCTGCGTTAATCTGCGGTTCATTTTCCTCTTTAGTCTAACGCATAGTGATCGCAGAAAGAGTTGATGCTGTGATTTCGGAACCCGGCAAGCGGATTGCCATCTTCGTTAGCAGCACCAGAACCGCCCTTGGTTGCTAGAGATCTTCAAAATCAAAAATCAAGATTCGTCACTCATCAATCTTCAATCGAATCGTGCACGTTCATTCGCGTCAATTCGCGGTTGAACAATGCCTATCCCTAACTTGATGACCGTAATTTCTGGGTCTGTGATTTATTAGAGAAAAGTGCCACGCTGCCAACCAGACCGCCCGGAGGTCGGTCCCTGCCTGATGTGAGATGTCAAAAATCATGCCCAAAGGCATCGACAACCTGCCTGTGAGCGTCAATTCTTCTGTCGCCGATTCAAGACGTCTGCATTCATTTTAACCTCATCACCCATCTCACCATGTCCTGGCAATCTTACCACCAATCGCTCATCCGCTACCCGCAACTTGGCTTTTCTCTCGACCTTTCACTGATGGATATCGAGTCGGAATTTTTCGCGAAAATGCAGCCGAAAATCCAGAAAGCCTTCGCAGATATCAAAGCTTTGGAAGGCGGTGCCATCGCCAATCCTGACGAGGGCCGGATGGTCGGTCACTACTGGCTGCGCAACGCGGATCTCGCGCCCACGCCAGAACTCAAGCAAGCGATCACCGGCCCGCTTGCCGAGCTCAAGGCATTTGCCGAAAAAGTCCACTCCGGCGCAATCAAGGCTCCCGGCGGCAGTGCATTCCAACAAATCCTGCTCATCGGCATCGGCGGCTCGGCACTCGGCCCGCAACTCGTCGCAGAAGCCATCGGCCAAAAAGCAAAACTGCCAATCTTTTTCTTCGATAACACCGACCCGGCCGGCATGGACACCGTGATCGAGAAAGTCTCATCCATCGGTCTCGACAAAACATTGGTGTTAGTCATTTCCAAATCCGGCGGTACTCCGGAAACACGCAACGGTATGCTCGAAGCCAAGGCCGCGTGGGAATTCGCTGGCCTTGATTTCGGCAAACACACCGTGGCCGTCACCGGCGGCGGCTCGAAGCTCGATCAATTCGCTACAGAAAACCATTTCATCGCCCGCTTTCCGATGGAAGACTGGGTCGGCGGACGCACCTCGGTGCTTTCTACCGTGGGCCTCGTGCCCGCCGCATTGCAGGGCCTCGACATCGATCAAATGTTAGCCGGAGCCGCCGCGATGGACGTCGAAACCCGCAACACGGATGCCGCGCAAAACGCCTCCATGCAGCTCGCCCTAGCCTGGTATCACGCCTCCAATGGAAAAGGCGAAAAAGACATGGTCGTGCTGCCTTACAAAGATTCGCTCGTGCTGTTTTCCAAATATCTCCAACAGCTCATCATGGAGTCGATTGGCAAGGAACACGATCTCGATGGCAAGGTGGTCAACCAAGGCCTCGCGGTGTATGGCAACAAGGGCTCGACCGACCAACACGCCTACATCCAACAACTCCGCGACGGCGTGAACAACTTTTTTGCCTGCTTCATCGAGGTCCGCAAAGGCCGCGACGGCAAGAGCATCGAGGTGGACCCCGGCACCACCAGCGCAGATTATCTGCAAGGGTTTTTCCGCGGCACCCGCAAGGCACTGCACGAATCCGGTCGCAAGTCGCTCACCATCTCGATCCCCGAAGTCACGCCGTTCCAGCTCGGTATCTTGATCGCACTCTTCGAACGCGCAGTTTCATTCTACGCCTCGTTAGTCAATATCAACGCCTATCACCAGCCGGGCGTAGAAGCCGGAAAAAAAGCCGCCGGAATTTTCCTCGACACCCTGAATGCCGTGCGCAGCAAACTAACATCTACTACCCAAACTGCCGATCAAATCGCCCACGCCGCCGGAGGAGACTCAGAAGATGTCTATCATTGCCTCAATCACCTCGCCGCCAATGGCGAAGCCACAATCGCTCTCGGCGCAACCGCAGCAGGCGACACCTTTCACTGTGGCGGCGGTCTGTGAGTGCATCTAGCTTCCACTTGATTATCATTTGAAAACTCTTAACCTACTCGCATGAATCATCACCCGCTTATCACCGCAGACCCTAAAGTGATGACGGGAATGCCATGCATCAAGGGAACTCGAGTCACCGTCGCAAACATCGTTCGCCAGATCGCATCAGGAAGAACACCCGACCAAATTTGCGAAGATTATTCCTACCTCACGCAAGACGCAATCCGAGCAGCCCTTGAATTAACTCGGCACCATCGACGGTCACAATCTAACTCATGACTACACCTATCGATTACGGCGTCAAAGGCTATAACAGCTATGGCCAGTGGTTGCGTGAAAAATTTGACGGAAAACGAGTTTACAAAGTCATTGTGGATGCAGGCTTCACTTGCCCGAATCGCGATGGCACCAAAGGCTACGGCGGATGCACCTATTGCAATGTGGATTCTTTCACCCCATCTCTGCCGCGTTCGTTAGATGAAATCCGCGATCAGGTGGAACAAGGAATTGCCCGCGCCAAAAAACATTACAAAGCAGAAAAGTTCATCATCTATTTCCAGCCTAACACGAATACCTACGCTCCAGTCGAGCGGTTGAAAGCCCTCTACGATGAGGCGCTTTCCATTGCTCCAGAAGAGGTGGTCGGCCTAGCAGTTGGCACCCGGCCGGATTGTCTCGATCCAGAAAAAATTGCGCTGTTGGAAAGTTATACGGATCACCTAGAAGTCGATCTGGAACTCGGAATGGAATCAATCCATGAAGTGACACTTCAACAAATCAATCGTGATTGTTCTCATGAAGAACTGACAAAATTGTTGGATTCTTTGACCCACACGCCGCTGAACTTGTGTGTGCATACCATCTTCGGATTTCCATGGGAAACGCGCGGAATGATGTTAGATCAGGCAGCAGAGATCAACCGCTTCCCACAGATCCAATTTGTCAAACTCCACCACCTGCACATCGTCAAAGGCTCCATCCTCGCCTCGCGCTATCAAAAAGAACCTTTTCCGCTGTTCGATCTTCCGGGTTACACTGATTTCCTATGCGAGTTCCTTCCCCTGCTGCGTCCGGACATCATCATCCAGCGCTTGTTTGGCATTGCAGATCAGGACTTGTTGATTGCACCGATCTGGGATCTAGCAAAATCCTCGGTCCAGAGTTACATCGACAAAGAACTCGAACGCCGCGGCATCGTGCAAGGAAGTAGATACCCTCCAACAGACTCGTCCTCCGTCTGAGAACTAAACCTAACTTGGAAAATGGAATTAAAAAAGCGGCATTCTTTACCACGGATTGTTCGGATTTTAACGGATTTCACGGAGAATATTTTTGTTTTTTCATCAAAAAATTTACTGTTCAATAGGTTCATGTCATGAAATCTATCACTCATTCTTAATCCGTAAATTCCGTGTAATCCGTGGTTTCTAATTTCCTTTAGACTCAGCATTCAAGACTCATGAAAAAATGCCCATACTGCGCGGAAGAGATTCAAGATGAAGCGATCAAGTGCAAGCACTGCCATGAGTTTCTTGATAGATTAAAGCGCCCGACCTCACCAGACTCATCATTGCCGTGGTATTTCAAAACGCCCTTCATCGTGCTGATGTTTCTCACCGTGCCGCCCTTCGCATTGCCCTCGGTTTGGTTTCACCCGAAAATGCACTGGGCATGGAAACTGGTGATCACGGCGGCGGTAGTCGGTTTCTGTTGGCTATCAGTGATTGCATTTCAAGGCTTCATCCGTCAATTCGACGAAGCTACAAAAATGCTCAATGAGATGAAGTTATGATCTTCACACTTTCTTAACGCCGCTAACCCGTTGCTTCACTGGCGTGTGCGGGGCAAACCGTGCTTGAATCCCCGCGCATGAGTGATTCAAAAGATCGACACGGACTGCATCGGCTTTCCACCGCCACGCTGGTGATCGGCGCGTTGGGTGTGGTCTTCGGCGATATCGGGACCAGCCCGATTTACACGATGAAGGAATGTTTCAGCCCGCACAGCCCGCACCATCTGGCGGTGAACACGGGCAACGTGCTGGGTGTCGTCTCGTTAGTTCTTTGGGCGTTGATTTCGCTCATTTGCGTGAAGTATCTGGTTTTCATCCTGCGCGCGGACAACCGGGGTGAGGGCGGCGTGCTCTCACTGATGGCCCTCGCCATTCATGGCATGAGCGAAACCATGAAACGCCGCGCCGGGCTTGTTTTATTAGGATTGTTTGGTGCTGCCTTGTTGTTTGGCGATGGGATCATCACCCCAGCCATCTCGGTTCTGAGTGCAGTGGAGGGACTCAAGGAAGGAGGACTGCTAGGCGCGAGACCGGAAAACGCGGCGGACATAATCGCTTGGCATCACCGCATGCAATGGCTCATCGTCTGCATCACCATTGCCATCCTCATCACGCTGTTTTCCTTCCAGTATCTGGGAACGGCGCGGGTGGGTAGATATTTCGGGCCGGTCACGGGCTTGTGGTTTATCGTGCTCGGTGTGCTCGGGGCTGGGCAACTCATCCGTGGGCCGGAGATTCTAGCTGCATTCAATCCGTGGCACGGATGGCACTTTCTAACGACTGGAGGCCACGCGGCCTTCGTCATACTCGGCAGCGTGTTTCTCGCCGTGACGGGTGGTGAAGCGCTTTACGCGGACATGGGGCATTTTGGCACCGGACCGATTCGGCGTGCTTGGTTCATCCTGGTTTTTCCCGCGCTGGCACTCAACTACCTTGGCCAGGGCGCGCTGCTCCTGCACCAACCGGATTCAGCGCACGCGCCGTTTTTCCAAATGGCACCGGCATGGGCATCGTTGCCGCTGGTGATTCTCGCCACAGCCGCCACCGTGATCGCCTCACAAGCACTCATCACCGGCACTTATTCGCTCACCCTCGCCGCAGTGCAGATGGGCTACTTGCCACGAATCGCCATCCGCCACACTTCCGAACACGCCCGCGGCCAAATCTACATTCCACTCATCAACTGGGTGCTCATGATCGCCTGCGTTGCGCTGGTCCTCGCGTTCCGCACCTCCTCTAACCTAGCAGCAGCCTACGGCGTGGCAGTCACGATGACCATGCTCATCACCACAATGCTCTTCTACTTCGTCGCCCGTCACCTCTGGCGTTGGTCGATTTACAAAGTCCTGCCGTTGTGTTTGTTATTCGGTCTGGTGGAGGCGGCCTTCCTCAGCGCAAACCTAATCAAGTTTTTCGACGGTGGATGGCTCCCGCTCGCGGTGGGCGCGGTGATATTCATCCTCATGACGACTTGGGCAACCGGCCGACGGCTCGTGCGAGATTCGTTAGAAAAAAGCGCTCTCTCGCAGGAAACTCTCGTGGAAAGCCTATCGCGCGGGAAGATCGTCAAAGTCCCAGGAACCGCTGTGTTCATGACCAGCATGACCGGACGCACGCCGGTTGCCTTGCTCCACAGCCTGAAGCACTATCAGGCCATTCACGAGCGAGTGATTTTTCTAACTTTGATCACCGAAGATGAACCATGGATTTCACCGCGTCGGCGCTTGGAGGTGGAAGACCTTGGCGACGGATTCTGGCGGCTCACTGGCCGATACGGATTCATGCAGAAACCCAATGTGATCCGCTTGCTTCGCAAATGCGAGTCACACGGGCTTGCCGTAGAGGCGGAAAAAGCGACCTTCTTTCTGGGTCGTGAAATCATCATTCCGTCCAAACGTCCCGGCATGGCCCGGTGGCGTGAGCATGTGTTTGCCAGCACCAGTAAACTCGCCCAACAACCTGCTAGCTATTTCCAGATCCCGCCTGGCCGGGTGATCGAACTAGGACAACAAGTGGAAATCTAATTTCGCCATGAACGCATCATCTCCCGCGCCCTCCGCATCTCTCAGCCCGCCACCGATCTCCGTCGAAGCCCAGATCGGACTTGGGGTTGCAATACTTTTTGTCATCGCATCCGCCTGTTGGGGATTGCTTCCGTTCACCGGACACACGTTCGCGGCCATCGTGTTTCTGCTGTTTGTGGTGCTAGCAGGCACTCGGTTTGACCGTGGGCCAGTGTTAGCGATGGCGGTCGCCTGCGCTGTGGTCTGGAATTTCATCTTCATCCCGCCACGTTTCACCCTGCACATCGAAAAGCCCGCAGATGTCGCGATCTTCTTCCTCTTCTTCGCGGTGGCACTGGGCATGGGCCACCTCACTTCTCGCCTGCGCGAACGCGAGGCCGCCCTCGAAAAATATCACCACGAACGCGAAAACCTGCTTTCTGGAAAGCACCGCGCGGAACTCGCCGCCGAAGCCGAACGCCTTCACCGGACTCTCTTGGATAGCGTCTCTCACGAATTGAAGACTCCTATTACGATCATTCGCACCGCGTTGGACGGCATGGGCACCGGAAATCCCTACGCGGTGGAGATCGATACCGCGACCCGTCGTCTCCAACGGATTGTTGAAAATCTGTTGGAAATCACACGCGTGGAATCGGACGCCGTAAAACCGATGCCTGATTGGTGTGAGATCGACGATGTCCTCTACGGGGCCACCACGCCGCTCCAGCGCGAGTTGTCACAACACACGCTCGACATTACTAACAATGGCGACCTACCACTGCTTAAAATCGACAGCCGACTGCTCTCGCTGGCCCTCGCCAATGTGTTGCACAATGCCTCACTTCATGCGCCAGCGGGAACATCCATCGAGATCCGAACCAGCCTCAGCGAACAAATACTCGAAATCCGCGTGCGCGATCACGGGTCGGGTTTTCCGCTGGGCTTGGAAGAACGTCTTTTCGGGAAATTCTATCGAGCCCCCGGATCGTCCGCCGGTGGCACGGGACTCGGACTTGCCATTTCGCGCGGCTTGATGCGCGCCATGCACGGTGACATCATCGCCCGCAACCACCCTGATGGCGGGGCCGAGTTCATCCTCACGCTGCCCGCCCTAACATCCAATGCCTGATTTCCACTCATGAGCAAGGCTCTCATCATCGATGACGAACAACAAATGCGCCGCCTGCTGCGCATGATACTCGAGGCACGCGGTTACGAGGTCTGCGAGGCCGACGATGGCCCACGCGGACTTCAGGAGGCTGCATTTCATCAACCGGATGTCGTCCTGCTAGACCTTGGCCTGCCCGGCATGGGCGGCATCGAAACTCTGGAACGCCTGCGTGAGTGGAGCGATGTCCCGGTGCTCATACTCAGCGTGCGCGAACAGGAAACCGTGAAGGTTCAGGCGCTCGAATCCGGGGCCGACGACTATGTCACCAAACCCTTCGGCTCTGCCGAATTGCTGGCAAGATTGGAGGTGATCCAACGCCGCCGCACGCCGCGCCAATCCCCAGAGATCGTTGCTGGCCCGCTGAAACTCGACCTGCTCCACCACGAGGCGAAGGTGGGCGAAAATCTGCTGAAACTCACCCCCACCGAGTTTTCTCTCCTAAAAATCCTCGCAATCCACGCCGGGCGCGTGGTCACGCAGAATCAGATTGTCAAAAACGTGTGGCCCGGCCAAAACAGCGATGCTGCCGAAGGGCTACGCGTCCATATCAACCACCTCCGAAAAAAACTCGGCGACCTTAGTGTTAGGATCATCAATGAACCCGGAATCGGCTACCGCTTGGAACACTCGTGATCCTCCAGAAACTCAGCGAGCCACGGCATCCGCTTCGATCCACGACCAAAGAGACGCGAGACTGGCGGCCACATGGATTTTGTTAGCACATAAGTCACCACCCGGCGCGGAATTTCCGAAGAGATAGTATTTGATCTTCGGCTCGGTGCCGGAGGGACGCACGGCGAAGGAACGACCGTCCTCAAGATCGACGAAAAGCATTTTTTCCTTGGGGATGAGATCGCCCTCTTGATCGTAGAAATCCTGATTGGCAAAATCCCGCACACGAAGCACTGCTGAGCCATCGACAACCGCCGGCGGATTCTCTGCGTAAGAGTTAGCAAGCGCTTGGATTTTTGCCGCACCATCGGCGCCTTCCATCACTAACGATTTTCCGATTTCGAGGTAATAGCCGAATTCGGTATAAATGTCGTCCATCAGGTCGGGAATGGTTTTGGCCACTGATTTTGCGTAAGCCGCCACTTCCGCAAACATCAGGGTGGCTCCGTTAGCATCTTTGTCGCGCACCGCATCGGAGCCGAGATAACCATAACTTTCCTCTCCGCCGAAAACGAAGAAACGCGAGTATTCAAGACGCAGCAGCCGAGTTTGTTCTTCGCTGAGCGAACGATAATCGCCTTTTTTATTGGCAGGCACAGCCTCCTCGTATTTGCGGAGTTTCCCGGCGATGTATTTGAAACCGGTGAGCGTATCAACAATGCCAATGCCGAAGCCATCCGCGATGGCGCGTTGGAGTTCGGTGGTGACAAAAGTTTTCACTAACACTGCACGACTGCGATTCGCGTGCGTTAGCCAGCCGAGTTCGAAACAAACTTTCAAACGATACCACGCCATCAACGAGCCGATCTGATTTCCGGTGAGAAGCACCATTTTTCCCGAGGCATTGCGGACCGCCACGCCCATGCGGTCGGCATCGGGATCGGTGCCGATGACGATTTCTGCGCCGGATTCTTCGGCGAGGTCGATGGCCATTTTGAGGGCTGGTGCGTTTTCTGGATTCGGAGATTCGACCGTTGGGAAACGTCCGTCCTGCACATCCTGCGCCGGGACCGTTAGAACATCAAAACCGAAACCGCGCAACATCGGGACATTGATATGACCGCCAGTGCCGTGGAGATTGGTGAAAACCACTTTGGTAGAAACTCCTTCTAGCAAGGACGGCTGGAGCAGCAGAGTTTTCAGACGAGCAAGATAGAGATCGTCTAGCTCCTTGCCGAGCATGGTGATGCTGCCACGTTGCTCTGGCGGAAGCACCTCATAATGTTCGCTGTGGATTGCGTTCACCTCGTTGACAATCGCTGTGGCGTGAGGATCGACAATCTGCGCGCCGTCGTTGAAGTAGGCTTTGAAGCCGTTGTCGTGAGGCGGATTGTGACTCGCCGTTAGAACCACACCTGCATCTGCACGCAGTTCGCGCACGGCAAACGAAAGCTGTGGTGTCGAGCGCGGACCTTCGAAAAGATACGAGTCACAGCCGAGATCGGCACAGACCTTGGCGCAGAATTCTGCGAAGTCGCGCGAGAAGTGGCGGGTGTCATGAGCAAAAACTAACATCGGCTTGCGAGCTGAGCCAGCGAACTGCCTCGCATACTCGGCCAAGCCACGCACCGCGCGGCTGAGGTTGTAAAAATTCATCGTCGCAGTGCCGACACATGGATGCTCCGGGCGCTCGTTGGGGCCGCCATTTCCCTGCTCCGCCAGAGTCACTATCCGTCCGATGGTGCGCCCGCGCAGTCCGCCAGTACCGAATGCGAGGGTTTTAAAAAAGCGGTCGTTGAGTTCATCCCACTCCCCTGCCGCGACCAATTCCTCCACCACGCTGACGGCGATCACGCTGGTCGTTCCCGCGAGCAACGAGCGAATATTGGACATCGAGGATTCTAGCAATTGCCCGGCGGCAACCGCATTAGTCAGGTTCGTTTCGAGAGAATTCATGGCAGGAATGATCGTAGGAAATGCCAGCCGCTTGGCAATCCTCGATAGAAAATCAATGCGAGCTTCTTATTTTCATCGCGCGGCGACCGTGCCAAAAATGATTCAACCTCCCGACTAACTTGGAAGTTTCAGGCGGCGGGCGGGCCACCCGCGCCACGTGGCCCGGAGCCTTCAAACCCAAGTTACTCTATCTTCCACACTCCAGCACAGCGCGGGTTCTGATGCTAGAAAGGAAGATGGGAACCACTGATTTCACTGATGATACTGATTTTGAAGAGGTTGGAGAGAACGACCCATTCACTTAAAAGGTGAACGAAATCCCTATCAATGCTTTCTGTGAAATCAGTCAAAATCAGGGCAATCAGTGGTAAAATTGGCCGATAACACCTTTGTCATTTTCATTTTTAGGTTCAACCGCGAATGCCGGCAAATGAAAAATATTCTGGTGAAGGAAGATGAACTCTGACAACTATTAAGCAGGTCGTGGATTGATAGCTCATCATTCATTGTATTCGTCCATATCTAACGAAGTCACCGCTTTATCACAAAACTCCAACCACAAACATGAGAATGATAGGAATGCCAGAAATCATCATGATCTTCGTCGTTTTGTCCCTACTGATCATCCCGGCTGGAATCGTGATCGGAGTTATACATTATGTTTCCAAACGGAACAATCCGCCTCAACTCCCACATGGGTCGAATCGCATTGAGGCAAAACTATTAGAGATCGACAACCTCCGATCCAGAAATTTGATTTCTGAGGCCGAGCATGAAGAAAAACGCAAGCAGATCCTCAGTCGCATCTAGCCCGAACTTGGCGTATTTTCTCGGATGATTTGCGGGTGATTTGCGGGTTGCCAAGGTGGGGCGGCCAGCCTAGGCTGCGGGTCGGTAACCCCCCAATCCGGGCGGACAGCCGATGAACGATCACTTCACCGCTGTGGGATTTCTTGACTCAATCAAACGCTGGCGGCTGGCCCAACAGGGACTGTCGTCAGGCCGGAAACGTCGGGTTTACAATGAAAACCCGTTGGTCCAAGTGCTGGAAGACAGTGTGTTGGTGAAATTCACCTTGCTGGCGACGTTCGCCGTGAGTTGTGGTGTGTTGGTGCTCAAATCTGCGGACGGCACACCGTTTTCGAATGAACCCTTTCGCGGCGCAATTTACGGCTTCATCATCGCACTGGCCGCGGTGGTGATGTTCCAAGCCTGCCTAAAATCCAACTGCCAACGCAACAGCCGCGTGGTTCTCGTGTTCGGCGGCTTGATCTGCCACTTGCTTCTAGTTCGGCTGATCATGACTCTGGTGAAACTCGGCCATATCCCGGATGACTTCCAATTTTTCTTTGTCCCGTTCGCTCTCGCACCGATGTTGCACGGCGTGCTGCTCGGTCGGGCAGCAGGGGCTTTTTCCGCAGTTTTCCTCACTCTAATCGGCTGCCTTTTTGTAACGCAGGAGGAAACGCTCGGATTCATGTTGCTGAGTCTGGTGGCTGGAGTTGTTAGTGTATTGCTCACCCATCAAGTCCGCAGGCGGTTGCAATTGCTGCGCGCCGGCATCTATGTCGGAGCCACCACCTTGGCCATTGGTTTGCTACTCGGGCGGCTGGACGTCACATCGTGCTTCGGTCCGAATGCGATGAGCCATCTGGAATTGCTAGGCACCGGCAGCGCCGCCGCATTCGGCACCGGTGTGGTCACGGCACTCCTGATCAGCGGATTGTTGCCGATTTTTGAAGGCGTTTTCCAACTCACCACCGACATCAGTTGGTTAGAAACCAGCGATCTAAACCACAAGCTGCTGCGCCAGATGCAACTGGAAGCACCCGGCACCTTCCATCACAGCCTAGTCGTAGCGGCACTCGCGGAAGCAGCCGCCGAAAAAATCGGGGCGAACGCACCGATGTGCCGCGTTTGTTCGTATTTCCACGATGTCGGCAAGTTGAGCAAACCCGGATATTTCATCGAAAATCAGTCCGATGGAGCGGAAAACCCACACGACGGACTCACGCCAACCATGAGCGCGCTGATCATCATCGCCCACGTCAAAGACGGCGTCGATCTAGCAGTCAAACACAAACTCAACCCCCGCATCATCAACGTCATTCAGGAACACCACGGCGATTCCATCGTCGCCTATTTCTATCGGCGCGCTCAGGAACAAAAGAAGCTCGACCTCGAAAAACTCGACCGCCGTTTGGAAAACCCCGAGGACCTTCCTGTCATCGATGAAAAGAATTTCCGCTACCCCGGCCCACGTCCCAGCACCCGCGAGAGCGGCATCATCGCTCTAGCAGACATTGTGGAAAGTGCTTCCCGCACGCTGCGTAAACCGAGTCCTGCTAGAATCCGCTCGCTGGTCGAAGATCTCGTGCGCTTGCGAATCCAAGACGGCCAGCTCGACCAATGCCCGCTCACGCTCAAGGAACTCGCGATCATCAAAGACAGCTTCGCCACCACGCTGCGCAGCATGTTGCACAGCCGCATCGACTACCCTTCCGAAACACGCGACGATGATCGTCCGTCAGATGCGCACAACCGGGCAGCTCCTGATCGCGATACTTCAAAGGGCGGCCGTGTCGTGCCAATGCCAAAGCGCGCCTAATTTTCCATTAGAAAAACTATTTTATGTCGCTTGAAATCATTGTTGGAAACCATCAGGAAATCACACCCATTCCTGAAAGTTGGCTCACTGTGTTAGAAGATATCGCACATCAAGCCGCGACCATGGCACTCGCCTGCGCCGCTGATGATGATTCTCCTCTCAGTCACCTCGCCACTTTGGAAGTCGCCTTGGTGGACGATGAAACCAGTGACCGCGTGCACCGCGATTTTATGAACATCGAGGGAGCCACCGATGTCATCACCTTCCATCACGGCGAGATCGTCATCGGCACGCAAGTCGCCGAACGCCAAGCCGCCGACTTCGGAGAACCACTCGCCCGCGAGATTCTGCGCTATCTCGTCCACGGGCTGCTCCACCTCGCCGGACACGACGACACCACGCCGGAAGAACAAAAAATCATGGAAACCGCACAGGAATCTATCGTCAGCCAACTCTGGACTCCCGAGTTCTGCACCCGCCTCGAGTGAGAAAAACAAGCGAAATTTTCCGTACTCATCTCAATCCAAAAATCAGCGATTGAAACCACGGATTGCTCGGCTTTTACGGATTTTGAATTTGTACTCCTTCACCCGTTGAGTGAAACCAAAGTGAAATCCTAAACTAAAATCTTTTTTGTGAAATCCGTTCAAATCCGTTCAGAACTCACTGTCCGACCTCAGATGGGCTCAACAAATCGAGCAAGTTGGATTC